>SDBT01004070.1_pt1 | contig 24940 bp, 23 predicted proteins | sample 2277101 | NCBI WGS metagenome assembly SDBT01 (sample SAMN10404973, study PRJNA504765) | marine sediment metagenome | isolation source: marine sediment core GS10_PC15, 103 cmbsf | place: Arctic Ocean: Southern Knipovich Ridge | collected 2010 | reverse complement strand
CGAGCATCTGCGTCTCACAGGGGTCGACGTGGATGCCGGCGATCTCCACGCGACGCAAGGCCAGGTCGATGACAAAGAACACCATGTAGCGGGTCAGACCCTTCAGGTCCCAGGCATCGATCGTGAAGGAATCCTGGCCCGGCGGGCCAGGCTGAAACAACGAACGCTGGCCCGACGTCGGGCCGGCAATATGACAATCCCAGGAACAGTCAACCAGCCAAGTCCGTGACTTGATCCAAGCCCCTTGGATTAGCTAGTCGTGTGCTGGATTCGTCTAGTTGGTCCCAGCTCTATTCTACTCGATTGCCGCGATCACCGCTCTGGACACCTTACTTGCCTGTTCAGGATACAGTTGTGCCAGCAGTGCGCATATCCAATACGCCGAGTATGGATAGCAGGCACATGAGATAAGAAGACGTTTGAAGCCCTGTTTGTTCCCCGCGGTACTGAAGGCACGAGCGATTCCAGACAAGTGACGCGCTCTATTGTCAATGATCAATTCAGCCGTTCGTACGGCATCTTCGCCAAGTCCAATACGCGCTTCTGTTTCCGCGATTACCGCCAGTGCCTCTGCGCGGTCTTTCGCATATTCGATCTTCTGTGCTTCGTTCAGAGCGATAGTCGTCAACGTTTCGCTTACTGAATCCAGCATACCAGCTTTGCTCTTCTCCTCGGCGATCACGCAACGAATCCTAACGCGATCCTTGTCACTCTTTATCTTCTTCATACTTGAGCACGACATTTCAAAGTACCCCGCCCGAGCCTGAGCCGTTGCAATCGCAGCCAGTACTTGTGGTCTGCAGCTCGACTGACGGTTGAGCATTCGCATGGTCTGAAAGGCCTCGCGAAACTCAGTTACATCGGCTCGGCTCGTAGCCACAGCAGCTAGAGCCTCTTCGCGGGAAAACACTTCTTTGATCGCTCGTGCCTCACGTGTCGCCACGAGGAAAGTCTTCTGAGCTTCATCCACTAGCCCTGCCTTCTTTTGGCCGACCGCTATGGAGTTGATTGCCTTCGCTCTGCTCTTTTCATCTTCAATTGACTTGGCGATTTGAAGAGCAGCGTTAAAGTTCCCAATGTCGGCTAGGCCTTGCGCGACCCCCCTCAGGGCTTCTGATCGCCTTGACATCGAATCCGTATCCTCAATCTCCAAAGCCACCTTGGCGGCGCACCGGAGGGTGAGGTTTCCTTCTTCACCTTCGCCTAGCCGGGCCTGCATGGATCCGACAGTAGTCAAGGCGATTGCTCGTGACCACGGGCAACGAATCCTACGGGCAATATCAAATGACTTAGTCAGATGCCCTAGCTTAGCGGCCTCTTCGGCTGCACACATCATGACTCGGTCTCGCTCTTCACTGTTGGCTTCGTTAGCCACTTGCAGAGCGGCATTCACGTCTCCAATCCGGAGCCGGGCACGCACAACGTCTTCCAATGGAGAGTACATCAGCGGCACATCCTGGGTCGATCTGCAAATCTCCTCAGCGACCTCGAGAGTAGTTCGAGCTTCGTCTAACCTGCCTGCCCGTCCTTGAGCTTCTGCTATGGCCGTTAGTGTCCATACGCGGCGATACTGACTCTCATCTTCACCGCTGGAGCTCTGCTGAGAAAGACTCTTGGCAAGAGTAGTGCGACCTGCTGATTCATCGCCGGCTAGGGCCTGGCCGATCCCGATCAGCACAAGCACTGCGGATCGGGACGACAGATCTCGGATCTCTTGCGCTGAGCCGAGAGCCTGGCCAAAGCGTTCCGCTTCTAGCTGAGCCTCAGCGATTGTCTGGAATGCTCGATCCCGGTATCCGTTGTCCAATATCTCAGATGCTGCTTGCAGCGCGGCGGAGAAGTCCCCATGCATCACTCGCATCACTCGGGCACGTGCACTTATCAAGAGCAGTTCCTCTTTGTCCTGTTTCGGCTTGGCCTTCATCGCTGCCTCAAGGGCACACACGAACTCGCTCACGTGACCGGAGTCGATTTCCAATATGGACCGGTCGAACATATGCTCATCCTCGTGCTCGATAGCTAGAATTGGCTCGATAGCGAGGGCGAACGTCTGGATAGACAGTTCTTTTTCACCGGCCCCAGCCATTGCCTCGGCTATCCGGCAGAGCGTTCTTGTCTTCTCGTCCTCATCCCTGAGGCCTGAGGCAGCTTGAAGTGCATCGGTGAAGGCAAGATGGGCAGCTTCCTTTTCTCCAGCACATGCCTTCACCTCCGCTATGCTGCTTAAAGCGCATATCCGGCTAGATCGGTCCTTGATCTTGGCGGATATTCTCGAAGCCTGTTTCAACGTTCCGAGTGCCACCTGCCTATCGCACCTCTCCAACTGCTCTCGTGCTATTTGAGCGAGTAAACACACACGGCTGAATCTGACTTTCATCCTTCTCAGGAGTTTCAGAGCCTTGTCGAACTCTCCATTGTGGGCTAACGTCACGATTATCACCGCCAAACCCTCATCTCGGATGTCCCGATCCCGTATCTGGTCCAAGAGGCGCAAGGCACCTTCGATATCACGCATTAGCAAGAGGTTCTCGGAAAGCTTTCGCCTGCTATTTTGATCAAGCAGATTTCCCTGTATGTCCCAGAAGTCATCCTTACTAGACTCGGTTACGCATACCAGAAGGAAGGCAGCACACTCTCCCAGCCAGCCGGACAGGCGTGCGACAGGCTGTGATCGCATCCGAGCCAAGGTGGCGTTCGCCTCAGCCAGCCTGCTCCCTTCACCCAGTTCCCATGTCAGCAGGAAGTGCCATAGCGCCCTGCGTCCTGAATCCGCAAGGTCGGCCAACCGCCATGCGCCACGCAAGTCCCCATCCCTCAGAGCATCCAGTGGGGAGCCTAGATCTGTCTTTGCCATCCACTCTGCGTGGGCCAGACATAACTTGGCCATCGGGCCTGCCCGATCTAGCTCGGTTGAACGGAGCAGTGCCATACGGAGTGTCTGTAAGGGTAGGTCTGGCGATCCAGGAAATGCGCCAGCCTGCGCTTCCAGGAACAACTCGTCAGCAGCCAGAACAAATAGAGATGATCCGCTGAGGTGCGAGGGTAAATGCTGCAATTCATACTCGCTGAGAACGGAGAACGGATTTGCTCTTTCCGCTTTCATTTCTCCATCCTGCGTCTCGCCGCTTCGACCTTGGCCAAGGCCACATCAGCGATCTTGCCGTGGAACTCGGACAGCCCCTCTTCTTCGTCGAGAAACTCCCCAAAGCTCGCGTGGTAGATATGGTACAGCCTCTTGCCTTTGTCCGACTGACGCTCATTGAGGAACTCGCGCCAATTCTTTATCACATCCAAGATCTCCTCTGGCGTCAACTCCGTCCATTCGACGAGCATAGCCACCGAGATAGGTTCCCTGGCAGTAGCCAAGAAGCAAAGCACCGGCCGCTGCAGACGTTTATAGTGGCCCATGTCCTTGGCTTTCATGGTACGCCAGTGGCGTTGGTAGTACCCGTGGAGGCCCTGGGGCAGGTTCTCGATCTTGTCAATATTGCCAGCGTTCAACCGGCCGTCACGGATGTCAGGGAGCACAAAGTACAGGTACTGGAAATTGCCTTCGCTCTTTTCGGCCAGCACCTCAATGAATCGTCCCTCGTGGCCGCCCCATTGTTCAATCTTGGGCATCATCTTGCTTCGATGATCGCTGACGAACTTGAGCACGTAAGAGCGAACGTCATCCTGGTTCCGAGGATCAGTGTCCTTGAGCGGAATGTCTTTCCGTTTGTCTACGAAAAGTCGCTCGTCGTGCTTCTCGCGCATGGTCAAGACAAAGAATACGCCCCCAGGGAGAACCTGCGGGAGGGACAACCGGTTCGCGCCCGCTGACAGGCTGGAATCTTCTGCTTCATCGATCGCGTCTACTACAACGACGACCGGCACGTCCTTGCGCTCTTCGGCTGCCTCTGCCAGCAACTCGAGGAGGAATCCGCTGTCGTCCATTGCCTTAGGAGGTAGCGCGTCATGCTTAAGCCCGTACCGCACGATCAGCTGAGCACACAGGTTGGCAAGGAAATCCCGCGTGGAACGTATGTTCTGGACGCTCGTGTTAAAGTGATGAACGTACCCTCTCTCCTTGACCAACCGGGCCACCAGCGCGGTTTTGCCAATGCCCGGCTCGCCCTTTATCACGATGTACCCGCAAGGAAAAGCCGGATCAGCAATGGCTCTGTCGATTTCGTCAAAGATGTAACGTCGGCCAACGAAATCTCTCGTCCGCTCTTCCACTAGCGCCATAAAGTCTCGGACACGCATATGGGTTGCCAGGACCTGTGGGGCCTGGGCAAGAATATTGTAAATGTTGATATCACGCCCCGCCTTGGCCTTATCGGCGGACGCGCGCATACTTGCTTTGTCCCGGAAGCTCATCCCCGTCCTCCAGTCTTCTTCACACCTATGTCCCGACCTGCCTTGGCACGATCGGCCGAGGCAGATCCCCTTCCTTTGCTCGTCACGTTGATGTCTCTGCCTGCAGTAGCGTCATCGGCAGACGCCCCATCCTGCGACTTCGCCGATCTTGCTTCAATTCCTGACCCAAACAGCTTCATCTTGAACAATCCAAGCCGCTTGCGCAGCATCAATATGAGTACGATCGCGACAGCCACGACGCCAAGAACTATCCAGCCGGTATTACTCATGGATCTCGCCTTTCTGGAGGTCGTGCCACGTGCCCATATTGTCTCCTCGATCTCTGAACCTCAGCGGGGCGCTGCTCAAGAGATTCTAACGGAAGTCATGCATCCGAGAAACTCAAATCTCCCCCCCCTTCTCGTCCCGCCAATCTCCAGCCCGTGTTTACGCCTCCTCAGCAGCATGAGTGGGTCGGTCTTGGTCCGAGAAGGTGTCCAAGTTGATGATCGAGCGACACTTCGGCGGCTTGGACGGTCTGGTAGCCGTAGGCTTTTCTGAAGGCCAGTTTGGCCTTGGCGTTCAGACCCTCCACGATGCCGTTGCTGAACTACTCCTTCGCCCGGAACCAGTTCAGGATCAGTTCTTGGTGCGTCCGCAACGAGCGGGCCACCTGCTTGAGCGGTTCGATCCGGCTACCTGTCAGGGGGCGGTAGTGCGGTCCACACCCTCTTCGGAAAGTCGGAAACCGAGGAGATGGTGCATGCCCGGCGAAGAAAGAAAAACACCCACTTCTTCGGGTTATGACCCTCGCGTCCAGGATCGCTCTGTCGAGTGGGCCTCTTGCATTCTTCCGGCGGTGGTCCAAAATGTCGGGCTGGTGCCAATGCTGGACTTACGTTCGGCGTGACGGAGGCGTGATCGATGTTCCCCAAATGGTTGACGGCGTTGCTGGTGCTGCTCGGGGAGGTGTGGTCGACGCGCCGCGATGCCCACATCCGGTTCCTGAAGCTTCAGGTGGAGATGCTCAAGGCCCGACTGCCGGGCAACCGGGTCATTCTCGACCCGACCGAACGGCGGCGGCTGATGAAGATTGGGGCTGAAGTCGACCATAAGGTTGAGGATACGCTCAGAATCGTCAGCATCAAGACCTATCGCCGTTGGCAGCGCGAGGAGCGGGCCGGCCGGGAGCCGGGCAAGGTTGGGCGGCCGCCGAAGATGGCGAAGTCGCTCCGCGAGCTGATCATCCGCCTGGCGAAGGAGAACGCCGGCTGGGGAGTGCGCCGCATCCTGGGCGAGCTGAAGAAGCTGGCCGTGAAGGCCAGCCGAAGCTCGGTGCGCCGAGTCCTGGTAGACGAGAAGATACTGCCCGACCCAGATCGCCGCGCCCCCAAGGGCGTGCAGACGCCGTGGCGGAAGTTCATCGCGATCCACATGAACGGCTGGCCTGCGATTTCTTCTGCAAGACGGTCTGGACGCCGTTGGGCAAACACGTGGCCTACGTGCTGACGTCCGTCCATCTCGGCAGCCGGAAGGTCTTTGTCTCGCCCAGTACCTTGCACCCGACGGATGCGTGGATGCAGCAGCAGGCCAGGAACGCCAGCATGTGGGCCGAAGAGGAAGGCATCGATATTCGGTTCCTGATTCACGACCACGACACGAAGTTCACCGAGGCGTTCGATGAGCACTTCCGTCGCGACGACGGCGGACCGGTGCTGACGCCGTACGCCGCTCCCATCGCAAACTGCTACGCGGAGAGTTGGATCGGCCACCTCAAGCGTGAGTGCCTGAACCTCCTGTTATGCTTCAGCCTGAGGCAACTCGATCACATCGTCCAGACCTACGCCGAGTACCACAACGATTACCAGCCGCACCAGGGGCTGGGCAACAGGCCGCCGGGCAGTTCTGATCGTCCACCGCTGGACATGGATCAGTCATTGCCGAAACATGTTCACCGCCAGACCTGTCTCGGTGGACTGCTCAGCCATTACTCACGGCAGGCCGCCTGAGTTCGGGACGATTACACGTTGTCTGCGAAGCTGAGATTCTTCTCGCCTGCCGTCTCGCATGCGCGTATTATGCTGGCCCGACCGCGTGGGCCCAACGGGGCCTTGCTGGCAGCACTGACGACGACACTATTCACTTGGCAAGTCTTCTGCTGGCGGGCACTTCCGGGGGCGTTCGATCTAGCCCGACATTTTGGCCCAGCACCGTCAGTCCTTGTGGACCACGTCACCCCTTACCGACAGAGACAGCATTGCTTCCAGTTGCAGGAACAATTACGCTGAGATCCATGCCTGCATCATGTCCGACAGATTGTCCCTGTGCGACCGAGAAACAAACCCGAGGTAACCCTCGCTTTCTGGCTACCTTGTTGCTTCTTCCTCCCCAATGCCGCCCGATCTCCGGACCACTTGTCGAACAACATCATGCCCGGCGCCAAGGGACCATTGCCGTATCTGCTGCACTCTCTGCTGTCCGCAGCTGCGCGAGGCTAACATGAGAGATAGGCAAGATGGCTCACTTCCTGAGAGCTACCGGCAACTGCGGTCATCCTTTGACATGACTGATGGTAACCTCCGTCTGCTTGAGGATGCCAATCGCCTTCTTGCTGCTTCGCTAGCCCGCCTTCTGTCACCACCCCAGTCAGCTATCCCCCAGGGAACTGTCTTCGCTGGATTCCTGCCTTCTCCCGAGTTCAATGCGAGCGTAGCTAGGTCAGCAGATGGCTACATTATTCTGGTCAACAGCAGGCTATATTACCTTTGCACCGGAACGGCTCATCTCGTAGCCGCTTCCGCCCCCTTGGTTGACCACAGTGGCCAAGATGTGCCGCCAGTAATGGATACAAACCAGGCCTCCTCGCTATTTGCTGAGTTCCTTTCCAGCCCAGAGGTCCACCTTGGCCAACTTCTCGCAATCCCGAACCTCCCTCAGCCACGACATGGATTGGGTAACTACTACTTCTTTCTCTGCCTAGACTTCGTCCTCGCCCACGAACTTGCGCATATAGTCTTGGGGCACGTAAACGAGCACATTCTTCAACTCCCGGCTTCACTCCCTCCGAGCATGCGTTCCTTGCAGAAGGAATTCGAAGCGGATACTATGGCAATATCCATTCTGGATGCTGCCTATGCTACTTCCTCTACTATAGACGCCCGTGAGACACCTCTCCAGCTGAAGACGATGGGGGCTACCTTCTTCTATGAGTTCTGTGATGCCTACATATATTTCCTTGAGTCTGAACACGTGGGCGTTCGCTCCGGAATACTTCACACTCATCCCCATCCCGCCGCGCGCAAAAGTCATGTAATTGCGCATCAATACCCGAAGGGCACACTTCCAGGCCCGTCATCACAAATGCAGGCCATAGCCACAGCTGTGCAGCAGCTGTACATGCCCGAAGTACGCAAAGTGACGGAACCAGACCTACTCGCCCTGCGTGGGCTGGGAGGGGCCCTCTCGGCAGAGGATAGGGAGGAGTTATTCAAGATTACAAACGCCGGGGCGGGGGCCGATGGTGTCGGGGTGATACATGTCCCAACAGTGTTGAAATGGCTCGAGGTCGATCACGAACGTGCCCAACGAGGAATTGCCCTGCTTGCTTTGTTTTATCGGAGGTTAGGCCCAACCGAGGGTTATCACGCTGGCGCCATAATGGCCATGCTGGCCATGTTCTACGGCGGGGTATATCGCGGAAGGCTAGCAAGTGAGGTGCGCGAGTTTGAAGGGCTGCTGTTCCGCACTGTTCCTGGTCTACAGAAGCTCCTTCGTGAGGGCGCTGAAGTACTCGAAGCGAACCGGTGAGTCCCTTGTTGAGAATCTGATTGGTGGAGGCCGGCCGAATGAAAGACTCTGCTGAGAGGCTATCGCGGCTGTCAGAACGAGAACTCTATGAAGAGCTCGGACTACAGCTGAGTGGACAGGCAATACTGCCGATCTCAAGAGAGCGACTCGTGGAGGAAGCGCGCCACTGGTTTCGCGAGCAGAAAGACCGTCTTCGTCCCGCAGTATGCGGAGACAGCAAGATAAGAGAGCTAATGTGTGATAGAAGTAACTCTCGGCGTCGCGTCCTGCTGATTCTAGCGGTTGCTGACGTGATTGCAGGCTTCTTTACCGGAGTGTCCCCCTTCGTGGTGGCCGCGCTTCTCGTTCGCGAAGGCCTGAGTAGCTTTTGCAGGGACATCTGGCACTGATCGAAGAGAGGGCGGCTCGAGTTTATCCCCCGGTCAGCCACCGGCCATAGGGTTCTCGTGCCATGCAACTCTGTCGAAATAGTATAACGGCGATGGTCGCGGTAGGGACGAGCCTCTCGACCCGCCCCCCGCGCACCTATGAAGAGCGAGAAGTCAGAACATTCTCCCCGCGACAGCAGGAAGTTCTCCTTGAAGGGCATCCAGCTGTTCGTTTACCCGATGATGACGAGGAAGGGATCTTCATCGAGGAGTGTCTCTTTGTCGATCGATACGGCCAGATCATCAGCTTGCTCCGGATGCCTTGACATCCGTGAACTGCACTGCGGGGCGTCGTAGCCCTCAGGTCACCGACCCCTGGCGACCGAATACAATCAGGGAGGCGCCGTCGGCAGGATCTTAGAGCCCGAGGACTTCCGCTGGGGATCCGGAGGCGGCGTTCGTCTTGCTGGCGACCCTCGGGCAGTACACCGACGGAACGCCGGTAGTCAAACGCGGTTCCACGCGAAGATTCCGGTGGCACGAAGGCTTCCCGGAATGCGCGGACCACTGACCTGTTCGGGCGGCTCTTCGTCCTTGACATGGGCCTGACCTCCGGGCTGTGTACCCGGAGGTCCTGAGTTCGTCTGGGTGAGAACCCGAAGGTAGCCTCGGACCTCCGCCAGGGCCAGCCGGAAAGCGTTGGCGAGGAACCGCTGCAAGCTCAGCCGGTCCATCGACAGGCCGTTCCTGAACTCGTCGATGAACGTCTCGGCAGTGCCGCGGCCATCGTATATCCGCCAGAGCTCGCGTGGGGTGCCCTTGGCGTTGGTCACGACGAAGCGCCGGTTGGTCCCCTGCTCGTTGGTCTTCACCTTGTAGATGATGCGTCGTGGATGCTTCTAGCTTCCGGCCCGATGGGTTTCCGCAGCCCTTATGCCGCGCTGGAATTCATCCGAGGCGGGTTCGCGGGTTCGCCGGACGGAGTGGTACTCCTTGACCGAGCCGGGATCAGGCGTTATGCTGTCTCCAATCAGCTCGGGGACGGTCTCTGGGCTTCAACGAACCCGCCAAACGGGCCGAATAGATGCGCCAAGTGATAGACAGGGCTGACGCGAAGCGCCGACGGAGCGTCGCATGCTGCCGCTTGCCTCCAACGCCTCACGCCCGGGCCACCCGCGCACGTATCAGCTCCGACAACGACCTCGAGAACGGCTACAGCTTCGGCAAGGACTTCGTTCTCAAGGCACGCCTCTGGCTGTGCGAGGATTTCCCCGGCGCCGTACACTGCACACGCGCCGACCAGAATCCCGACTACGTGACCAGAGCCCACGGCGGCACACCGATCTCACCCGCCGACATCCCCCTCACCTCCGACGCCAACGCCTTACGTGAACTTGCACAGCGATCAAACGCAAACAGATCGCCAAATACAAGGCCGCGAACACTGAAGTGAACGAACAGATAGGATGAGAGCCATGAATAAGAAAGCGTTGATCACAGTGGTCATAGTGGTGGCCATCGCCATCGCGGGTGCAGTGTTCCTCAAGATTCGACAGGCGCAAACACCGACGCAGCTGACTATCGGGGCTGTCCTGCCAATGACAGGAGCTGCATCCGGGTACGGGAAATGGATGCAGCGCGGCATCGAGCTTGCCGTCGAGAACATCAATGCGGCCGGCGGCGTCAACGGCCGTCAGTTCAGAGTCATCGTTGAAGATTCCAAGTCCGACAACCGTGCTGGCGTTGACGCGGCAAACAAGCTCATCACTATCGACCACGTCCCAGCCCTCGAAGTCGCTCTAACGGGTGTGACAAAGTCAGTCGTCCCCATCGCTGAAGGCCAGTCGATCATCGTCTTCACGTCTGCGACTGCCCCCGGTCTGACAGATGACGGTAAGTACCTCTTCCGAAATGCCACCAACATCCGTAACGAAGTGGATCGCATGATCCGCGCCTGCCTTGGCACACTTGAGCTCAAGCGGGTCTCTGTGATCTCTGTGAACAATCCGGTCGGTCCATGGGTCAACGGGTATTTCAAGCGAAAGTTCGAAGCCGCCGGCGGCCAAGTCCGGCACACGGAGCTTTTCCAACCCAACACGACAGATTTCAGAACCCAACTTGAGAAGATTCGACAGGGAAATCCTGAAGCGCTCTACATCCTGGGATACCAGCAGACTGGCCTCATCATGAAGCAGGCCCGAGAACTGGGCCTTAAGTGCCAGTTTCTCGGGATCACGGATTTCGAGCTTCCCGAAGTCCTCCGCGTCGCCGGCAACGCGGCCGACGGCGCCATCTACACGAAGGCAGCATACGATCCTCAGTCTGAGGATCCGCAGGTCTCCGCGTACGCCAGGAAATACATCGACCGCTACGGCGAGCCACCTGAGGTATACAGCGCCACCGTCTACGACGCCACGCGCCTCATCGCCCTCGCCTTCGCCAAAGCAGGTGATGATCCGGAAGCCATCCGCGAGTACATCCTGTCAATCAAGGACTATGCGGGGGCATCGGGCATGACCACATTCATGCCGAACGGTGATGTTACCAAGCCAGTACAACTAAAGAAGATTGTCGATGGAAAGTACGTCCTAGTCGGGGAGTAGCTCATGGCGGGACCGAGACCGAAGAAGATCGCAATCGTCGTGCCCCCATCGGTGTATACCGCGCCTTTCGGATGGGAACATGCTGCTCTATCGCCATTGGAGGGCGCGACGATTGCAGCCAATGTCGTGCGCGGACTCTCAGACGCAAAGCGCAGGCGGGCATTACGCAAGCTCCTGAAACCGCTCAATCTGTCGCGTCGAAAGTTCGTTGTCGAAACGTACGATCTCCGTGTCTCACCGGAAGCTCGCGCGGAACTCGTTGATCACCTGGCAACGTTCTACGCCATATGCATCGCTGGCACACCGGATAGTTACCCTTTCGTCAAGCAGTTCACATGGCAGGTTGCTCCGCCAGACGCCCGGACTCGGCCGCGCATCATCGTCGGCGGTCCCCTGGCAACTTTCTCCGCGAAAACAATCCTTGATAACGCTTCCGTGGAGTGCTGCATCATAGGGGAATGCGAACTTGCACTCCCTGCGATTCTTCTAACATCAGCAGCGGAGGCAAGCAAGTATTTCTCGGTTGCATATGGAAACTCACCAGCCCACGGTCTGGAGTGGAACTCCGACAGCCCAGACATTGACATCAACGACGAGTGCCTCTTGCCGCCGCCGGCTTATAGAGATATCTGGCCAGGCCGGTACGCACCCGATGAGCCTATACCATTGGTATACTATGCGACGCAGAGAGGGTGCCCAAACAAGTGTACCTTCTGCGTCGGCAACGACAGGAGGATGGGGCGGTGGCGCGGAGCTATCGATCCTGACGGCCGTGCTCGAATCACTAGGGATCTACACTTCCTCGTCGAAAGGCAGAGGGTGCGCGAAGTGTTCCTTAGCGACCCCACGTTCAACTCTCATCCTGAGCATTGTGAAAATGTAATCGATGTGTTCACAACTATCCGCAACCAGCAGGTAAAACGGAAGGAGTCGCCCGTCGAATGGTCTTGCACTGTACGCGTAAGTCACGCTGAAGCGCAAAGCCCTGTGCCCTTAGACTTCTTCAAGAAGATGAAAGCCTCAGGCTGCAAGGCTGTGTTCATTGGCATCGAGAGCGGCCACAACGGACTTCTGGAGCAGTGTGCCAAGGGGATTACTCGGCGACTTATAGAAGAGACATTGTCAAACGCTGAAGCCGCAGGAATCGAAGAAGTCCATGGATTCCTGATGCTAGGACTTCCCCCTGATGCGAGGATTGCACCCGCGACGCGACAGTCGAGCCGCTACACTCAAGGGGAAACCAGAGAGACACTCAAGGCCACAGTTGACCTCGTCGAAAAGCGCTCTTTCTACCCAAGGGTGCGCTACACATTCCCGCTTCCCGGGACCGGGCTTTATCGAGATCAAGAGAAGCTGAGCAGGTCGCAGAGCCCTGACCCGTTCGGCGAAGCACTTCTTTACAGACTGTCAGAGTGGGAGAATACACCCCATGCCGCGCCGTTTCCGTTCCGCTATGCCGAAAAGGAGCGTCCCCCGCTCACGAATGCGATGCGCGCAATATCGCGGCGATCATTAGAACTCCCCAACAGCGATGTCTCTCTCTATTTCTATAACCAGCCGGCGATAGAGAGATCCTTCCGGCGGTGGCTCACGTATTCTGATCACGGAACGAAACCGTTGTTCTTTCCGAATTCCGAGACCCAGGATGCACTTGGCCGCGCAATTGTGTCAAAGCTCGAAAGGGTCCTGTCGCAGAAGGCAAGACTACCTGGCGCCAAGCTCGGCCGCGTACTGATACACGGAAGGATTCCGCACCTAGTCTGGAGTTCCAGCGAAGCATACCGTCCCGTCAGTATGTTCTTCGGCGACCTGTGCAAGGCTTGTCGGCCCAGGGATACCATCCTAGCAGACGGGAGTGAGGGGACATGTAAGTACGAGGAGCTTGCCGATGGCGCACCAAGCCCCCTTTCAATCATGCCGCCGTACTGGCGCAGGAAGATCTGGCGCGAGGGTTACTCCGGCCCCGGCCCTGACTTCAACCTTCTTCCCCCTTGTTGGTCGGGATCGTTCCTATCGGACCCGAACCCTCGCCCACCTTGCGAGTGCCCACTTTTGCGGAAGTCGCCCGACTGTGCCGCGCGAGAACCGCAAGGCAGTTGGTCCGCCTTGGAAGTTCTTATCCTTTCACGTATGCGTCTACGGGACTGGGCACTTCAAAAACGCGAAATACTCCAAACGCCCTCCACCCGGGCGCATACCGATGATCGAGTCCTGAAGCTCTATCGCCCTCAGATCTTCGATCCCATCCGTGAAGGCAAAGAGACTGCGGCAGACAACGTGAGCGTCGCCTATGCGGCTCGACTTGCCGCCGCAGCAATGGGTAAAGCAAGAGAAGAGATGGCCAACGTCGTCCAGCAGCTGAAGGAGGCCACCCAAACAGAAGGGAGGCAGGACGAGAAAGAAAGGCTCCAAGCAGAGAGGAGCAGTCTCCAGACCTCACAGGCTGTTTCGGCGGATAGGCTTCGTCGATACATACAAACCTTCGAATCGGAAGTGTGGCGCCGCAGCCGCGTGGCCGGCGATATGAACACTCGCGACCCCTTACAGGCACATGCATCGCGAGGCTCCGTTGGCCGCACCGCACCAGAAGAGGTGGCTGCAGCGATAGAGAATGGTTCGTGGTCTTCTGAACACTTCCTCTCCTCTGACTGTTCAGTGTTCCTGGACCATTCAAGTCGCCCTGTGTTCCAAGGAGGTCTTCTCGTCACCAACGTGGCGTCAGAGATATTCATCTACTTCGAGATCACAAACGAGTCGGACTTTACAGATGATCAATGGGACAAGTCCATCTTGAAGCAACGCTCTTCGGCGGCAATCCCCATTGCCGACGGAGCCGATACAGATTCTCCTGACGGTGTGGTCGCCTATTGTCACCAAGCAGTTCTTCCCTGGGTCAGTCTGCTTCACCGTGCCGATGATCGCTGGCACAATCATCAAACCATCGAAGCTGTTTTCCCTCGTTCAATGCGTGCGGCTCTCCTCAAGCACTCGATACCCTCTAAACCTGAGCGTATTGGACCCATTCAGCGTGAATCAGTGGTCTCGTATAGCGCACTCGCCGAGACGTTGTACTCCCGCAGAGTCACGGAGGAAGAGGACGAACCTGTTCGGCTCGCCTTGGCTTTGATGGGCGATATGTGGCGATACTGCTTCCAGGGGGCAGTCAATCCTCACTATGGAGAATTCGAGCGATTCCAGCAACTTCTGACAGCGATCCCGAATTACAGAGACCATCTAACCCACTCCATCCAGGTGTTCCTCTTAGGCAACCGCATTCTGGATCGCATTGTCGACATTTCCGGGCAGTCAGACATCCTGGCTCTGGAGAAACGCTATGGCAACTCGCTTGGGCCTGTCTCAGCTCTTGGCCCCAGCAGTGAGTTTGCGCTTTTCAAATTCCAGTGGACCCTTGCCAGCCTGATGCACGACTTCGCCTTGCCGGCATCCAAGGCCAACGAAGTCGTCAATCATCTGTTCCAGACCTTCCTAGGCGCGGCACCTCGAGGCAATCACGGCACAACAGGGCTGCGCGATGTTCTCGCAGGTGATGCAAAGAAACATCGCGCATTTCTGTACACGCTCTTGTCCAAGACAAGGTTGGGGAAGCACGAACTTGTCAATTACCCAGACGAGTTGCTCCCGATGGTTAGCGAACTTACCTATCAGTCGCTTTCTGAGGACCACGGTTTCTTGAGCGCCATCTACCTGTTCAATCAAGTTTTTGTTCATAACGAGCCGTGGTGGAAACCTCGGCAGTCGGTCGTTGATTTGATGTTGAGGATCGTCGACGACCACCACGCCAGTGAGTTCGGCAAGGATAAGGTCGTTGAGGGGTTGCTGCTTGAAGTGCTGGATGCGATCGTCAAGCACAACGCATTCTCGAAGGAGTGCACCCTTGCGTTTGATGACGCACCATCCTACGAGGCGCCATTGGCCTTCTTCTCGGCACGGTCCAGCATTTTTGGGAGTGCTCTTCCCGGCCTTCTTCTACTTTGCGACACCCTCTCAGACTGGGGCCGGGTCGTACATCCCGACGAACTCCGAAAGAAGTACTACGGTGCGTCAGATGTGGGAGGGGAGACACGTGTTGAAAGGCCCGAGTGTCAGGTCACCAGTGTCCATGCGACGTGCGACCGCTTGTCTGTCGCGGCGGATGCGGAGGAGAGCGGGAAGGGCGAAAAGTGGGTTACCATCAATGCAGACTATCGATGGCGCATTCCTTGCGCTTACACTACGAACGACGAACAGTGGTGCTTGCGGCTGATTCATGAGCGATTGTCTCGGCAACTCGCACCCTATGCACCGCCCTTCTCGCTTAGTAAGGAGTGCGACGAATGCCAGCTCTGCTCTAAGGAGACCTGTGCAAAGCTGGCGTTTCTCAAGCGCTTTTGGCGGGAGCTCTTGGCCGTAGGGTCGCCAGGAACAAGCCGACTCCAGTTTCCACAGTTCTCCGCAGACCACGGTGAGAATCCGTTCAACAGAATCCAGCTCAATATCAAGTTCTATGGAACGCCGATCTATCGAGGCCCGATCGGGCCGGATGGAAATGGCAAACGCAGCGAACTGCCGGTGTGAACCCTATGGAACAACTTATCGCCAATGCAGTTATCGCCGCGAGCGTCTACACGATCAGCGGCATCGGCTTCGCAGTCATCTATCGCACGACGCGCTTCTTTCATTTCGCGCATGCATCCGTCATCGCGCTTGCAGCCTATCTTTCCTACTTCTTCATCTCAGAACTTCATATCCACGTAATTCCCAGCGCGCTTCTGTGTGTCGCCGGTGGAACCGCCTTAGGCTGCGTCATTGAAGCGGCCATCTACCGCCCCTTGCGTGCTCGTCAGGCAGGTCCCCTTGTCCTCCTGCTTGCTTCGCTCGGCACCTACATCGCCATTCATAACCTTCTTGCTCTCTCATTTGGGGACGACTTCAAGAGTGTACGCCTTGGTCCTGTTCGGGAAGGGATACTCATTGCGGGTGCAAGAGTCACGTGCGCGCAATTCGCTATTCTGTTTGCCGCCATCGCCGCGGTCATCGGCACAAACGTCTTCATGACACGCACACAAGCTGGGCGGCAGTTGCGCGCGGTCGCTTCAGACATCGCCCTGGCAACCGCCTCGGGAATCCCTGTAAAAAGAACGATTCTTATGGCGTTCGCCATTGGATCGGCCCTCGGCGCTTGCGCAGGGGTCCTGTTGGCCATCGACAACGGCGTCACCCCGAACATGGGGCTCAACTCACTGCTCATGGGTGTGGTTGCCGTCATTGTCGGTGGGGTAAAACGAATCGCAGGAATCGTTGTTGGTGCCCTTCTCGTCGCAGGAACCCAGCAGATTGCCTCTTGGTATATCGGGGCGCAATGGCAGGACTGCGCCGCCTTCGCGATCCTCGTGGTATTCCTTCTAATCCGTCGAAGTGACGTGGTGACGGTCAAATGAAACAACCAGCCAACATGGAGGACGGATGGACTACCTAGCACACATAGGCGTGCTGATTGCCATTTACTCGATCCTCGCCCTCTCCCTCAACCTGGTGACCGGTTACACAGGCTTTCTCTCCCTCACACACGCCGCCTTCTACGGCATAGGTGCATACGTGGCCGCCCTCATGGCCCTGCATTTGCACACGCCTGTCCTTCTTAGCCTGGCAACTGCCGCTGCGCTCTCGGGCACGTTTGGCGCTCTCCTGGCGTTGCTGGCGCTGCGAATCCGAGACGATCGTTTCGTCATCACCACTTTCGCATTTCAAGTCATCGTGGTTTCATTACTGGCCAACTGGACATCGGTCACCGGAGGGCCAATGGGGCTCGCCGGAATTCCCCAAGCAAATGTCTTCGGGTGGGTTCTCGCCACTCAAACCCACTACTTAATTGCAGCAACCGCAATCGCTGTCCTTGCGTGGGACATTTCCCGCCGGATCGGCAAATCGCCCTTCGGCCGGATACTGAAAAGCATTCGGGAAGACGATCGACTCGTCGCGCATGTGGGAAAGAACGTTGCCTCCTACAAGATCGTCATCTTCGCTGTAAGCGCATGCATCGCCTCCGCTGCGGGTGTCCTTTACGTCCACTACGTCACCTTCATAGATCCATCGAACTTCACTGTCATGGAGTCCATCTTCATCGTCTCTATCGTCATCCTCGGCGGGGCCGACAGTCTCTGGGGACCCGTCCTCGGTGCCGTCGTCCTGGTGTCCCTCCCTGAACTTCTCCGCTTCGCTGGAATCCCGTCGGCCGCGGCAGCCAACATCCGCCAGATCCTCTACGGTCTCGCCCTGGTCGCCTGCATGCTCTGGCGGCCGCAGGGACTTATCGGCGAATACGCATTTGGAAGGGAGGCGAAGCCCAAGTGACCTCCCTGGCTAGCGCTCAATCCCTCTCCAAGCACTTCAACGGCGTGGTCGCCCTGGCGGACTTCACCTACACGGTTGCAGAGAGGGAAATCCTCGGGCTCCTGGGGCCGAACGGGGCAGGGAAGACCACGCTCTTCAACGTCCTGACCGGTTTCCTCACGCCGGACACCGGCGCCGCCGACTTCAGAGGCCATGCCTTGATCGGCCGCCCCGTTCACAAGATCGCCAACCTGGGGATCGCGCGCACGTTTCAGAACCTGCGTCTGATCCGCCGAATCACCGTGCTGGAGAACGTCCTGCTCTGCTTCAAGAACCAGCCCGGCGAAAACCTGATTAACGTCTTCTTCCGCCCCGGCCTATGCAAACGCCACGAGGCTGGCATTCGGGACAGGGCACAGGCCCTGCTCGATACGGTCGGACTGTCCGAGGAGGCAAACGACCTGGCCGACAATCTGTCTTACGGCCAGCAGAAACTGCTTTCGCTCGTCTGTTGCTTGGCGGCCGACGCCGATCTCCTGCTCCTCGATGAGCCGGTCGCCGGCATCGCCCCGGAAATGGCGGAACGTATTCTGGCGATCATTGCCGACCTCCCGAACCAGGGGAAATCGGCGATCGTTATCGAGCATGACATCGACGCTCTGAAGGGCATCGCCCAACGCATGGTCTTCATGGATGCCGGAAGGAAGGTCTGCGAAGGCGCCCCCGACGACGTTCTGAACGACCCGCGCGTAATCGAGGTGTACCTTGACTGAAACACCAGACATCCTTACGTTGACCGCCGCGGACACCGGCTATGGGAAGAAGCAGGTGCTCTTCAGCGTCGATCTTATAGCCAAAGCCGGGAAGATCACCGCCGTAATCGGCCCGAATGGCGCCGGAAAGTCAACGGTCCTCAAGATCGCCCATGGGCTTCTACAGCTTTGGTCCGGCTCCGCCGCGTTTGACGGAGCCCCCCTGAACGGATCCTCTCCGGCCCAGCGGGTCCGGCATGGGATCACCTTCTGTCCCCAGGGCAACCGTGTCTTCGGCGAGCTCACTGTACGCGAGAATCTTGATCTTGGCGGCACGTATCTCCCGGCTAACGAGATTGCCGAACGCGTGGCCGCCGTCCTCAAGTTCTTCCCCCAGCTGTCGACCCGATTGAAACAGACAGCCGGCACGCTGTCCGGTGGCGAGCAGCAGATGGTCGCCATTGCTCGTGCCCTCGTTTCGAAGCCCAAGCTCCTCATGCTCGACGAGCCATCCCTTGGCCTCTCTCCGAACGTCCTCCACGCCGTGTTCGAGAAGATCGTTGAGTTGAACCGCACCCAGGGCGTTACGATCCTGATCGTGGAGCAGAAGGTCCGCAAGGTCCTGACCATCGCCGATTACGTCTACTCCCTGAAACTGGGCAAAGTGGCCTTCTCTGGCCTCCCGACCGAGCTTACCACCAACCCCGAAATCCTGAGGAAGCTCTTCCTGTAAACCCCCGGATCGGCCTTGAGCTCTTCGGGTTGAGGACCCGGAGGTTGTCGGGACCGGCATCATGATCACCAACAGTGTAAGCACCAGCACCAGATTGCCTGAAAAAGCTCTGGCGGAATGCATTTCTTCCGGATAGAATGCTCCGTACTTGCCGATAAGTACGGTAACTTCTATCCAGGTGATCCAGTGGCAAACAATGCCCGAAGAGAAAAGGCCCGCGATATCTTCCGTAAACACGGAGGGCTTCTGCGGACGAAGGATGCGATCCGGCTGGGAATCCACCCACGGACGCTGTATGGCATGCGCGATGCCGGTGAGCTCGGTCAGATCAGTCGGGGATATTACCGGCTGGCGGACCTCCCACAGCTTGGGAATCCAGACCTTGTTGCCGCGGCCCTGGCCGTTCCGAAAGGTGTCATTTGCCTGATCTCGGCCCTGTCCTACCACGGCATCGGCACCCAAATCCCGCGTACGGTGGACACCGCGATCGAAAAGAACTCGAAACGCCCGCGAATCGACTATCCACCCATCCGCACCTTCTGGTTTAGTGGGCCGGCTTTCACGGAAGGCGTCCACATTCATAACATTGACGGTGTTCCGGTTCGCATCTACAGCCCGGCCAAGACGGTCGCCGACTGCTTCAAGTGCCGCAACAAGGTTGGTCTGGATGTCGCCATGGAGGCCCTTCGGGAAGTGAGACGCAATCGGCTGGCGACGGTCGATGAGCTGTTCCAGATGGCGAAAGTCTGCCGCGTTGCCAACGTGATGAGGCCGTACCTGGAGGCGCTGGCGTGACCAAAAAGCCGATCACCAATCTCTCGCACTCTGTCCGTCAACGCCTAGCCAACGAGGCCAAGCGAACCGGCCGCTTGTATAACGAGTTGGAACAATACTACAGCATGGAGCGGTTCCTCTATCGCCTTTCCCAGTCACCGCACGCAGATAAGTTTGTGTTGAAGGGGGCACTGTTGTTCACCGCCTGGCGAGTGGACCGCTTTCGACCGACCAGGGACATCGATCTGCTCGGGCAGTTAAGCAACGCAGAAGATGTTATCGCACAGGTCTTCCGTGATGTATGCGGCCAAAAGGTCCCAGATGACGGTCTGCTGTTCGACCCATCCAGCGTTACAACAGCCCACATTACCGAAGATGCGGACTACGAAGGTATCCGCGTCACCTTGAAGGGCACGCTGGGTACCAGCCGGGTCAGCATCCAGATCGACATCGGTTTCTCAGATGTCGTGGTTCCTTCTCCGGGGGAGACAGACTATCCGACAATCCTGAATTTTCCCGCGCCTCGCCTGAAGGCCTATAGCCGCGAGACCGTGATCGCCAAGAAGCTTCAGGCGATGGTCAGTCTTGGTGAAGCCAATAGTCGCATGAAGGACTTTGCGGACCTCTGGTTCCTCGCACACCACTTCGAATTTGACGGCCAAGTCCTGGCCAGGGCAATTTCCGAAACATTCCTCAACCGCCGGACTCCGCTCCAAGCGGATCCTGTTGCGTTGACACCGGCCTTTCCCCTGATCGAGGCAAAGCAGGCTCAGTGGAATGCGTTCCTGCGTCAGAGTTCGTCGGAAGACATTCCCGCCAGTCTGGCCGCGGCCATTAACCTAATTGCTGTGTTTCTGCTGCCTGTGCTTGAGAATCTGACCGCCGGAAAACCTTTCACCCAGGCTTGGAACGCGCCTGGTCCATGGCGACACAGAACCTGATGACGGTCAGTCAAGGCCCGGCGTCCGGCCCTTCAGGACATTGGGTCACGTGCGCACGTCCACCGATCCGCGAGTGGCAACCTCCGGCCCCACGTTCCCGGAGGTCGAGATATTCGCTGGGCCCTATACGCGACCGTTCGATGAGGGCAGTCAATCCATCGGGGCCGGCTTGTTGGGCACCAGATTCTTGAGGAACTCTTCGCCTGGCAAGCAAGGGACACCGTTTATATTCAGGCGATCCTTCTTGCCGATTCCAAAAACGCCGCCTTTATGGCATGTACATTTCCATTATGTCACCAGTCCGTGCCGTACACCCACGAAAGGAATCTGGAAATCTGTGGGGAATGCGGCCGATTTGGGGAGAATCAATCCTCCCGTAGCCTTTCCAGCTGAATGCTAACCTGGCGGTGGAGGTCTTCCAGGAGCTTGGATTGCTGGCCATGCCTCGAGCTGGCGATTTTGCAGATGGCTTTGCTCAAGGTCTTCAACTCATCTGCGGTAAACAGCACATCCACCCGCTGGAGTGTCGCATGAAGTTTGCTCGCCAGTCGCAGTGGCAAGTGCTCTCGGAACGTATCACCTAGACTGTCGAGAACCTTGCTGCTCGGAGATGTCCACAGATACAGGGGTAACCGAGGAGGCAGCTCAGGGCATACTGACCGAATGTAATTCCAGAACTCCCGCAAGGGCCATATGCAGTCCTTGACCCCGCCGCGCTGGGTCGTGTTCAGGCGATGTTCAATCTTGGGGACCATGAGCGTGTTGCCTTCGTTGACGAAGTCCTCCGGTGCTTCCAGCACAAACTCCATCTCTCGCAGAGCGGCATTGAGATGCCCCAGCACCTTGCGAGATTGTTGTCTTGGCAAGGATCGCGCCTCCCTGGTAGGCAGCGAGAATGCGTTGGGGCGGCATCGGGAGGAGTCTCCAGTTCGATCAGCCGGGCCAGTAGATGGGCGCAGAATGCGTGTACCAGTCCCTCGGCATCCAGCTTTGGCTGGATGGGCACGAGCAGAGTATACAGGCTTTGAGAATGCATGCAGGCGATCAGAAGGTTCCCGCTGTTGAGGTAGTCAACGGTGTTTGCATACCACTCGCCAAGTGTTGGGCCGGTGTGACTGACCTCCACGGCTCGCGGCTTGCTGCCGACCTTGCGGAGTGCCTTGGTTGTGCAACGAAGTACCAGCATCTAGCAAACCATCCTCGATGGTCAGACGATCTTGTCACACTGGGCTAGGAAGAACTCTCGGCTCCAAAGCTCCAGCGAAGGTGTTTCATTGGGTTTGATAAACCGGCGGACGTCTTCGCGTGCCCGCCCCCAGTCGGTCGCTTCGATCTTGGCTCGCAGCTGGCCGACGCACCAATCCCGCTCGACATCTAGCTGCTGTCCCTGCCACGGTCCAAGCTGTTCCAGTGAGTGAGCCAACAGCTCATAGTTGACCGGTGTCTTGCGGGCTGTATACCAGATGAAGTCGTACCAGTCGCGGCCCTTGAGGTACTCCCGGCAAAGCAAGGCGTGGAGCTTGCCAGCGAAGAGGCTTGGCAGGTCGAAGACGCACACGGCCGAGGGGAACGGGAAGTCCAGATACTTCGTCTCGAACGCTGCCCCAGCCGGAGGGTTGGTATCCACCTCGAGCTTGATCCGTAGCTTGCGGAGCGGCCCGGCAGCCGGCTTGTAGTTCAGCCGAAGCAGGTTGCCCAGTGAATCATCTTTCACGAAGGCCATACGGACGGCTTGGTCCACCTTGGAACGATCATCCATCTCCAACTCATAGCTGTAAGCCGTCAATTCCTTGGCCAGAACATTCAGGTACGGCTTGAGCTCAAAGGAGGCCGAAGGCTTCTGCAGGGCGAAATCCAAGTCCTCGGAGAACCGGTTCACGCCGTGGAAGATACGAAGGCAAGTACCGCCCTGGAAGCCGGCCTTCTGGAAGAAATCGGTCCTTCCCAATGCCGCCAAGGCGATCTCCTGAGTGATCTCCCGTAGCGCCTGCTCCTCTTCGAGCGTCGAGCGACAGCCGTAGCTGTCCAACCGGTCCTGGATCATTTTGATGCTCATTTGCGTAACTCCTTTTGCAGGCTTTTAAGGAACCGTCGCACTCGCAGAGAGGAGTAGTTGCCTACGAGCCGATCGAACGCTTCGCTGTCAACGCTCTCCAGGTTGCTTTCATCCACACGCAGGCTTTCGATGACGGGCCTGGCCGACCGCCAATCACGCTTGTGGACATAGACGTAGTCGGCCAGGGCCTTCAGCGGTGAGGCCAGCAGAAAGCTCTCGCCGACATGAAAGCTGGGGCCGCCATAGCCACTGCCGTCAGCGAACCCGCTACCCGATCCACTACCGCCACCGTAGCCAGTGCCATCTGCATTGCCGCTGCCGTCTTTCTTCACGCGGGACACCTCGGTGTAGAAGGTCTTCTGCGGGACCCGAGTGAAGCTGAATCGTCCCAACGGCGTGTCGAACTCGCGTGAGCGATCCAGGCTGACGCTGGTAACGGCGTAGACGGCTTCCGGAATCCAACCGTGATACGACAGCGCGGTCTCCAGGCTGATATAGCTGGGGCCGTAAATCCGCTGGGCCAGGACAAGCGGATCGAGCTTTTGGCGAAGATACTTCTCGGCTAGGCAGTAGAGCCCGCGGTGGATGCGTACAATCTCTCCGGCCCTCAAGGCCCGCTTGATGAGCTGAAATTGCCGATTCGGGCTGCCCCCAACCCAGCAGGTCACCTCCGGGCGGGTAAACACGCCATCAACGGCCTTCTCCAACGCGATTTCCGTGAGCTGCTGCATAGGTGTAAGATACTGTCAATATCGGACAGTTTCAAGCATATCTTTAGAAGGGCTGGAAACGACCTCCGGGCGGTGCACCCGGAGGTTGCGTTGGTCAAGCCGGAGGCAAACACCGCGCGAGGCCAGGCGGGCCAATGCTGCAGGAAGATAGCCCAGATGGGCAGAATCAGGCCTTCGCCGCGAGACATCGATAACGAGGCTCTGTTAAAACAGCTGCGTCGGTCAAAGCCGTCAAATCGCTCTGCACCGAAAAGTCGGTCATCTCGGCCGGGATGCTTCCAAGAGGGCAGGTTAAGCAACAGACCCGGCCTCCGGGGTGGGTCTTGGGGCGTGCTTCGGAGGAAGCGTTTCGGAGGGTAATAGCCTTGTCATTTCGGCACCTTGCCAAACGGCTGACTGAATGGCTGTTTCTCGACGAGAGAGCACAGGAATGGCTGTTTTTTGCGTCGTCGGTGGGCTCTGTGCCTGAACGCTGTCCTGCTCATAGCCAAGACAGCCGTTCTCTAGGCACATGCTTTCGCCCGTATTCAGGTCTTACTCCCACACTCCCCGCAATACTTTCCTCTGCCAATTACCCGATGATCGCAGACCGGACACCGCCTCATCAAACCAAACCGGCCTGCAGCCTCCCGGCCCGGCCTCACCAGCAGTATCAACAGGACAACTATTATGGTCACTGCTGTCCCTGTGATGAATTCCCTGCGGACATAGCGAGCACCGTCAATGATTCCCTTCTCGTCCAGCCAGTTCACAACCAGCCAGACGTTGCCGAGGAGAAAAACACCCCCGACCAACGAGATAACCACGAGCTTTCGAACTCCTAAACTGAACATGTTTTCACCATCCTTTCTTCTTATGCGTTTCTCATCGAACATAGCGCAAAATTGAGGAGCGCGCAAGCAAGAAAACGGCTAATTATTAGCCCAGTGCCGCAACTGACGCGCGGAGGCGCAATTAGCGCAGAAAAAAATCTGCGAAGGGCAGATAAACTTAGCCTCATTAGGATTCCGTAACCGTGGATTTAAACTTCCACGCCCCGCTCTCGCCAAAGATAGCCCCTGAGCCAATCACGGATCTGGACCAGCTCCATGGTTCACCTCTTCTGAGCAAGCTCAGCTTCGTTGCATTGCTGAGCCCGATCACCTCCTCCAACCGTCCTCGTCAATCTTTATCCACTCGATCCGAACCGCCATCCTTGCGTTCTTGTTGGTCCAGACTTCTGTCCGGTCTTCGCCTCTGGTGCGTTCGTACTCGAACACGTAGCCTTGCTTTTTGAGCTCTTTATGGATTCCCATCCTGCATCACCTCCGTTTTCTTGAACACAACGCAGTATTCGTGCTTGATGGGCGGGTCCTCCAGCTTGCCGTAATACTTGCGGTCGCTGACGCAGTTGTGCTGCACCTTGATAATGATGCTGCGGATTTCGCCGTACGGGAAGTTGAGCACGTCTTTGACGATGGCCGTGTACCTGCCGGATCTGCGAACATCGCCGATGAGTACTGCC
>SDBT01004069.1_pt1 | contig 24940 bp, 18 predicted proteins | sample 2277101 | NCBI WGS metagenome assembly SDBT01 (sample SAMN10404973, study PRJNA504765) | marine sediment metagenome | isolation source: marine sediment core GS10_PC15, 103 cmbsf | place: Arctic Ocean: Southern Knipovich Ridge | collected 2010 | reverse complement strand
GCCGCAACCATCAAAATCGTCGGAACATACCACTTTATGTGGCTGTCTATGATACGCATGATGGGTATCCGCGTCTTTTCCGCTGCAATAATCAGAGACTGGACCTTACCAAGAGTCGTGTCCTGGCCCGCCTTGGTAACCACAATATCCAAAGCGCCCGTCAGGTTCGCCGTGCCCGCAAAAACCTGCATCCCGGAAACCTTGTCAACCGGAAGTGATTCGCCCGTTATCGTCGCTTCGTTCACCGAACTCATACCGCCTTTTACCTCGCCGTCAGCCGAGATATTGTCACCAGGGCGTACCCGGATTACATCACCAGGCACCAGATCACTGATCTCAACTTCACTCTCACTCCCGTCGGTACGCACAACATTGGCGCTCGTCGGCGTTAGCTTTATCAACGACTCAATGGACGCACGAGCGCCAAGGGCCGTCCGCGTTTCCATCAACTCTGATAGTAGCATGATAAAGGCCACTATGCCCGCGGTCCCATACTTACCATTGGCAAAGGCAGCCACTATCGCCAAAGCAACTAATTCATCCATGTGCATCTCACCACGGATGATCGACTTCAGGGCATGCAACACAACTGGAAATGCCAACAACAGCGCGCCGAGCATCGCGCTCAACTGAGCGACTTCACTGTTGGGGCCGTAAAAAATCTTCCACTGTGCGATAAAACTGTTGATCAGCAAAACAGCTCCAGCAAGTGTGCCTATCAGGGCTATGCTTACACGAAACTGCTTACCCTTTGTATGGTCGCCGCCGAGTTCATGTTCCTTAATATGTAAATGTTGATGTGCCATGTTACCTGATCTCGTACCTCTTTATTATTTAGTTTCCGCTTGGGTCCCAGCCCTGCCTATCGTCGGGTCTCTGTTTATCAAAATACGAAGTTCTCTCCCCTTGCCGCCGACCGAAGGCTGAATAAAAATCTTCTCGTCCGCATTATTCAACACTTCCTCGATTGCATCCTGGTAAAGCTTATGTAATACCAGCTTAGGCCGTTTCCTGTATTCCGGCAGCAGCATTGCAAGATACTCCGCGTCTGCCTTAGCTGTTTCAACGGTCTTTGTTCTGTAAGCCCGTGCCAACGAAATCTTCTCCTGACATGTCCCCGTGAGCCGCGACAGCAACTCCTCTCTGGCCATGACTGAAATTGCCGGGTCTTTCAAAGAACCAAGGATTTCTTCAACAACCGGACCTCCCGCCTCGTTGAGAATCTTCTCAGAATACGCCCTCGCTTCGGTTACAAGCCTCTGACTTGCCTGGCTCGCCTTGCTGGATGCCTGAAACGCACCATCTACCTGCAGCGGCCAGGTGATCCGCTCGGAAATCTGCATCGAGTCAACCTTTATCCCACTTTCTATCTGATCAAGCTTGGCCTGCAACAGCCGCGAAACATCTTTCGGTATCCTCGACTCGCTCACAATCGCCTCGTCAATGCTGTAATTGACCATCGTCGTCACTATTGCGTCTTCTGCCATCGCCTTAAGAAGCGGGTCTAATGTCTCCGATACTACATCCAAAAAGTCCTGGCCGGGGGCCGGGGCCTTGTAATAAACGTTCTTGAAGAATAATTCAGGTCTCTGGATCATGTACGTCAATTCCCATTTTGCGTGCACAATGTTGTAATCATTTTCACCCGTGCCCACGACACTGTCGTTGCGGGTCAGACAGTAACCGTCCCTCAGGGGGCTTAGCGTCCTGCCGGGACGCGGTTTCTTGCCTTTGAGTTTGTCTTTTTCTCGCTCAAAATACCAGAACGAGTCAATCGACAGCGTCTGTTTCTTTTTAGTAACGATCCTCACAATCTCGTCGATAGGCGCCGGAAATGCCCACTGCAAACCGGGGCCGAGCAGCCGCTCCTGGCCCATACCGCGTATCTTACCCAACCGAAGAACCAAAGCCTGTTCATTCGGCTGTATCCTGAAAACGCCCGACACAAAAAACAGTAATACCAACACGGCCATTATCAGCTTCAAAATCACAAAGCTGACTTGCAAGGCATCCGTCAGCGACTTGCTCGCAACGTCAAGTTCACCTTCGCCCACCGCAACATCTGTTTGTTCAATTTCTTTATCTGTCATTGGCTTCTGTCTTCCTTGTCCTGAGCTTGTCGAAGGGCTGTCCTCTGTACTCTATCTTCTGACTTCTGACTTCTGACTAATCCTTAGGTTCTATATCAGGGATCCCTCTGAGCAACTTCATCGGCTCAGTTTCCGCACCCAATACTATCGTGGACTTCTCTTTCAGAATCTTCTTCAATGCCTCGAGGTCCCGAAGAAACATAGCAAGATCCGGATCCGCTTCCAGAAGCTTATAGTACTTGGCCGCCTCAGCGTCACCTTCACCGCGAATCGCCTTCGCCTGAGCCTCCACTACTGCCAACAATTCCGTCCGCTTCGATTCCGCGTCCGTCTTTATCTTCGTGGCCTCGGCATTACCCTGTGCTAAAATCGTCTCCGTCTTCCGAGTCCGGTCGGCCCTCATACGATCGAAAACATCCTTTGTAACCTCTTCACTGACACCCAATTGCCTAATCCCGACTGCCATGATATCAATGCCGTACTTTTTATCCACCAGACGATTCTTGAGAGTTGTATACATCTGGTCTTCTATTTCACTGAATCTTATCTCGTCGGGATTGGAATTTACAAATTCGCTGAAATAATGCTGCCCTATGATTGAGTTCTGTGTGTCCCGCAGCAAACTCTTGAGCTGGTCCTCGGCACCGGTTTTGTCCTGGACGGCCTCGAGAAATTCCTGTGGGTCGCCGACTTTCCAAATAACGTACGTGCTCACCACTATCGGCTCACCGCCTCTGGTACTCGTCTCTTCCATAGCACCTTCGTACTGATGAGCACGGCGGTCAAACTTGCGAACCGTTTGTATTGGCGACGGCCACTTCCAACCCAGGCCCGGATCGCTTATCGTCTCCGTGGGCTTGCTGAAAGTCAGCAAGACCGCTATTTCAGTCTCGCGAACCTGGAAAGAGATAAAACTCAGAACCAGGACCACCGCAATCAACATGACAAGAATCAAAACCGATACGTTCTTCATTTTTATTTCACCTTGCTTCGTTAACTCTATTTATTTCCTTCGAGTATATCCAGCCCCATATCATAAAGACTTGGAGTAAGACTTTCCTGCAAATCAATTATGTAAACCTGCGTGTCTTCGTCACCGGCTACCACCACATACTTGCGCACCTTTGCGAGAGCCTCCTCTAACATCGCCAGACGCTGCTGACGCTTGTAAATCTGAGGCGATGCCTCATGAGCCAGAATCTGACTCTTAAAACGCTCACCCGTCGCCTTCGCAAGCGTCGCCCGCTCAAAAGCATAGCTGCCCGCCTCGCTGAGTGTCTTGAATATATCTCCCCGGGCCTTGGCAAAATCGCTGTTGACTTGTTCACTCAGACGAGCTACTTCTGCATCGTCACCGTCCTCCTTGGCACGCTCGTACTCTCTGGCAAGGGCATAAAGTCGGTCCGCCTCCGGGATAGAGCCGCTTAGAGTAGTCAATATCCTGTTACGCTCTGCCAGGGCAATCAGTATCGACGCCTGCTTCTTCTGCACCGCCCCGACAACCGCCTCGTAATCCTTCGCTACCTCCGTAGGAGGATGAACACCCTGCAGCCCGACAAACACGATCTCAATACCTAACTCAACTTCGTCCGCATCTCTCTGAATCTGCTCGGCAAGATATGCCGCCGCCGCTTTTCTGCCGGCGCCCAACAAGCTCAGCTTATCTGACTCCGCGCCGCCTCGGGCCTCTTGAGGCTCTATCTTCGCACTCGCTGCAAGACGCGTAAGCTGGCGATAGCATATCGTCTCAAGTGCTCTTTTGGCATCACTATGATTATAAACAAATGCTTTCAGGTCCTTTATCCGATACTGAACCGGAACCGCCGCACGCACGAGACTTACCGGCACCGCACCTTCGGCGCCTTCTCGCCAGCTCGCCTCGGCAGCCACCAAAAGATTGTATTCTTCCTGATAATGCTTTTCGCCCCAAAACAGCGGCTTGCGCTCGGATTCTTCAGACCCCGCCTCTTCCACAAAACCAATGTTAATCTGTTGAATCTGCTTCGTTGGATACTTGTAAGCCTTCTCAAAAGGAGAGGGAAGTTTCGCCCAAATGCCAGGCCCAACGACCCTGCCCCCGTCCTCGAAAGAACCGAAATGCTCTATCAGCGCTTCCTGCCCGGGACCGACAACCACGACACAACTCAATAAATATAATGTCCCGATGGAAAATAGAACAAGAGGAATGATTGCCTTTTCAAGTAACCGGTAGAACCACGTCTGCGAAACCTCGAAGCCAAACTGATAATCAATCGCACCTGCAAACGTCCGAAGGATTCCGCCGGGCTCACTTATCATACCCAACAATCTGCTGTCGAACGCGCTTCTGCTGTATTGGCCCGGTATCCTCGGCCGGTAAATATCCAGAACAACATTAAGGGCACCCTCGACCCCAAGTAAAATTAATAGGACAGGTATAACCCAACCTAAGACCCTTATCCCGACGATATACTTAAACTGTGCAAGTCCTAAGCATATTGCCAACGCAAACGCCAGAATCGCAGTGCCAAGAAGATAACTGGCACCCGCCCGCAACGGCTTCCATTGCTCCTGCGTGCCCATTCCACCGGCATATCGCGAGATCAAAAAGCTGATAAATGCGATAGCAACCATGAACACCGCCCCAAGCTGAGGAAAGTACAGCTCACGCTCCATTGCTTCGGAAGCCTCACTCAAAAGGTATGCACCGATCCCAATTTCATAACATGCAATCAGAATCGCAAAAATTGGAATGAACCATTTCTCCAGAAGCACTAATCGCCTCTGCGCAACCGCAAACAACTCCGCCTGCTCGGCCGCTCCCTGAAAAATAGTGTCTCCCCCCTTCGTTCGGGCCAACTGCATCATATCCAGCTTTTCCTGCTCAGCCAGGCTCCGCTGGTGAAAAACAATCACCAAAACCAGCCAGATGAGCGCACCCGCCAGGATTTGCCAGCTCAAAGCCCAAACCGCAAACGCGCGGGTCCCGGCACCCACCACGCACGCGACAGCGAAGAATATGATGCTCAGCACTAAACCCGTCAAAGCTACGTATTCAGCACGCTTCGATGATATATTCATTCCTTGACTTCCCGGTTATAACGAACAATATGTGCCTGACCCTGTACCAAATAGTAAACCTTTACAAACGTCGCGCTTTACAAATTGGAAACGCAGTACTATAACAATATTCCAGTTACTCGTGTAGTTATATCTTTCAGGAAAAAAATGTGATTTACAAACTTCTCGTTATAGCAAAAAACACATTGACCGAAACACTCAGACAGCCGGTTTACGCTGTAATCATAGCCTTTTCACTATTTCTGTTCTTTATGAGTCCTTCGATCGCAATGTACACCATGGACGAAGACATCAAAATGCTGCGAGAGTTAGGACTCTCTACGCTGGTTTTAACCGGTTTGTTCATAGCAATTTTCTCAGCCACCGCCGCGGTGACCGAAGAAATCGAGACCAAAACCATAACTACCGTACTTTCAAAGCCTGTCGGCCGGCCAACCTTTATCTTAGGCAAATTCCTTGGCGTAACCGCCGCCGTCGTCCTGGCCCATTACATTTGCACCACCGCCCTGCTCATGGCCGTCCGCCACGGTGTACTTGAATCCGCCACTGACACCCACGATTGGCCCGTAATCGCAACCGCCGCTGCTGTCGTTTTCTTCTCACTGCTCTTAACTGCTTTCCTGAACTATATTTACGACTGGAATTTCTCCGCCACCATTATAATCCTCACCGCTGTTTTCATCACGTTCGGCATCATATTTTTATCCCTTATCGACAAGGAGTGGAAGTTCAATCCAGCAAATAACAACCTTCATGCCTTTGACATATACGCTTCAGTACTTTTGCTTTTCGCCGTCATCGTCCTCGTAGCACTCGCTATCATGTTCTCCACCAGGTTTAACGTCGTTTTGACCCTTGCCTGCTGTGTCGGGATGTTCCTCCTGGGGCTTATCAGCGATTATGTATTCGGCAGATTCGCCCAGACCCGTTTATGGGCGAAAATTGGACACACTCTGGCGCCCAACCTCCAGGTATTTTGGATAAGCGATGCCATTTATGAGGGCAGCTCTATTGAGCCGTATTACCTCCTGCTTGGTGGCGGATACGCGATACTGTACACCGCTGGGATCCTTTTATTGGCTATTGCCCTCTTCCAAAGACGACAAGTGGGCTGAATTTTGGCCTTTTATTCTGCTGTCATAACCTCTTTTGTCTGCCAATCTTAAATGTGCCAGAATGCAGGGTCATAGCTAAATCTGCCAACGTCCGGCTTTTTTACAGACCATAACATACCAACCGGTCGGCATATCCGTTACTTCGCTTTGTAAATCATGGCTGTTTCGTCGCACTTTTCCTGCTTGGAGCACTTCGCACACCCACTCCAGACCTTCATCGGAAGCTTCTCCTTCGGGACTTCTTCAAAGCCCAGCTTCTCGAAAAAACCCGCCTCAAGTGTCAGCGTAAAGACCTGCCCTGCACCAAGGGCCTGTGCCTCTTTGAGGACCGCATGGACCAGGGCCTTGCCTATCCCTTTGCCTAAAAAGGCCTTATCAATCGCAAGGGACCTGATTTCAGCCAAATCCGACCAGACGACCTGCAGCGCGCAACACCCGGCTACCTGCCCATCGACCTCGGCGACTGTGAATCGCTGGAGGTTCTCATATATGTCAGCCATCGACAAAAACAGCATTTTATCTAACTCAGCGTAGCTTGAAACCAAGGCATGTATCGCCTCGGCATCCGGTATTTTGGCCTGTCGTATATTCATAATTTTGAGTATAACAAAACCGGGATTTTTAACAATACCCCCGTTGGGCCAAATACCAAAACCGGCCAGCGCCCTCACCCTGCACTCGCCTGTCCTGCCCTGCCTGCCATGAGCCTGTCGAATGGCTTGCCCTGTTTATCATGCCTGCCCTGTTTACCATGAGCGTAGTCGAATAGAGCGACCGCAGGGAGTCGAATGGAGCCCGTCGAAGAGAGTGTAATCGAAGGGAGCGTAGTGCAGGGGAAAAAATCGAATCATTCAACGTTTAGCCCCGGCACCTGCCTGTCCCACCATAGTTTTAACGACGGGGGATGGCCGGGGTTTTTATTTAGCTCCACGTTTCACGTGGGGTCTTGTCTTCATCATTCGTCCGGGTGGCACCCTTTTCCCAGAAAAGGGTGAAGAAACGAATCTCAACCCACATCACGTTTATCCTGAGCGCACCTGTCCTGAGCAGGGTCGAAGGAGCCGAAGGGCTTCACGCAATACGAATAGCCCGCTCTTTTACAAGTGAATAGCCTTTTGGGGAAAACCAACAGCCGACGCGGGGATATTTAGTCGTTAGTGATTGGTGAACCGTGATGCGTATTGCCCGCGAAGCGGCTCCATATTCGATGTTCGACGTTGAACGTTCGATGTTGGACGTTTCGTAGGGTCATCCAAAACTGGCTACGCCTGTCCTCGAGCCCGCCTGCCCTGAGCGCAGCCGAATGGGTCGAAGGATAACACCGCCGAGGCCGAAAACCAAGAGCGTGGTGGGTTCTTTATCGAGATTTTTTTACCCGGTTGCGGCGAAAACGTTTTCCTTTTCGTAGTCCGGTTTGCTCCCTGGGGCCCCGGCCTCGCCGAATTATCCTTATGCGGTCTGATCCGTATAAACACTGCCCTGAAGTCAGTTGGCCTTCAATTTCGAGTACAACTGCACCGTTAGCCCCCGCAGCGGCCATCAACTCTGACTTATCGAAGACCATAAACAACTTTTGCGAACCATTAACAGTCATCAAGCAGCTAAAGTGCGGCTCAATTTCACCCGGATAAAGCCAAAACGACCCATCAATATTGTCCCCATCTATATCAGCAGGCAGTTGAACGACAGCTAAGATTCGCCTCATACCGCTCTTGCGATTTATTACCCTCGGCATAACTCGCAAATCCACCTCTATACCTTCGATGACCTCTATCACGCACCAGTTGGGCTCCGATACTTCCACACCGTCATCTACAGTTAAGTTAATGGTATGCAAACCAGCCGGCAACTCGATGATGGGGCTGACACCGTTTGCATCGAAAAGCGTACCCCCAATCTCCCATGTCCACAGATATTCAAGTTCATCACCATCAGCGTCGGTTGAACCGGAACCATCCAACTCAATCTGTGCTGCGCCATCGGCGCATATATATACAATCTGGTCATCTCCCGCATCCGCTACGGGTGGTGAATTCGCATAGAAAAACTCATATGCACCCATGTCCACAGTGCCGTTTACGATACGTGGATTACCATCAAGGTCGGTGGCATTTGGATCTACTACCGAGTTATCTCCAGTATCGATACAAGGCGAGCCAACCTGAAGGTGGAAATCATCACTATCGGGATCGATAAATAATGGATCAGCTAAAATTGTGCCTGTCCCAATCTGAACGGATGAACAGTTGTTGCTTCCCTGTGGTGGATCTCCATTGGCTATAACCTTGAGGTCGTTTGCGTCAATGGTGCCGGTGTTGCCCGAGATTATACAGTTATAGAACTGGGCGTCTATCACCGTATCTCTGCCCTGCATATACACACCACCACCCATCAAAGCGGTATTCTTTGATATTGTGCAGTTAATAAACTGTGGAGAACCACTATACACATTCACCCCGCCGCCGTAAGCATTCGTGGAATTATTGATTATAAGGCAATTCATAAAGAGGGGATCGCCGATGCCAATGTGAATCGCGCCACCACCCCTGAATCCCTCGGGTCCTATAGGGTTAGCATATGCGGTGTTACCGGATATGATACAATTGCTGATACGAACGGTTTTCAGCCAGCTTGAGACACCGCCAATAAATATGGCCCCTCCACCCAAAGCACCGGTATAATAACCATTGGTAAGTGTAAAACCGTCAATAGTTGGTTCATCAGTAATTCTAAATATGCGGGTGATGCCTTGGCCGTCTATAGTAGTGGTGTTATTGGCCCAGTCTCGCTGGATTCTTTCGATTTCACTACCTGCGAAACCACCGTAAATGCCAATAGGCTTATTTACCTGAATCTCGGCAGAAATGGCGTATGTTCCTGCCTTGACCCAGATTTCGTCGCCGCTGCCGGCATCGTCCAGCGCATCCTGAAGATCGCCGTAGGCATCGGCCCAGCTTGTTCCGCTGCCCGTACCTCCTTGTTTGACATAAATTACAGTCGCCGGTTCGGAATCTCGGACAATGCGAAATCCGAAGATGCCGTCCCGAGCGCCCGGAGTGCCGAGGGTGCGTTCCGCAACCCGACAGTTGAGCGCATTGAAGTTCCAACAGCCACCGCGGAGAACACGACAATAAATTGACGTGGTAGAAGTCGGCCCAGTCGGATTAATATGAGGATACGGCGTGGTACTGTAGTAAGTTGAACCGAACCAGTCGTTGCACCATTCATAGACATTGCCCGCCATATCATACAGGCCGTAGCCGTTAGCCATATCGGAACCTGCTGGTATTTGACTTCCATCATAATACCCCACCGGCGTTGCATACGGATAATCTCCTGTTTCGTAAGGGTCACCGGAATCCCAGTAGTTGGCCTTGGAGCCATCTATGCTGTCACCCCAAGGGTATCTGTAGTACGGGCTGTGGTTTCCACCACGGGCTGCGTATTCCCATTCGGCCTCGGTCGCAAGGCGGTAACCCTTCTTGGTAAAATCACAAACCCACGTTGAAAGATTGTAACAGGCTTCGTAGCCTCCTTCGCTGCTTCGCCAGTTGCAATAGGCAACAGACCCGTACCAGCTTACCTCTACCATCGGATGGTCTTCTTTATCCGATACTACACCAAAACTACTACCATTCCATGTAATACGGCTGTAAGACGAATTCGTAGTGGTTTCACAATAGACTTGATTGTTCCCGGTACCTTTCACAACGTCACTGTCTAAATAAATTGAGCCGCTGCCCAACGCTGAATTGAGATAATCACAATACTGCTGGTTGGTTATCTCGTATTTGCTCATAAAGAATGAATCAAGCAGTACCGCGTGGACGGGCAGTTCATCTGAGTATCCATCAACGTCTCCCATTTCAAACTCACCGCCCGGTATAGCAACCATTTCAACCGGGACCGGTTCGGGAACGGGGTCAACTGTCACGGTTACCGTATCAGTGTCAGTTAAACTGTCATCGTCGGTAACGGTAAGTGTAATGGTGTGTGTTCCTATAGACAGCGCTGCTGTGGTTATTTCACCGTCAGGAATAGTATCGCCGAGGTTATCTGTCCATTCCCAGCTTATTATAACACCATCTAAATCAGAAGAACCGGAACCGTCAAGAGTAACATCCTCACTTCCGTTGTCATCAGTATCCATAACTGTTTGCTCGGCGCCTGCGTCAGCGACCGGCCCCGTGCCGACTTCCCCAACCAATGCCAGACTATGGTAACGGCCCGCCGCGATCCCGATATATCCGCTATTGGGTACGGGTACATTGCACTGGCCATAGTCATTGTATCCCCAGGCCGTTACAGAGCCATCTTCTTTAAGGCCTAAGCTGTGCAAGTGGCCCGCTGAGATGGCGACAAAGCCGTTATTAGGTGTAGGGATATTGCACTGATTATATCTATTATCTCCCCAGGCTACGATAGAGCCATCATCTTTGAGGCCCAGACTGTGTACACCGCCCGCCGAAATGGCGATAAAGCCGCTATTGGGCGCGGGTACATTGCACTGGCCAAAATCATTACTTCCCCAACCCACGACAGAACCATCTTCTTTGAGGCCCAGATCGTGTATATTGCCCATCTTGATGTCGATAAAGCCGCTATTGGGCACAGGTATATCGCACTGGCCATAGTAATCGTATCCCCAACCGACGACAGAGCCGTCTTCTTTTAGGCCCAGGCTGTGGAACATGCCCACCGCGATGTTGATAAAGCCGCTATTGGGCGCTGGGATATTACACTGGCCATAGTGATTGTATCCCCAGCCCGTGACAGAGCCATCATCTTTCAGGCCAAGGCTGTGGGAATAGTTCGCCGAGATGGCAACAAAACCGCTATTGGGCGAAGGGACATTGCACTGGTCACGATCATTCCTTCCCCAAGCCGCGATATAACCATCGTCTCTGAGGCCCAGGCTGTAGTAACTGCCCCCCGCGATGGCGATAAAGCCATTGCTAAGGTCAGCGCCGACAGGCTGATCTCCCCAGCTGACAATCGAACCCGTTTGAGCAGCTTGTGCTGGCAGAGAACCGAATACCAAAACAAACAAAAATGCAGAAATTACCCACCGGATTTTTAGATTGGTTTTTTCCATTTCTATCTGTCTCCTGCCAATAGCGGTCCATTCTGATTTCGTTAATGTCTCCCCCTCCACCGCAGACGCCGGCGGCGAGGCTTGACTATCCTGACAGTATCAGAACCCTGTATGTATTGGCCGGATTCGAGTCTGCCGACAACGGTTAGTTCGACTCCGCCGACGACACCTTCCACAGCGTTCATAACCTCACCCTTATCGAACAGGACAAACACTCTCGTCATATTACCCCGACCAATCACTCGCTCCAATATTGCACCAACAGGCTCACCATCAAGCCCGCCGGCATAAAGCTCAAAGGATTCACGTACCACATCCCCCTTTCCGACTCCTTCCGGCAGACGAATAATAACCATTACCCTTTTCATCCGATTGTTGCGATTGATAGTCCTTGGCACTATATCCACATCTGTTTCTACTGGACCAATAACTGTGATGACAACCGCATTCGGCTCGGAGTCTTCGCTGCCATCGTTAACGATTAGTTCTATTATGTGCTCACCCACACTTAATTGGACATTCGGATCAACTCCCGTTGCAATCTGCTCATCACCGATAAACCAGAAATAGTCCAATTCATCACCGTCTGCATCGAAGCTGCCCGACCCATTCAAACTAACTTCCGCCGTACTTCCCTCACAAACATACACAACCTGGTCGGCGCCCGCATCTGCTAAAGGTGCTGTATTTGGATGGAACTCATGCGCACCCATATCTACGATGGCGTTGAAAATTCGTGGTTTGCCATCGAGGTCGGTACTGTTCGATTCGATGACGGAGTTGTCGCCCGCATCAATGCAAGGGGAGTTCTGTTGCAGACGATAATTACCATCCGCAGCATTTATAAATAAAGGATCAGTACGTTTATTGCCCGTACCCGGCCAACCACCCGCTATATTAGTGTGGTTTAAATACACAGGGCTGGAAGAAGGAGAGGATTCATGTATTTCATTCTGTCCTTCCGACTGGTTGCCCCATAAGATGCTATTTATAATTGATGCCTGGCTGTAAGTCCAAACGTAAATCGCGCCACCGTATCTACTGTGGTTTTTGCTTATCGTGCAATTTGTAATGGCCAAATCGCCAACGAAATATATTCCACCACCGACGCCGCTTGTATAGTTGTCAGAAATGATGCAATTAGTAATGTGTAGATTGGTACGGTAGCAATAAAAACCACCCCCACCATGGATGTCTCCCGGAATACGATCTCCTGTGTATACATTCTTGGTTATGGTACATTTACTGAAAGTTGGGCTCTTCTTGCCACAGTAAACCCCAGCACCGTATCGCCCTTCATTATTTTTGACTGTGCAGTTGGTGACGGAAGAACTACTGCGCCAAGCGCAGATGCCGCCTCCAAATTGTGCGGTATTGCCCATGATCAGACAATTCTTTATTATTGGCACATCAGAGTACTCACAACAGATTCCACCCCCATCGGCTGTGGCCATGTTTCCAGTTAAAATACAGTTCATTATCACCGGGTTACTGTCAATGCAAAGAATACCTCCGCCGCAGTTATCCGGCCAGTCGCCGCTTGCATAACCATTTCTGATAGTAAACCCGTCCAGAACCGAATTTGCATCTTCCTGCCTGTGAAAATAAAAACCACGATGCGGCTCTGTTTCTGTCCCCTCACAATCAATAATACACCCCGCAGGTCCGTTCGCACTCCTCACGGTGATACGCTTGGCCCTGAAGTCAATATCTCGATTTCCATTGCCTGTATAGACACCATCAGCGACAATAACAGTGTCTCCTCTGTCACCACTGGCAGAGTCTATAGCCTGCTGTATCGTTGTATACTCTGAGGGTACATATAACAATCCATCTGCATCCAACACGTATAGTGTCAAGTCCAACATTTGTGGGCTGTTTAGCGCCTCGCCCGACGTTATCGTCAGTTCGCAATTGTATGAACCTGCCGTTAGTGATAAAGCGTCGATAGACAAAATGATTTCATTGATCTCACCTGAAGATTCACCGCTGGTAGGCGCAGCTTCAAGCCAGGAACAATCTTCCGCAATTTCCCAGTTCATTACGCCCATTCCAATATTTTGAATGAACAAAGACAGTGTTTCCTGATACGTTTGGTCTTCGTTAATAGATACCTCCAAATTCCTTGGCCAGAGTCCCATGAGTGGCCCTTCATAATTGAATTCATCGGCACCAATATCCGTACGAACATTAATGACACGCTCCTCACCATCAATATCAGTCATTCCTGGCTCAGCGGTGAAGTGAGGATCGCCGGCATTCACGCAGGGTGAGTTCGAAGATATATGATAATCACTTCCAAAAAGAGGATCGGCATCGAAATTACCAGGGCCCCAGTTTAATTCAGAGTCCGCCGTAATAGCGATTGGAGCGCCACCTTTTACATCACTGTATGAAACATCCACCGAACAATTAGAGCGAACCTCGATCGGCACTTTGTTATTACGCCATAGGATGCTGTGGCTAATAGAAGCACTGGACCTATCAGTTAAGCAAATCTCAGGCTGACCACCCTCTCTTCCATTGTTGCTTATTGTACAGTGGCTTATCTGGACCTCGCTACGGCAAAAAATACCACCCTCAGGATTTTCGGTGATGATACAATTGTTTATCGTCAAGTTGCAGTAATCTTCGCACCGGATACTGTATCCGCCTGTATTCGCACTTATTATACATCTGCTGATAACGGGATTACAGTCTTCATCACACCTGAACGCGGAGCCAAACATAGCGTCATTTTGCGAAATCACACAGTCAAGAATAATCGGGTCAGAGCTGCTAGAGCAACTGATTCCATTGCCTTCGTTGCCGATAATGTTACAATTGCTAATTGTCGGGTCACTATTTCTGAAGCATCCGACTCCCGCAACTGAGTTGTCGTTTATGTCACATGAGTTTATGATAGGGCTGCTGCTCTCAACACAGCCAATTACATAACCGCTATCGGCTGTATTACCTGTGAGTGTACAGTTCTCTATAATGGGGCTGCTGTGTCTGCAAAATATCCCTATCCCATAATATCCTCCTCTATTATCCCTCAGAATGCAATTGGCTACTTTTGGACTGGAATCTTCAAAGAATATGGCACTGCCGGCAGAGAGCATGGCTGGAGAGTCATCCCAAATTCTCTCGTTCGGACCGTAACCATTCGTAATCGTAAAACCAATCAGAATCGAGCTTTCGTCTTCGCTGCTGTGAAACTTGAATCCTCGATGTGAATCTGCCTCTGTTCCTTGGCAGTCTATTATGCAGTTCTCAGGGCCGTTGGCACTTCTGACAGTTATCGCCTTGCCTTTGAAGTCGATATCCCGATTACCATCTCCAGTATAAGTTCCATCTGCGACAAGGACAGTATCACCGTCCTGAGCCGCATTGATAGCTGCCTGAATTGTGGGATAGTCACCTGAGCCATCTGCTTTTATCGTAAATGTAGCTGCAGTACAGGGAATGGCTAATAGCAGGCATGTCCAAGCCAAAGCTAACGCTCTCATTGTTTTCACTCCTTCCAGGTCAGATTTGCCCCCATATTCAGTTATCATTGTACCAGATAATTTCAGCCGCACAAGGCGCAGATATTATGCTAACCCTCGCCAGAACCAGCCAAAGAATTGACCCTCTCTCCATCATCCTGCCATCACTCCTCCAAGAATGACTTTCAATTTACAGGTGCAATTATATCAGATAATCTGGTGTTGTCAAGCCTTTTGGGGGGAAATAACCAAGAATATTGCAGAACACCCCTTTTGCCGGTAGAAAAATAGAATTTGAGACTCTTTCAACTCAAATACTCCCGTTTGTGCCACTTTGAGGAGGCTTCAACATCACCCCGCCAGCCCCCTGACTGCGGCGTTGACACAAACTCGGGCGCATCGGCGAGGTTAGCAGAGATTGCACGATGGGCCCGGGTCAATTATAATCAACCACCGTTATTGCAGGAACGGTGAACCTGTAGCGCCAAAGGATGAAATGGCAAAATCTAAGGCAAAAAAGCGAATATTCATAAGCGCGTGCGAACCCAGCGCCGATGCTCATTGCGCCGCCCTGATGCGGGCCGTTGCAAAGAAGGCTCCCTGCGACATTGAATGGGTCGGCGTAGGCGGGCAAAAAATGGCCGATGCCGGCTGCGAGCTGTTGGAAACGACCGCCCAAAGGGCCGCAATGATATACAACGCCTTCAGCCAGGTGGGGTTCTACATCAAGCTGGTATATCGCATACGCACCTATTTTAAGAACAACAAGGTCGATCTGGCGATAGTGTGCGACTCACCGGCGTTCAATTTTCACGTTGCAAGGGCAGCCAAAAAAGCCGGCGTAAAGGTCCTATTTTATGTGGCCCCCCAACTTTGGGCCTGGGCACCGTGGCGGATAAGGAAGCTGAGACGCAGGTGCGACAAATTGGCTTGCGTTCTGCCGTTCGAGGAGAAGTGGTTCGCCAAGCGCGGGGTGGATGCAACGTTCGTGGGCAATCCCCTGTTTGACGATGTGAATATCGATGCGACCAAGGATTTCAAAAGCTATACCGGCTATGACCCGAGCAAGGCGAGGATATTGCTTCTGCCCGGCTCGCGACTTGCGGAGATAAAACTGCTTTGGCCTGCGATGCAAAAGGTGGCTACGAGGATCAGCCAGCGATGGCCGCAAGCGGAATTTGCCGCTGCGGCGGTGGATGAAGAAAAGCTGCAAATCCTCACCGAAGACAAGGTCAGCACGCTCGAGTACGAATATACAACCACCTCAGTTGTCGAGGCCGCACGGCGAGCGGACTTTGCACTGGTCGCCAGCGGAAGTGCAACGCTGCAGGTGGCGGCGGCGGGGTGCCCGATGGTTATAATGTATCAGTCGAACAGGATTGTGTGGCATCTTTTCGGCCAGTGGCTGATACGAACGAGGTTTCTTAGCCTGATAAATATCTTAGCCAGGCGGGAATTGGTAAGTGAGTTTATGCCTTACTTTGGTTCGACAGAGCCGATCTTCGGCAAGTGTATCAGGCTCTTAGGCAGCAGGACCCGGCTCATTAATCTAAGCAGGGAGCTTATGGACCTGGCCCAGCCACTGGCCGGCGGCTGCGCATCGGACAATGTGGCTCAGATGGCGATTGAGATGATGGATGCCGGGGGAAATCCTAAATCCTAAGCTCTAAATCCTAAACAAATCCTAATCCTTCGACATTGCTCTCTTCGACAGTGCTCAGGGCAGGCAGGACAGGTGTCAAAATTCAAATGATTAAAACTGGATGCTGGATTCTCGATGCTGGATGCCGGGGGAAATCCTAAACCCTAAGCTCGAAATCCGAAACAATTCCTAATGTCAAAATTCAAATGATTAAAACTGGGTGGTTGGTGGTTCGTAGGAAAATTTGCGGCGATACGAACCACTATTCACTATTCACTAATCACTATTCACTAATTTATATCTTTGCATGAGTTTTGGGAAGTTGAGGTAGGCGAATTCGCCGAATAACTCCATCGCCTTGATGTCATAGACTACGGCGGCCTCGATCTCGTCGTCGAAGCGTCCTAAAGAATATCTTTTTCCATCAACCTCTATTCGTGCGTCAAATTTTTTTGTTGCTTTATGCCAGCAAACGCCTTTATACCTCGATGATCCGCCCTTGCTGGGCCGCGCATTTCGAGCGTTTTCTTTGTGAGTGCAGAGGCGGAGGTTGGCCTTTCGATTGTTGAGGCCGTTACCGTCCCTGTGGTCAACGAGCCGGCCGGGTGGAGCGTTTAAGAGGAGGCGGTGCATTTGGAGCTTTTTTCGGCCTGAGCGCCTGACGGCATTTTCGCCTCTGTAGGATATATTAACATGCCATTTGTATTGGTTTAACAGGCCGTAGTCTTCGGCATCGACGATGGCGAATTTGTCCCGGGTGAGGGGTATCAGCTTAGCTCCATCAGCTAATGCCTGGACGATATAAGCAGGTACGATATCGCGCGAGAACTTAAAGTTGGCGCAAGATGAGTTATCTTTGACCACGAGGCATTTTTCTCGCTCTCCTGCCTTGTTCTCACAGATAAGGGTCGGCTCCTCTAGTCCTGAAACCCTTTTTGAAAACCTGCAATTTTCGCATATCCTCTCTGTTTGTTCCTGTGTTCTGAGCATTCTTTTTCCTCCAAAATCTACATTCTACAATCTTCAACTAAAAAAAACATTGCCCCCCCACCCTTTGCACAAACTTGCGCGTTTGGTGCGAAAATCGTCGATTTTTCTGTTGACAAAAATCGCTAAGTGCTTGCCAGATATGGAGATAAAAAATTTTATTTTTTTGGCCAATAGCAAGATAGTGCAAGCGCTTTTGGTGTTATGTGGACCTTTTAGGTCGAGAAATATGCGGTGGTTTTACCCCAAGAAATTCACTTGAAATAACGTACCGTTTAAGTTACTATTGCGCCCAGGAGCAACGGCTCCTGGAGAAATTGAACTCTTTTGAAAGGGCAGGGTAAATGGAAATTGAAGCTTTTTTATTATGTGATGCTGCAACAGAACAGCAGGGTAAATTAAATGTTTTGGGAGCGTTCGATGCTATCTTCGCTGAGAAAATGCCGGTCACTCTTCAAACCTGCTCAATCACTACAAGAGTTCGGTTTGAAAAAATCGAAGATGGTGACCACTCTGTAAAAATCCACATAATCAATCAGGATGGTAAAAATATAGGCCCTAAACTTGAAGGTAGCGTTTCCGTGAAAACCAGGCCAGGCTCTGATTCGACAGTGGCTAATCTTATTCTTAATATTCAGAGATTAAAATTTGAGCAATATGGTATCTATCGAATCGATTTGGCAATTGATGGAAATATAAAAGCATCAGTACCTTTACGAGTAGCCGAACCTTCATCTCAAGAATAATCACCAGAAGATTAAACTCTTTTGAAAGGGCACGGGAATGAACTGGTTTCAACGATATGGTATTCCGGGAGCTGTTTTCTGGGGATTTCTTATACTGTGGATCGGCGCTTTCCATTACTGTGTGATTAACGACGCCATTAGTGACACCGAAAAGGCAAAAGTAATTGCGGCTATAGCCGCTGGCACCTTTTTACCGATAGGCTATCTCATGGCCTTAATCGGTCAACTAATATATCATTTGTTTCCTGGGATTGGAATAGATACAAGGGTTAGAAAATCTGAAAAAAAATCCTTTTGGTCGCGCTTATGGATGTTTGTTCGGGTAGACAAATCGGAAATAAATAAACCCTTACACGAATCATGGCGTGAATGGAAACAAGAAGTGTATTCATTCAATCAGATTATTCTGAGGCTATATAAAGACAAAAATTTAGGGGTGGAGGGCACGAGGTTTATATGCGGGTGGATGAGTAAGCGAATGGATATGGTCGTGATAAACCTTGCCTCGATATTGGCGGTGATAGCAGCACCGCTTATGTCTTTTATCTTGTGGTTACTTTTGCCTTGGAAGATCAACTGGGAATGATTTTGGCTTGCTCTTCTTGTGTCAGCGATTGTTGTGTTTTTGTTCATCAAGAGTCGGAGCACACTGATGAAGCAGCTTGTTGAGATAGAGAGAATATGGTTTCAATGTCTGGACGATCCCAACCCGGCAAGAATTGCCGACATGCTTCGGCAAAACCAATAATTTTTTGAAGGGGCACGGGATCCGTCTTCGTCATGCGACTACGCCGCGACAAGGTTTTAAGTTTTGAGTTGTCTTAGTAGCACGGGAGGCAGGAGAGAAAGCATATTTACTTTCCCATTTTCCCCTTGACTTGCCCGGCCTGACTATGTTATATGGGGGGTTATGCTACGCTTCGTCATTAACCCCCGGTCACCTTTTTGTAAGTGAGGTCCAGTATGGCACGACAATTAAAAGAGCAGGAAATGCGTGTTTTGCGTTTTATCTACGACTACATCAAGAGCAATGATTGTGCTCCGACAAGAAAAGAAATTAAAGAAGCACTCGACATTCCTATAGGCATAGCCAACAACCAAGTAAATCGCCTTTTTGTTTATGGTTATTTGAGAGAACCCAAGACAGGGCAATGGAAGCGCAACATCGCATTAACTGAAAAAGGCGTTTTGGCCTGTGAGGGCGATGAATGACCCTACTTCGCTCTTTGAGCTACGAAGGGCAGGCGGGGGGGTAATTAGTCGTTAGGGATTAGTGATTAGTGAATAGTTGGTTGAACAACCGCGGGTGAAAGCCTTCGGCTAAATAAATACCCCGGGCACCTTTTTAGAAAGTGAGGTCCAGTATGGCACGAAGAACAACAGACGAACAAATGTGCGTTTTGCGTTTTATCTATGATTACATCAAGAGCAATGATTGTGCTCCGACCACGAGAGAAATTGCCGAAGCACTCAGCATATCTACAAGCGTAGCCTACGGCCGAGTGGGGCACCTGTTTGGTTATGGTTATTTGAGAGAACTCGAGATAAGGCAATGGGCGCGCAACATCGCATTAACCGAAAAAGGCGTTTTGGCCTGTGAGGGCGATGAATGACCCTACTTCGCTCTTTGAGCTACGAAGGGCAGGCCATTCGACAGGCTCATGGCAAGCGGGGAAGCTACAAAGGAAAAGAACGTCCCTTCGACAGGCTCCATTCGACAGGCTCATGGCAGGCAGGGTAAACTCAACATTCAACGTTCAACTTCCAACATCGAATATGGAGCCGCTTCGCGGGTGTATTTAAGGCCTTGCCTTTATTGGAATCAGGGCGTAGGATTTAGTTTCAAAGTTTTAAAAACCAATAGAAAAGGAGTAATGCAATGAAGACACAAAAAACCCTCCAGGTCGTTTTCTTAATCGCTTTTGTAACGGCGTTTTTTGGCTGGGGACAGGCCGGGATATGTGCCCAGGGCGCTGAAAAGCAGTGGATTGCTATCCACGAGCAGATACCGGAAGGAGCGGCGCGTTACAAAATTAAATTGAAGTATACACCATCAGAGTCCGGTTATTTTTACAATTCGGCCAGAAGTAATATCGAGTCGGATATTTTACCGAATGGCGGGATTGACGGCTATGAGTACCGGCTTGACTTCGGCACAAAATTTGATGGGTATCAGTATGTTGCATTGGTTCGGGCCGCACGTGATCTTGGCCTGCTTAATCGGGACGGCAGGCAAATTTGCAAGGCCCGAATAATCCGCTCTATAGAGGGCGAAGAACAGGAGATAGTCAAGGAAGGCTATTTCTTCGTTAATAACAATATCGAGGTCCCAGCCGAGATTCCCAGTGAGGAACTCGGCCTCGATTTGAAAGAGCCGTTACCATGTAAGTTTTCAATAAATATCTATGGCAACAGCCCCAATTCATACCGGGGTTCTATGTCCGCTCGTATCAAGGGCTCTCTGACAGGGGCCATCTTTACAAGCGGCGCCAACTTAGAGGTCTCGATTTCATACAAAGACTCGTTTGAAACCAAAGATGCTCAAATCAAGGTGACTTTGGAACCCTTCGATGATGAGGTCCCTTATGATTCGGCGGGTGGAAGTATCACGGATATCCTGAGGCTACATTCGACGAAGCTGGTCGTGGAGAAAATAGCGACAGATAGTTCCGAGATTATATTGGCGGCAATACACGGTGATCTGGCTCAATCCGCACAGGGCCAATTGCATTTGGGTATCAACAAGCCGGTTCCCGCTTTTTCACGAGTGGAGTTGGTCGGTCGAAAGCTTTTAACGTTAGACCAATTGTGCAAGAAAGCCGGTCGCCGCGGGTACATCGTTATGATTTTCGGGGACCTCAAGAGGCAGACGCCTGATTATTATCGCCCGGATATGGAAAACAAGCTCACCCTGGATGAATCAATGATCCTGGATATACTCCAAAGGGATTCCAAGACTCCACCGATTGTTGCGTTCGTATGCCGTGAAATGTATTTCTCCGACCTGTACGAAAAGTGGCTGGGCCAGGACCCGGGCTTTTATATTCTTTCAGATTACAGCAATCCGATGGAAATGAACTTCCTGCTTTCTTCCCGCAGGTCTTCCCATCACAGACCGCCCACGAAGTTAGAGACACTTAGAGGGCAGCTCCTGCTTCCGGAAAACAAGGTGTCAATTGCCCTGGTTAACGGTGAAGGTAATTTAATATACATCGACATCAATGCAGGGAAGCAACTGGAAGAGAGTCTGACACGAATAAATAAGCTGATTAGAGATAAGTGATTGGTGAATAGTTAGTTGGTGAATAGGGATTAGTGAATAGTGAATAGTGAATAGGTGGTTGAAAAACCGCGGGTGAAAGCCTGCGTCTAAATAAATACCCCGGCCACCTTTTTAGAAAGTGAGGTCCAGTATGGCACGAAAATTAACCGACAAACAAATGAGTGTTTTGCGTTTTATCTACGACTACATCAAGAGCAATGATCGTGCTCCGACCACGAGAGAAATTGCCAAAGCACTCAGCATCTCTATAGGCGTAGCCTACGGCCAAGTGGGGCACCTGTTTGGTTATGGTTATTTGAGAGAATCAGAGACAAGGCAATGGGCGCGCAACATCGCATTAACTGAAAAAGGCATTTTGGCCTGTGAGGGCGATGAATGACAGCCGAACCCCCCTACTGAGGGGAAATTAAAGGGGTCAGGGGCAGGCATTTTTTGTTGAGACTTTTGTAATCTGGAGCCCGGATCAAGCCCTGGGCGTTACGATTTTAGATTTGACATTTTATATTTTATATTTTATATTGGGTTGATAGGGGGATAAAGGGGGGTTTTGTCATCAAGCAGGTCTGGCCAAACAGCGAAAAATCCCTATCTGGGTCTCTAAGCTGTAGTAAATCAACAAAATGCAGAAAATGGCTGAACTAATTTTTGAGCAAGATTAATAAATATTTTTAAAGGGGGGTCATGATGGCTGGATTTCAAGTGACAAAAATTGTTGATGGAAGCACGTTCGATGTTTCTCCGAATTGGGATTGGCAAGGGCAATCAGGTAACAAAGTCAGGATTGCAAATCATACCACGCCTGAACTATCTGCAGTTGGAGGTGAAGCTGCAAAAGAAAAGCTGACAAATTTGATTCTTGGTAAACTGGTGGAATTGAAAAGCCGTGTCAATACCGGTTTTGAACAAGTGAGCTGTGATGTTTACTTAGCGGGTGACAATATCGTGAAAAATTTGTCAAGTTGATTAAATCGTGCTGGGCGTGATAATTAAAGGGGGTAGGGACAGGCGTAGCCAGTTTTAAATGACCCTACGAAACGTCCAACATCCCTTCGGCAGGCTCTCTTCGACTGCGCTCAGAGCAGGCAGGGTAAACTCAGGTTGAACGTCCAACATCGAACGTTCAACGCCCAACATCGAATAGCGAAGGGGCTAAAGGGGGAAAAAGGGGGATTTTGTCATAAAGTACGGCAGGTAGATTTTCCTTGCATCAGGCGGTCCAATTGTGATATACTATAGTTTCACTTTCATTTACCTTCCTGCAAGAGGAAGGTCGCCGCTTGCTGCCTCTCCAAGTCCCCCCACGGACATATCTTGAAGGGCAAGCGGCCTGCGCTGGATTAGTGATTGGTGATTAGTGAATAGTGAATAGTGAATAGCTGGTTGAATCACTTCGTGATGCTTTTCTAACAGATCCCTCCGCTTCGGTCGGGATGACGCCGTACTATACGTACATATAAATCCGAAGCACTAATATCGAAATCCGAGACAAATCTGAATCCTTCGACATTGCTCAGGACAGGTATCAAAATCCAAATGATTAAAAACGGACCCCGGCCATCCCCCGTCGTTAAAACTATGGCGGGACAGGCAGGGGCCGGGGCTAAAAGGGTGAAAAAGGGGCATATTTAATTTTCTATTTTCTATTTACTATTTTCTATTGAGCTGAAATTGAGGAAAAAACGCAGGTTTTGTCATAAAGTATGTCCAGAAAAATACCGAAAAATCCCTATCTCAGTAAATAAAGAAATCTAAGGAGAATAAACGATGGGTACAGAAAATTCGGGAAACAGCCGGTCGGGGAAGGTCCTGCAGACGCGTGAGCAGCTTCATGAGGCGTTATTTGAGTACAATCCCTCCCAGACGATAGTCGTGGATAACGAGGGCAGGATAATCACGTACAACAAGGCGAAGCGCGAGTCCGGAGACCGGCTGCCGAATGAGGGCGATATTATATTCAAGGATTATGCGGGCAAATACGACATCGATATGTATTCGGAATTAGCTGAGTGTATCGGGACGGGGGAAACGAGGGTGTACGCGGCGCAGAGGTATGTCGATAAGGTGCTGTGCACAACGATAGCTCCCTTTCCGGGCGGGGCTATCATAATTACCGAAGATGTTACGGACGATAAGAACGCGGAGGAATTCAATAAGGCCCTGTTCGAGTATAACCCATCGCAGACGATAGTTGTCGATGAAGAGGGTAGAATAATCACATACAACAAGGCGAAACGCGACTCGGGCGACAGGCTGCCCGGGAGCGGGGATGTTATGTTCAAGGATTACGCGGGCAGATACGATATCGATATGTTTTCGGAATTGTGCGAATGCATCCGAACGGGCGAGACGGGGAAATTTCCCGGGCAAAGATATATGGATAAGATTCTGTCCACAACGATATCGCCGTTCCCGGGTGGGGCGATCGTCATAACCGAGGACGTTACCGCTAAGGTTCAAGCGAAGCGAGAGCTGAAATCAGCTAACGAGGAGCTGAAGGAAAAAGACAAGTTGCAGACGGCATTTGTTACGAACGTTTCGCATGAACTGCGAACGGCGCTTTGCGTTTTCAAGAATACGATTTCCAATCTGACGGCCGGCGGCAAGGGCAAGGGCGACAAGAAATTGGGCGAGAGTCTGCAGATGGCAGATGAGAGCGTCGGCAGGCTTGCGCAAGTTATGGATGACTTTGTCGAACTGTCGGAAATCGAGATGGGCAAGGCGGAGCTTTCGTGCAGTCAGTTCGATTTAGGGGAGGTAATCCGCTCAGTTGTCGATTCGATGGCGCCGCGTGCAAAGGCCGCCAAGAGCAAAGTGAAAACCATCGCGTCCAATGGTGAGCTGACTGTTTGTGCGGACAGCGATAAGATAGGGCATGTTTTGAGACACTTGCTGGGTAATGCGATTAAGTTCGCCGGGCAAGGCGGGAAAATCGAGGTGTGCGCGCTGGATTCGGGCGGTGATGTTACTGTAGCGGTCAAAGACGATGGGCCGGGGATCACCAGCGGTAACCTGGAAAAGGTCTTTGACTGTTTTGCAAAGTTTGAAACTGCACAGCCGGGCAGTTCGGCTGGTGTGGGATTAGGGCTGACGCTGGCAAAAGGGCTGATAGAGATGCACGGCGGACGTATCTGGGCCGAAAGCACGGTCGGAGAGGGAAGCACTTTCCACTTCACAGTGCCGAAACAACTGTGAGATAGCTGCCGGTTTCAGGCTATAGTTTCAGCAAACGCATCGGGGGACAAAACGCAGGTGGTGCGGATGTGTGTTGGGCAAATCTATAATTATCCAAATCATCAAAAAGCGCAGCGGCCTATTTGGCCGCTGCGCTTGAACATCTTTGTGATATCAGGGCAAATCCCCAATAGCAGTCATTGCTGTTTGGGCTACTTGATTAACTGCTGCAGCCTGTTGCAAGGTCGTCACCGGGATCGTGAGGCAGCGTACCATGGTCC
>SDBT01004068.1_pt1 | contig 24942 bp, 18 predicted proteins | sample 2277101 | NCBI WGS metagenome assembly SDBT01 (sample SAMN10404973, study PRJNA504765) | marine sediment metagenome | isolation source: marine sediment core GS10_PC15, 103 cmbsf | place: Arctic Ocean: Southern Knipovich Ridge | collected 2010 | reverse complement strand
CGGGTCGTGAAGCGAGCGGGCGCAAGGGCCGCGAGGACAAGGCGCGCGCAGGTTCGAGCGCGGAGGCGTGCTCGTGCAGTACGTCGAGCACTCGAATCAAGCGGAACGCAGTCATCGTGGGTCATTGCGCTCGCGCAGCCGCGATCCGTTGAGAAATTCGGGCTAGAGTGGCTCGGAGCCGGATCTGGGCGACTATTCGAGGAAATCCCGGGCCTCTTCGACCTTGTCGCGGTCCATATCGCCGTCTTCCCAGAAGTCGAGGAAGCGCTGGTAGAAGTGGCGCGCCTGCTCGTCGTCTCCCAAATCCTCGTGAATCCGCCCGAGGTAGTAGAAGCTGCGCACGTAGGCGACAGGATCGAAAATGTGCGGGCGCGAATCCACTGCTCTCTGGAACCACTCGACGGCCTGCTCCTCCTCGCCATCTTCAAACTGAGCGAGGCCCAACGAGTACCAGACGCGGAGGTGCGGGTTGCCCTCCATGCTGGGGCGCGGCGGCATCATCTGCACGGCTCTCTCGAGCTCTTCGCTGGCGAGCTCATAGTCTCCGAGAGCCAGCGCGTAACGGCCCCGGAAGATCTGCTCTCCCCTGCGGACCATTCTCTGCGGCATCTCCGCGGTTACAGCCATCAGCGTCTCGATGGTCGCCTCGCCGGCGTCCTCAGCTCCCATCGATGCTTGCGACAGCGCGATGAGCCCCAACGCCTCGGTGGGATCTTGGTCGCTGCCGATCATCTCAACAGCGATCTGTGCATATTCGACAGCGCGATCGTATTCCCCGAGGTCATAGTAGATGCTGGCCGCGAACAGCGGGGCTTGGGCGGCCAGGGAGCTGGTGTCGGGGAATACGTCACTGAACTTCTCGATCAGATCGAGAGCTTCACTCGAGCGCCCTTGAAAGAGCTTGATCAACCCCTGGGAAACCAGTCCCTGAAATCTCCAACGCCCCGAGCTCGACGAGTCAACGAGCCTGCGGGCCCGGTCGGTCGCCGACGACCAGCTCTCATCGAGAATATCGATGTTGATCCTCGAGACCTCGGCCTGCCCACTGCCCGGCTGCAGTGATTCCGCGGCCCCGAGCTCCTCGAGCGCCTCATCGGGGCGACCCGCCCAAACCAGATAGTCCGCCAGGTTCAAGTGCGCGGCAGCGTTGTCGGGGTTCCCATCGGCGAACTCACGCAGGACGCCATAGCCACGCTCCACGTCGCCGCGCATGCTGTACGCGTCGGCGAGCTGCAACGGCGTCGCCGGGAAGGCTCGCTTGGCCTGGATTTTCATGAGCTCTTCGTAGTGAACGATGGCCTCGTCGAGCTCATCGAGCTTCATCAGCTCGGCGGCGAGGTTGTGGCGCGCCGCGGTGTGATCGGGGTACTTGTCGACGACCTTCCTGTAGGCGTCGACGGCCTCTCCGGCTGTCCGTGGCTCCAGCGAGTAGAAGCGCCCCTCCACATAGAAGCGCTCACGGTCGGAGAGCCGGTCGACATTCTCCATCGCCCGGGCGGCGTACTCCTTCGCCTTGTCGGCGTCACCCAGGTTGCCGTGCACCACCGACAGCTTGGCCAGCGCCATGGCGAAACCAGGGTCTAGATCGACGGCCATCTCGAGAAGCGGGATCGCCTCTTCCTCCTGATAGCGCTCGTGGAGCCCGACTCCCTCCGCGTAGTAGCGGTACGCCTTTACCGACTTCGTGCTGACCTCGTCGAGGTTCTTGTCGATATCGGCCACCATCATCGGCTCGGGCATCTCGAACTGCTTCTTGATGCGTCGGGTCAACTCGTCGACCAGCCCGAAAATGCTCTCTTCGCCCTGCCCCTCGACGCTCTCGGAGGTGAGAATCTCGCCGTTTTCGGCGTCTTGCAGGCGGGCGCTGATACGAATTCGGCCGCCAGCCTTCGCGAAGCTCCCCAGCAGCACGGTTTCCACGTCCGCTTCCCGGGCCACGGCCTGAACCGTCTCGAAGGAATTCATCGACTGTGTGAGTTGGCCCATCTCGTCGAGAATCTGGTAGAGGCGGTCGGTGGCGAGCACGCGGATGTTCGGCGACTGCGAAAGGTCGGTCACCAGCATGTCGGTGAGACCCGTGCGCATCCACTCCAGCGACGCATCATCGCTCAAGTTGTCAAAGTAGAGCACCGCAAGGGAGGGCCGTGCCCCGGCGAATGCCGCCGGCACACCCGGCGCCCCGGCGGCGCCACCGGGTCCGGAATCCTCTGGCCACATCGCGTAGAAGAGGGCAGCGATCATGAGTGAACCCACCACGCCGGCGGCCGCCACTGCCCAATTCCGTCGCCGCTTGCGCCTCGTAATGGGACCGATCGACATACCGCTCCTGCGCATCTCACTCGTGTCGAACTCGGCTTTCAGGTCCTCGAGCTCGTTGCGCAGGTCGGTGCTGGTCTGGAAGCGGCGTGAGGGGTCCTTCGCCAGGGTTCGGTTGATGACCCGCCCCAGGTGGCTCGGCAAAGTGTGGTTGAGGTCGCTGACAGTCGGTGGCGTGTCACGCATTATCGAGGTAATGATCGAGATCTTGGTGTCGCCCTTGAAGGGTGCCTCGCCGGCAGCCATCTCGTAGAGCATGACGCCGAGCGAGAAGATGTCGGAGCGGTGATCAACGAGCTTTCCCTCTGCCTGCTCAGGCGACATGTAGGCGACCGTGCCGATGATCTGACCCGCCTCGGTAAGCTGGCCGGTTCCGAGGTCCGCACCGAGCTGCGTTGCACGCTCGGCATCGTCAGCGCTCTCGGCGAGCTTGGCGAGACCGAAGTCGAGCACCTTCACCCGTCCCTCTGTGGTGACCATCACGTTGTTGGGCTTCAGGTCGCGGTGCGTGATTCCCTTCTGGTGTGCCGTGTTGATTGCATCCGAGAGCGGAATGGAAATCCCGAAGAACTCATCCAGCGGCATCCCACCTTCGGGAATTAGCTCGGTTAGAGTCTTGCCCTCCACCAGCTCCATGGTGATGAAATGCAGCCCATCCGCTTCCTCGACCGAGTAAATAGTGACGATGTTGGGGTGGTTGAGCGAGGCAACGGCCTTGGCCTCTCGCTCGAAGCGCTCGCGGCGCTCGGGATCCTCTGCGAGATCGGCAGGCAGGAGCTTCAGCGCTACTTGGCGGTTCAGCTTGGTGTCTTCAGCGACATAGACCTCCCCCATGCCGCCGGTTCCCAGCTTCTCGCGAATCTCGTAGTGATTGAGTGTCTGTCCGATCATCAGATTGCTTTTCTTACGGGAGTCTGACTTGAGTGTGCCGATACTCTACTTTCGCGGCTCGCCTGGAACAATACACCCGACCGCTGGCGGGACGTCTCGGCCTCGGATCTCGTCATCCGGGGTTGCCGCGGATTTCGAGCCCGGCCCCTTTCCCCGCCTCGATCCCAGAGCCGGATTCTGACCCGTTCGGTGTGCCCAATGGTAGCCGAAACAGGCCGGAAAGCCCTCAATACTGAGACGCCGCGGTGAGCCAGAAAGACGAGCAGCGCCTGTCACCTAGTACGGTTTAGCCTGGATTTCTCAACGGGTCGTGGCTGCGCGTGCGCCATAGCGCCTAGCGAGATGAGAGTTCCACAATCGCCGGCGTCCAGCCCTGCGGATCCGAGGCGATTGCGTGTTTGATGCTCATCACTTCGATTCGGAATGGCCGAAACTCGATCAACATGTAGTCTTCACTCGAGGGCCCGTCCGGGTAGAACGCCTGCCACTCTTCCTTCCAACGCGCAGCTCTCTCCTCTGGATCAGTCACCAGTCGCGCCTCGCCGAGCAACGTCACGTAACCCGGATCCTCTCGATCGAAGTACGAGAGCGTCATTCGGGGATCCTGGCTCAGCTCCCCGACCTTGCGCGTGATTTTGTTGGTGCCCAACCACACGGAGAGGTCGGCCTCCGGCTCGAATGCATCCATGACGCGCGCTTGCGGGTGGCCAGCCGCATCGAGGCTGATGAGGGTGCAATAGTGGGCGGAGATCATGATCTGCCGCGCCGCGCTCAAGATCTGCTCCTGGGTAGGGTCGGCCTGCATACTCGCGTCCTCTCCGGGCATGCTGATGAGCAACATCACTAGCAAAACGATGGAAGCGTTCATCCGCATTGCCTCCGGCGACGCTGCCGGCGCCGTTCATGCGGAGACTCATGGCTCCGGTCTTTCGTCACCAATTTCGCGTTCGTCGAACTACAGTGGGCTCGTTGCCAGCAAGCGTAGACCATCGAGCGGGCTGCTATCATGTTCCTCAGTTCCATCCCCCCAAGACCACCTCTCCCCTGAATGCGCGCATGAACATTGCCATGCCCAGATCCTTCCGCCTGGCGACTTGCCTCGTGCTGCCGACACTGCTCATCGGTGCGTCGGCACCCACCCGGCCGCTTCCCGAAACGGGCCCCGCGCCAGTGCGGGCCGGCAGCCAGGCACGCGGGGACGGTCCCCGGGAGGCTTTCGGCTTCCAGCTAGGAGAAGAGCGCCGCTACACCTTGGGCCCCGAGAGAGCATTGCAGCCAGGCGAGACCGTGCTCTGGACGATGCGACTCGAGTCTCTCGACGGCGATCCGTCGGATTTTCGCGCCACCTTCATCCTGGAGAGCGAGTCTCTTCGCTACGCGCGCAACAGCAACATTTTCAACCCTGACGAGCGCACCGAGGACAGTTCCCGCATCAAGCTAGTGGTTAACCAGCACGGATTTCCTCTGCAAGTGCGCTTCGATCGTAATCGCGACGGCTCCCAGGTCAGGTACAGCCACGAGGAAGTCGAGCTCACGTATGAAGAGGACAGATACGTGGTGAAGAACGCGATGGCCATGGGCATCCGTGAGTTCAATCTCCGCGTGCGTAGGTCGGATTATGCCGACCCCACGGTACCGCGCGGCGTCTACCTGTCCCCCACCGTCAACCCCGGGCTCTTGACCATCATTTACCGCACCCTGTTTGAACCCGGCCTCGAGAAGCTCGAGTACCTGGAGTTGCGCCCGACGCGCCTGGCGCGCCGCGAATCCACCTACCGCAGTCCCTTCGGCCGGGACAGTTCATCACCGAGCAGAACGCGGGAGCTCGGCAGGGAGCAATACAAGGTCGGCGACTTCCTCACCGTCGAGGTTGGCGGTGTGCGGCGCGACGCGATCGAGCTGGATGATCCGAGGGTCGACGGCTATAGCTACGTCGAACCGGACGGTACGGTGCTCAAGATCGATACCCGCGTCAGAGACCGCGATGCGTGGATCCGCATGCTGCACCCCTGGGAGTATTAGGCGATCTGGTCGACCGCGGCTCGGATGTCCTCGACGGCCCGCTCCATGTCTTCTTGGTGCGTCCGGAATGAGAGCACGCAGATACGCAGAAGGTAAGCGCCATCGACCAGAGTGCCGCTGAGGTAGACGCGCTTACGCGCGTTGACGGCCTCGAGGATCTCCTGATTCATGCGGTTGAGCTGATCGTCGCCCAGCTCAGGCTTCACGAGGCGGAAGGCAACGAGTGAGAGCTCCGGCTCGGCAACGATCTCCATACCGGGGATGGCGCGGAGCTGTTCCGTCGCCCACAAGGCCAGATCGAGCTTCTCGTCCAAATTGCGACGGAAAGGCTCGATGCCATGCATCTTGATCGGCAGCCAAACACGCAGGCCGCGATGATCGCGCGACAGCTCCGGTGACATTTCGGCGAAATCGAGAAAGTCGGGATCGGTCTGCATCTCGGGCATATACCCTGCCGACACGGTGTGGGCCCGCTTCAATGCAGCCCCGTCTCGCACCAGGAGCGAGCCGGTGCCGTAAGGGAGGAAAAGCCCCTTGTGCGGATCGAGCACAATCGAGTCGGCACGCTCGATTCCGGCGAGCTTGCGCTTGCCGCGTTCGGTGAGCACGAAGAACCCGCCATAGGCGGCGTCGACATGCAACCACATCTGCTCGCGCTCGGCCAAATCGGCTATGGCAGCCAGGTCATCCACCGCCCCGGTGTTCACCGTGCCACCGCTGGCAGCCACCAGGAAGGGAGTGAGGCCGGCACGTCGGTCCTCGACAATGGCCTGCGCTAGGAGGTCGAGACGCATGCGGAAGCTCTCATCGCTGGGAATCACCCTGACGTTGCCGAGAGGAAATCCCGCCAGCATCGCGCCCTTTTGCACGCAGTGATGTGCCTGATCGGAAACGTAGATCGTGCCGGCAAGGAAGTCCTCCGGAAGCCTCTCGCGCCGTGCTGTCACCAGGCCGATGAAGTTGGCCATCGAGCCGCCCGTTGTGAGAAGGCCGCGCGCATCCTCGGGGTACCCGACCATCTCACAGAGCCAGCGGATCGCCACGGTTTCGATCTGGGCCAAACCCGGCGCCGGCAACCAGATGCTCGTGTGCCGATTAACCATTTCGGCAATCAGGTCGCCGATGGCCGACTGCGGAATCCCCCCACCGGGGATGTATGCGAGATAGCCGGGCACGGCGGTTCCGAAGCCCCGGGGAATGACCTCCTCGAACAGCAACTCGAGGAGCTCGTCGTAGTCCTGCCCGATTTCGGGTAACGGCTCAATAAGGGAGCGCGCCATCTCGGCAGCCCCGTCCATCTCGAAGGCGGGCTGCTCTGGCAACGAGTCGACATAGGCCGAGATGCGATGCATCGCCGCATCCACGAGAGCACGAAGCTGCTCTCCCGAGAGCTCGAGAGAGCGGTCTTCGTCGATGGGATCGCTGCCGAGCTCAGGCGTGGTCATCTCAGGAACGGTCTTTCCCAAGTGCGTGTTCGCTCAGTCATTGGCGTTCCGAGGCCCATCCAGCACCTACCCGATCATGCTCTTGAGGGCATCGATGAACTGCTGAACGTCGGCTGCTTCTGGGGAGTCAGGCTCCTGCACGAGGAACAACTCGAAGTGATCGATGGCCTTCTGGTACTCGTTCGTGCGTGCGTAGGCATAGCCGAGGTTCTTGTGTGCCAGCGGAAAGACGGGACGAAGTTGGACGGCCGTCTCGAGCTCGGCGATTCCTCCCTCGACGTCGCCGGAGTCGATCATCATCATGCCCATGTTGTAGTGGGACTCCGGATCCTCTGCACCGGTCGCCATCGCCGCCTCGAGCTCCGATGCTGCAGCCTCCGTGTCGCCCATCTTGGTGTACGCCTGGGAGAGTGCCAGCCGGGCGGCGGGACTGTCGGGGGCATGTCTCAGCCACTCCTGGATTTCGGCTACAGCCTCTTCGTATTTACCCAGTGCCAGGTAGCTGGCAGTGATGTTTTGGGAGATAGCTGCCAGCGCATCGTTGTTCTGCTCGTTGTCGTCAACGTTGGAGCGAGCTTGCTCCATGTGGCGAATCGCTTCCTCGTGGTTGCCCACCTGGATGGCTGCGACGCCGAGTGTATAGGCATCATTCGCCTCCGTCGCGCGCAACACTGCCTGCGGGATTTCCGGAACGTGCATGACGATGTCGATGCGGTTGGGTCCGCCCCTCAATTCACGTTCCATCCGGAACGGGACGTAACCCTCCAGGTTGGCCGTGATCAGAGCCCGGGCCATCCGCACGTTTCGGGCAAAATAGACGCCGTCGTCACCGGTGATCATTTCGATCGGCACAAAAAGGCGATCGGGATCCTGCAAAACCATCGTGATGACGACCTCAACGCCCTCGAGCGCGTTGCCCGCAGCGTCGGTTACTTTGCCAGAAACACGAGAGTTGAACTGGGGAGAGTCAGCCGAGGCGTGCGCGCTGACGACTCCTGCCGAAGCCAAAAAGGTGAACACCAGAACCAGGGTCAGGCCCACGAGCAATGTGCTTCTGAAACATCGACGTGACAGCATGATTAGTCTTCCTCCGCGTAGCATAAACCACCGCTTCGGTCCTGATGCCGGGGCACCCGCCTGGCCCGCCAGGGAAACACCGAGTGGGGTCAGTCTGATGCTGAGTCTCTCGAATCCAACAATAGCTGGCCCGAGGTGCGGAGGGTAGCCGGGGACGGTTCCGGCATGGCCATGTCTCGGTACGTCGATCTGGCCGCGGCTGTAAGATTTCCTGGCGTCCACGCGACGTCGTCTGTAATGATGCCGACCAAGGTTTTGCGACGGCCTGTTAACCCCCTTGATCTGCTCGTGTAGTCTCCTGCGCATGAGGCAAGTCGCGACACTCTTCATGTTGCTGGCCCTGGGCTTGCCGGCAACAGCTTGGCCTGGAGAATCCGTCCGTTCGATGCCCGTGGACGACATATTCTCGCCGTCGGAAGAGCCCCAGGGCCCGACAGGAAACCCCGAGGTGAAAATCGTCACACCTCGCTCCGATCGTCCGCTGCCGAATCCAATCGTCATCCAGGCACTGGTCAGGTCGTCTGCGTCGAGGCCCATCACCGGAGTGGTTGCCTATTTCGATGGCCAGGAGCTCGCCACACTGACTGAACCGCCGTACCGCTGGATTGTTTCCCGCGCCGCTAGGGCATCGATCGCACACGTTCGTGTAGTCGCCACAGATTCAGAGGGTTTGGCCGGCAATGCCGAGGTGCTGGTGGCGGGCACCCCCGGACTCAGCTTCGAGGCCGAAGTTCCCGCAGTGAGCCTCAATGTCGGCGTACTCGATGAACGCGGCGGCTTCGCGCTCGATTTGCAGCAGCATGAAATCGTTTTGCGCGACAACGACATCGAGCAGGAAATCCTCGATTTCACCCGTTCGGAGGCGCCGCTGCGCGTCGCTGTCCTCATCGACCACAGCGGCAGCATGGGCAACAAGATGGCAGACACGATCGAAGCGTTGGTGGAGTTCCTGCAGCGCCTCGAGCCCGACGACCAAGTCAAGCTCATGGGCTTCAACCATCGTGTCACGTCCTACACGCCGTTCACCAACAGGCACGACATGGTGGCGAACTTCGCACAGGGCATTCAGGCCGAAGGTGGAACGGCTCTCTACGATGCTTTGCTTTATGCCTATCGCCAACTAGAGCCGTATGAGTTGGCACGAGAGCGACGCGTGATCTTCTTGCTCACTGATGGGAAAGACAGGGAGAGTCGCACATCGGCAGAGCCGGCCCTCGAGCTCGTGCGCGCGGGTGGCGTTACCGTGTTCGCGCTTGGCCAGGGCGAGGCCCTTCGCGATGAGCATCTCCGCGAGGTGATTCTCGACATCACGCGGACGACAGGTGGCGATGCCTACTTCGAAAGCGACCGGGGCCGGTTACGAGAGAGCTTCACGGAGATCGCACGGGCAATGCGAGCTCTCTATTTCGTCTCCTACCGGCCTTCCGATTCGACCGCCGGCTGGCACGAGATCACCGTCGAGATCAGGCGACCGGGATTGCGGGCCCGCCACAAGCCAGGCTACCAGCGTGGCGATGGGGGATCCCGTTGATCCCTTCCATCCCGCCTCCGCCTCGGCTCGCGAGGGCACCCCTCGTCGCTGCAATTGCTACCACCGTACTGATCTTGTCGATGTCTCCGTCCTCGTTGGGACAAGCTGGGCGCGAGGCCAGCGGCGAGGTGCTGATTCCGGGAGGTGAAGGGTTCATTCGTTCCATGCTGGGAATGGCTCCGAGAGATCTGGATCGCTACGGCCAAGGATTTCTCGTCGAGGTCGTCAACCAGCTTTCGCAGCCGACTGCCCTCAATCATCCGGCCCGCCTACGGCGCGCATTGGATGATCTCGAGGACCTGCGTCAGTTCTTGGCCGGTCTCGACACCAAATACGGAGAGACCGTCGCCCGCCTTTCAACTCCGGACTCCGATGCCCATCGCCGTGCGGTGGAGCTGCTCGAGTACTTTGGACTCCGCGTGCGTGAGGACAGCGGTGCGCTCCGGCACGAACGTGTCGACTCTGAGCAAGCTCTGGGTCGGCGCCGGCTACTCGCGCAGCTAGGCATCTCGCTGCCGGTCCAAATGCAGCTGGGTGCAACAGGGCAGCCGATTCTGTTGGAGATCCACGACACGATGGCCGCCATTCCATTCGGGGCCGCAGCCTGGCAGCAACAGGTCTTTGAAGATGATGTCGGCACGGAGGGCATCCTGCGCTCCTTCATCGAGGATGCGCGCGCGCGCGACATCCTTCTCGCCTATGCACAAATGGACCGGCAGACGCGAGAGCTACTCTACGAAGAGATTGGCCTCAGCGCCCTGCACCGGGACGACTCGTGGGCGCGGGGGATCCGGCGACTGGCTCCATATCTGAGAGCTCGAGACGGAGCGTTACTGCTGCCCGGCGGTGACCACGCCGCGTGGGAGACCATCCTCGAGCCCTGGAACAACACCGCGGAGCTAGTCAAGAAAGCCTCGACTGCCGGCGGCGGACGTGCGGCCCACTTGTGGCGTGCACTGTCGTTGATTCCGATGTCACGGGCCCAGTACTTGCTGACCTTGAACGAAGAGACCGAGGAGGAGCGCACCCAGTGGGCGTCGCGTCTCTACCTCAGCATCCGTCTCCCCGAATTCGGCGATCCCATCCGCTGGCCGGATGACGTCGCCGAGCTCTTCGTCGGTCTCAGGCTCGATCCCGCAAGCGGCAACCTGGCGTGGCCGGGTGGGGCAAGAGCCTGGCGAGCCGCCTTCCATCGGCCGGAAGATTCCCTTCACGATCCCGGCGCCCTCGACGAGATGCTCCAGGAGCTGGCGGCAGAACCGGACTCAGGGCCCGAGGCAGACTCCGTGCTGTTGCTCACCCTGCTGGTGAACTTCGACCCGCGAGGTGAGGTCACCCCGGCGATTCGTGGCTTCCTCGCCGTATCGGAAGCGCTCCGGTATCAGCCGGAGGAGACCGTACGGCGGGCAGTCCCTCTTCTGTACCGTGACTACGGTCGATTCGGCCGCGCCTACGGATTCCTCGCCGTGCCGACTCCCCTGTCGCCGCTGACGGTCGAGAAATTCGTGGCTTATCTGCATCGCATCGACTCCGTTGAACGCAGCGGCTTGCGCATCGATACCATCCGCCAACACCAGGCAACCCTGATTCTGCTGCACCGGTTGCTGGCGAACGACGTCATCCCGGCGGCGCAACGTGATTCCCTCCTGCAGCGCCTGTTCGACATCGGGATCGAGCCCGTGGAGGGCTCCGGCAGGGATGCGGCGGAGGAAACGGATACCAATGGGCAATCGCCGGGCGGCACCGACTACGGCACGGCCCTCCTCGAATATTTGCGCTTCGATCTGATTCCGGCGGTGGGCCGCAAACTGGTGGCCGAGGGGTGGCAAGGTGACCCCACCGACTCTCGTGCCGTTATCGTCACCGGACTGGTCGGGCAGATGCCGCGTGCACCCCTCGAGGTCGAGGGCATCCTCTTCGAGTACGCGCCAACCGTTAGCCAGAGCTACTTGCTGGAAACACATCTTCGCCAGCAGCAGACGCCACCGCTCGAAGTGTTGTTCCAACTCGATGCCATCATCGCGGAGATCGGGGGGCTACCGACGAGCGAGCAAGCCGGCATCTCCGTCGATCTGACACCTGCTGACCGACAAAGGATGAGCTTCCTCGCGGACCAGCTCAAGACACATCTCGCGGAGCTCCGAGGTCAACTGCCCCCCGGAGCTCTCGATGATGACAACGACGAGGCTGCGCCCGTGCCCATCCCCCGGTCCAGGCTGTTCGATCGTGGCGAGAGCCTGCTGCGGCAGCTACGTGAGGAATCACTGCATCCGGTCGCTGCGATCAGCACGCGACGAGCGATCACGTCATTCCTCGGAGATGCCCTCGTAGGCTACGTCTATGCGTTGCACATGGGAGACCCCGACGCGGTCATGTATCAGCGCCGACCCTTGTCGTGGTTGCATCGGCGTGGGCCGGAGGAGATCCCGGGCGGTATGCCTCTTTCTCTCTACGGCCCCTGGGCGCGCACCACGGAGAGTCGGGCTACGGATGGGGGCCACCGGCTCATCAACAGTCTCTATGGGGTCGCTGGAATCCTGGGACACTGGAACTTGGAATTGGCTCTGCCGCCCGAGCTCACCAGCGTGGACCCGCTCGCCGAGGAAGCCTGGGGAAGCATGCTGGGGGATCTCCACTACCCGGTATTCGATCGCGAGTCCCGCGGGAGGGTCATTCGTCGCCACGCCCGCGGTGAGGAGTGGATCCGGGCCGCGGTTGCCGCCCGCGACCCTTATGCAATGGCACCGTTCGTGACCCCGGGCGAGGCCGCGGTTGAGTCCCCCACGTTGGCCGAGTCGCTGCGCCCCCTGATGAGCCCGTTCGAGCACCAACGCTTCGTCGATGCCGTCGAGGCGGGGAACGAGCAGTCTGCCATGAGCCTCGTCTCTCCAGGCAATCGGTACCTGCTGGCACGGTCGGTCGACGGCGGCGACAACGCCGACCCTGCCCGAGTCCGCTGGGCCATCGATCAGGTTGCGGGCATGCCCCTGGGCAGGGCCGGCGATTACCTCGGCCTCGGACACCCGCCCGATGTTCCTCAAGGCGAGGTCGCCGATAATCTGCGGGACCCGCGCCTCTACACCCGCCTGCTCGACATTCGCGTCCGCCTCGCCGTCGAGCTGGAGAAGCTGGGTCTGCCGAGCGCTTTGGGCGCTCGATTGCTGACATATGCCATGGCTGAGGTTTTGAGCAGTGCCCAGCCGCTGGTGGTCGACAGATGGCGAGGCATTCTCGATGCCCTCGACAAGGAAATAACGGATCGGGCCGTGAGAACGTGGATCCTCGACATGGCCTTCGCTGACGAGCTCCTCCTGCCCGGCGAGCCTATGATGCCAGGTTCGCGACAGCGCCCCTGATCGAGCACCCCTCGATCATCGAGAGGTAGCAGGGTGGTGAAAGCTTCCCTGCTAACAGCTCCCGTCGTGCTCCCTGTTCCCGCCGACGAGCGCGAGGATCTCCCCGTATCCCAAGCGAGTGGCGAGCTCCAGTACGGCACGCCGGGCAGGATAGAATTCGTCACACAACTCAGGCGCGACACCGATCAACAGGCTCACGATCTGGTCGTGGCCGTAGCCGATCGCGTAGTCCATCGCCGTGAAGCCCAACGGCTGTCGAGTGCTCGGATCGGCACCGTGCGTCAGCAGCGCAGCCACCAGATCCAGATCGCCGCACCCAGCGACCATCATCAGCGCACTGTAACCACACTTGCCGCGAGCATCGGGGTTGGCCCCCCACTCCAGTAGGGCCATGGCGGCCTGGCGATGCTCGCGATGGATCGCATGCATGAGCGCCGGCCACCCGTCCGTGCCGCCGCGCCGGAGGTCGATGTCTGCACCACCGTCGAGCAGGGCCCGCATGGTCTCGATGCAATTGTTGCGCGCGGCCAGCATGAGCGGCGAAAGTCCGTGTTCGTCGGCCGCATCAGCGGCAACGCCCTGGCGCAGAAGTGATCTGACGACTGCGGGACGGCCACTGGCTGCAGCCACCAGCAGCGCACCCTCCGAGTCGGCGCGGGTCCATTCGGAAGCAGGAAGAGCCATCATGCGTTACCTCGCTTTCGCAGCCTGAACGTCTGCACGGGTCGCGGCTGCGCGAGCTCGCTTCACGACCCGTGCAGACGTCCAGGTTAATTGTCGCAGATTACTTTGCGTGACAAAGTTCAGGACCAAAAAAAAATGGTGCCCTCGTCCATAAGTCGCACTTGCCAGACATCACATTTCCACCACGGCCTGCTAGGGCCTGCATACTAGCCATCGCGCACGGCCTGAATCAGACGTTCCATGTGCTCGAGGTAGCGCTCCAGGACCTTGCGGCCTTGGCGCGTAATACGGTACTCGGTGCGGGGGATGCGCCCCTCGAAGGATTTCTCACAATCGATGTAGCCGGCCTCCTCCAGCTTGCGCGCGTGCACGCTCAAGTTGCCGTCGGTTGTTTCCAACAGATGCTTGAGCTCGTTGAACGTCAGCGAGTCGTTGACCGCGAGCATGCTGATGATGGCGAGTCGCGTGCGCTGGTGGATGAGGCGGTCGACAGCCGGACCATCACCTTCGGAGGCGACGCGCAGCGCACGGGCAATGTCTCTGGAATCTTCCTCGATTGAATTCGTCTCTCTCTTCAGGCTCTTGGCCATAGCACCCTACCCGCCGTACTTCCTGACGATGATGAATCCGAAAACGAGCTGCACTCCACCGAACCCGATCGCCAGCATCCAGTTTCCCCAAGCCGCCGGTAACAGCAGCGTGACCCCCCCGAGAATCATGAAGCAAAGGCCGATGATGGGAACGAGGCGGATCGAGAAGGCACCTCCTGTCACCGCGGCGGTGCCGTACATCAGCAACCAGACACCGGGGATCGCGCCAACCAATCCACCCTGATAAAGAACCCAGGTCAAGGCCGCACCGGACAGGAGCGGCGGCGACAGGCTGAGAATGAACTTACGGCTCTTGCCCCCAAAGAGTTGGGCCCCTGAGGCCCGTGTCTTTCGATCCATCGCCCAGCCGCCGACCAAAACGGCCACGGCGGCGGCCACCACCCAGGTGGCCATCCAACGGGCCGGAGTCGGTTGCAGTGACCCGACGACGGCCGCGGCGAGACCGATGACCCCCATCAACACCCCACCCCAGCCCGGCACCGCCGTGAACGACGTGGCGTGCTCCATCTTCTCGCGAATGAATCGCAAGTTGTGTTCAGCGTGCGCGTGCAGGGGCTCGATTCCCATGAACTCAGTCGCCTAGGTCTCTGTGGGAGGTGACTCAACCTGATCTCACAGCATCCTAGGTCATATATCCGTTCCTTTCAAGTACTTTGTTCTGCAAAGCATATCCGTGCCCTCTTCCGCAAGTCCGGCTTGCTAGCCTGGACTTCTCAACGGGTGGCGTCGCGAGCGCTCGCGTAGTAGCCACCCGTTGAGAAGTCCAGGCTTGAGCCTCCACACCTCCACCACGGCCTGCTAGGATTGGCATTGGGGGTTGCGAAACTCATCCGGTAGCCCCCGACGAGCGGCAGGGTTCCCCCCGGAGCGCGGCACCAACGAGCGTGCCAGAAACGCGAGCATCGATGTCACGAATGGCCGCCCCGCTGCTGGGGGCAAGGCTACGAGGACCGGTCGTCCTCATTGTGATGCTCTGCGCTTTCGTGTCTACCTCCACCACCGCCCAAACGGTCCCCGTCTCGATCCCACCTTCGCGCAGGGACCCAGCCTGGATTTCTCAACGGGTCGTGGCTGCGCTTCTACAGCAGCAGCCAGTCTTCGAGGCGGTGGTCTCACGCGTGCGGGTCGACGTCATCGTCACCGATGACGATGGACGATTCGTCGAGGATCTGCGACTGGAGGATTTCCTCGTCTACGAGGACGGGGAGCTGCAGCAGGTATTGACCGCCCAACTTGTCGACTCTGGGGCACGAACAGTGATCGATTTGCCGACCGCGTCGGCGGCCGACTCTCCCCCCGAGGAGATCCGGGCTGGCGGTGCGGAAGCGCCAGATGCGCGGCCCAGTGCCGGCGATCTCGGCGCGATGGTCTTCCTGATCGACGGCTATAGCCTCGATCCCGTGGCACGGGCACGCTTCGCCAGTGGCTGGAATGAGATCCTCGACGCAACCGAGAGCTTCGACGTGCCGCGCGCCGCCTATCTGGTCGATGCCGCCGGAAGCTTGAGGGAGCTGGCACCGTTGACGTACGAGGTCGACACCCTGCGGCAGGTCGCCGACGAGGTGCGTGCCATTCCGGCCTTCGGCATATCGTTGGAATCACGGCTTCTCGAGCTCCTCGCGGACATGCAGACCGCCTCCAGGAACGAATCGAGAATCCCAGGCGGTGCCTCCCCCACCGCGGAAGCGAAGGCCCAGGCATTCGAGCACGACGAGCTGCTTCGCAGCATTGCGACCCTGGAGATCCTCACGACTTTCTGCAATGCCCTGTCCGCGCGCTCCGGGCGCACGGCATTGGTCTGGGTTTCGACGGGGGTGAAGCTGACCGAGGGGGGACCCTACGGCGCACTGGTCAGCGCTGATTCCTTCGATGCCCTCGCCAACCTGGCCCCTGATCGCAGGATTCTCGAGCGTGAGACCGCGCTGCACGAGGCCGCCAACAGCGCCAACGTCAGCATCTACGCCATCGACCCCACTACCCCGGGTGCTCGACGGAATATCGGTCTGAGTGCCGCTACGCCAGGGGGCAGCATGGAGGCGTTGCAGAGCGACGAAGTGCGCTGGGCAATCAGCGCTCTGAGTGACTCCCTCCACAACGCGGCGGATGCGACAGGTGGCCAAGCCTATGTCATGCCTAGCGATTTGGCGCTCGTCCTGCGGGCCGTCAAGAATGACGGTCGGCAGTACTACATGCTGACCTACGCTGCCCCCGCACCCTACGGTGACTCCGAGTACCACGAGATCCGCGTCGAGGTCCTGCGCCCTGATGTCAGGGTGCGGGCCCGCGGAGGCTACGTGGACCTCCCCGAGGAGGAACGAAAGGATCGGATGATCCTGGCGGCCTTGACGCTTCCCGGCATGGTCACCCGGATGCCCGTCGAAGCCGAGGCGATCAGGAGGTGGTCACAGGATGGCGAGCCAATATTGCAGATGCTCGTTGCGGTCGACGCCGGGAGATCGCGTGCCGAAGCGCCTCGCATGGAGGTCCACGCGTTTGCCGTCAACGGGAGTGGAGACATCGTCGCCGAGGTGCACGAGGAACTGCGCTTTCGTGAGGCGCCCGATGCCGAAGTGGACGGGAGCGCCGCTGAGCCATTCATCTACGTGCACGATTGGACCCTCGAGCCCGGTGAGTACGAGCTGCGTATCGCCGTGCGCGACAGCGGCTCGGGCCGGCTGGGTGCGACGCAAGTCGAGATCGAGGTTCCGGAGCCCACCCCCGGTTGGCATAGCAGTGATCTGATGCTCATGGTGATGACAGGCGACGGCGAGCCACAGCCTGTTGTCGGAGGGAGATTCCGCGACGGTGACACGGTCTCCGTCTACGCCGAGGTTGCCGATGGGATCGCACCGTTCATCTCCGGCATGATTCTCGACACCGCAGTGCCTGACTCACGCCCCGCACTGCTTCCCGCGTACCACCTGCAACGTGACGTGGCCGGCATTCACCGGGGATCCATCGGCTTTCGCGGCTTGCCGGCGGGCATCTACTCACTCGAAATCTCGGTCACCGATGCGCATGCCGATCGTCAACAGCAATACTCCTACCCTCTCGAGGTCTTACCGCGGCCTGATGCGCCCGGCGTGGCAGCGGAGAGTGAGGTTTCTCCTCCCGAGCCTTTGGATCTGACCGATCTCGGAGATCCGACGCTTCTGCCTTCCCTACTCGAACGACTTACCCGGGTTGCCTGGCTCTACATGGATCAGGCTTTGAGCTTCGTGGCGGACGAGTCGATCGAATCGATTTCCTACGACATCCGACGCAGCCCAACCCGGCGCACGCGCAGGTACCAGTTCGAGTACGTATATGGCCTCATCGATGAGGATGCCGCGGACCGCTTTCCCGGTGCACTTCCGGGAAAGTACACGGACTACCGGCGCAGGAAGGGCGCTCGCGGCGGCGACCGCCTCCCCGAGGAGGTCGTGAGCAGCCTTCGGTTGCCGACGCTCATCAGTAAGGCCTACTCGTTCCCGCTGATCTTCCGAGAGGCTCTGTGGCCGATGCACGATTTCGAGGTCCGCGGCGAGGAAATGATCCTCGGTCGCCAGGCCTTGGGGGTGCGGATCATTCCGAAGCCACCGATTCAGGAGCACATGAACGACTGGTTCGGCACGGCGTGGTTCGATCGGGAAAGCCTGCAACCACTGAAGTTCGAGGTCTTCAAAGAGGATGAGTTCATCGAGTTCAGCGCCTTCGAGGCCGCCATGCGCGGCGAGATCCCCGCAGACGACTTCACCTTCACCCGGGTCACCGCGCTGTTCGACACAGAAAAAAACGGCATGCGCTTCCCTAGCAGAATTGTGATCGATCGATCGCGCCATCAGGTGAAAGGCCCACCCGATGATCGCGAGGCCAGCGACCATATGGAGTTTCGCGTCACACAGCGGTACTCCAACTACCGCTTCTTCAATGTCAGAACGGAGGAGGAGGTCCGCGAGTTGGTCTTCGGACAAACTCGAAGAGAGGGAGGACGCTAGCCAACACACCCCTAGGGGCCGAAGAGAGATCCGTCGATGTTTCAGCCAGAGTCAGCAACCGGCCAGGAACCGGCTAGCGCTGTTTTCCCCCCGATGCGCGGCGTCATGCGTGGCACGCTGCGTCGATTCGCACTCATCCGCCTGCTTACTTTGATCTTTGTCGTTGCCTCCCTGGTGGCGGTTCCCTTCCTGGCAGCCGCCGGCGCCCAAGAAACGACGTACGTTCCGAGGCTTCGCGAAGGCGGAACGGTATTCCTGAAGAACGACATGCAGGCGTCACAGGAATCGCCGATCGTCTTTCGTGAGTTTCGTCGCCAGATGAGGAAGATCGAGCAATTCGAGGCCGTCGACTCGGAGGACGAAGCGGACCTCATCGTAGTTCTGAGTGGTGACCGGGACATTCTCGGCGGAGGGGAGATAAAGAACCAGGGCCTCCCCTACCCGGGTAGCTACGCGAGTACCAAGCCAATGATCCTCTTGGTCTACGACGCCAAGACCGCGGTCCTGCTGTGGTTCGACGCAGAACCCTGGCAGACGGTCAGCAAAACAGGCGGCAGGCTTTCCCACGAGCGCCTGGTGAAGCGGCTCGCCACGGCGCTCGAGGACGAGGGGAATGGCCAATAGGTTGGCACCGGACAGCACTGACCCCATGCTCTGGGCAGTGGAAAGCCTCCCGCCTGGCTTCCGCCCGATCCGCGTTAGACAATAGCGTCCGCGATGAAGACCGATCTGCACGTGAATAGGCGCTTGGGAGCAGTCGCCGCGGGCGTCGCGGCGTTTGCTTTGTTCGCTCTCCTGTCCCGCGCACCCTCGATTGCGGAGCTCGTCTACGGTGGGCTCGGCCCGACTGTCTCATCCGCTCTCTCTCGAATTACCGGGATCGTGCCGTTTTCTTTGGCCGAGGTCGTCATCGTTGCCTTCGTCGTGCGCCAACTGTGGGGCCTCGCGAGGGGCTGGAGAGAGGTGCGTCACAAAGACCGCCCCCTGGGCAACGCGCTCGCCGGTGGAGCGCTCCGCTTCGGCTCCGACCTGGGTATCGCCGTGGCGCTCTTCTACGTGCTCTGGGGCTTCAACTATGCACGGCCTCCTTTCGAGGAGAGAGTCGGCTGGGACAGCAGTGACATCCGGAACGAGGAGGTCGCTGTCCTGGCGGAGGAGCTCGTCGAGGCGGCCAATTTCGCCTACGCGACCCTGCGTGGCTCCGAGGACGGCGGCACCCCCACCGTGCCGCCCACCGAATGGAAGGGCATGGAGAGTGCACTGGCGGGTGGATGGACGACTGCTAGGCCAGCCGTTGGTCCGTTTCCGCTTTGGGATTTTGGCTACGGCCGACCCAAACCGTTGATCGCCAGCCGGCTGTTCGACTACTTGGGCATTGCAGGCTTCTACTTTCCGTGGACCGGCGAGGCCAACTTCAATGCGGGCATGCCGGCCACGACGCAGCCGCATGCGATCGCGCACGAGATGGCCCATCAGAGAGGCTTTGCCCGCGAGGACGAAGCGAACTTCGTTGGTTACCTAGTGGCCGCGGCTGCTGACGATGACTTCAGCCGCTACTCCGCCTACTTGTTTGCCCAGCGCCAGCTCCTGAATGCCATGGCCGGAGCCGATCGAGAGGGAGCCATCGCTCTGGCGAGGCGGAGATTTCCGGGGGTGCAGCGAGACATCGATGCCATAAGAGAATATTGGGCACAATTCGAGGGTCCTGCCAGAGAGGTGGCCCGCAAGGTCAACGATGCCCAATTGCGAGCCAATCGCGTGCCCGGCGGGGTGCTCAACTACGGCCGCAGCGTCGAGCTGCTGGTGGCATACTCGCGAACCCGAGGCGGCTGGCTTCTGAGAAAGGAACGTTCACCATGACAAGAGACTCGCTGACCCGAGCTGCCACCCTGCTGCTGATACTGGCCGTGGCAGCCGGACCCACTGCCTGTGCCGATCGTTTCGAAGAGCCGAAGGCAGACCTGATTCTCCACAACGCTCGTGTCTATACGCTGGCCTGGGATGATCCGGCTACCGACGGCACGCCCGCGGACAACGCTCCCTACGACGAATCCGGCTGGCATCCGGATGCGAGCGCTATTGCCGTACGAGGACAAACCATACTGTTCGTGGGCGACAACGAGGCGGCCGAAGCATATCGCGACGACCATACCCGGGTAATCGACCTCGCCGGCGCCACCGTGCTTCCTGGCCTGGTGGACGCGCACACCCATATCGTCAACCTGGGAACCGTGCTGGAGCAGGTCGATATGGTCGGCGTAGAGACGGAGGAGGACGCCGTCGACCTCGTCGCCCAGCGTGCCGCCGAAGTTCCCGAGGGCGAGTGGATCGTAGGCTACGGCTGGGACGAGGGCGCCTGGGCCGACCATTACCCCGACATGGAGTTGCTTACCGAAAGGGTGCCGAATCACCCGGTGCTGATGAGGGGCCTGCACGGGTTTGCCGTTTGGGGGAATCGCCTGGCACTGGAGCGCGCCGCGATCACCGCAGAAACCGAGGCGCCGAGCGGTGGTCGCATGCTTAGAGACGAGCTCGGCAACCCCACTGGTCTGTTGCTCGATCAAGCTACGGATCTTCTGACCGGCGCCCTTCCGTCGCCGTCTATCGAGCAGCTCGAGTCGCGAATCCTCGCCGCGATGGAGGTGATGGCGGAGGACGGCTTCACCACGGTGCACGAGGCCGGCGTCGGCAGCGCCGCGATGCAGGCTTTCGAGAACTTGGCCGCCGATGGTCGCATGCCGCTGCGCGTATACGTGATGCTCTCGGCGCGGGACAACGAGCTCGCTCGGCAGTGGCTCGAGTGGGGGCCCGACACCGATGGCAACGACAAGCTCATCACCCGTGCCGTCAAGGCCTACTACGACGCCGCACTCGGCTCACGTGGCGCGCGCCTGCTCGAGGACTACTCCGACATGCCCGGTCATCGTGGGGTCAGCGGCGAGGAATACGGCTTCAACGAGGAGCTGGTCTCCGAGATGATGGCCGCCGGCTTCCAGGTCGCAGTCCACGCCATCGGAGATGCCGGCAATCGCGAGACCCTGGATTTCATCGAGAGAGTCTACTCCGTGCATCCCGAAGCCCAGGATTATCGTCATCGAGTCGAGCATGCCCAGGTCGTGCACCCTGATGATTTCCGGCGCTTCGCCGACTACGACCTGATCGCATCCGTTCAGCCGCCCCACGCCATGGAGGACAAGGCCTGGGCCCTGCAGCGCCTCGGGCCCGAGCGGGTCCTGGGAGCCTACGCATGGCGGACCTTCCGGGAAACGGGGGCAACTCTGGCGTTCAGCTCCGACCTGCCGGGCTCAGACCATGACATCTTCTACGGGCTGGTTGCGGCCATGGCACGCCAGGACAAGCTCGGTGAACCCGAGGGCGGCTGGTATCCCAACGAGCGCATGACGCCCGAGGAAGCCGTCAGAGGCTACACGAGCTGGGCCGCGTTCAGTGCCTTTCTGGAGGAAACGGTGGGTACGATCGCTCCCGGAATGTGGGCCGATATCACGGTGATGGATGTCGATCCCATGAGCCTCGGCGGCAGCGAGCCCCTGCGCCTACTTGACGGTAGGATCCTGATGACGATTGTCGCCGGCGAGATCATCTACGAGAGGAACTGATGAAATACGAGCGATTGGGAACGAGCGATCTGGAGGTTTCCAGAATTTGTCTAGGCTGTATGACCTATGGTGACTCGGCATGGCGCCCCTGGATTCTCGAGGAGGATGCGGCTCGGGAGCATTTCAAGCGCGCCTTCGAGCTCGGGATCAACTTCTTCGATACGGCCGACATGTACTCACACGGAGCTAGTGAGAGGACCACGGGCAAGCTGCTCCGCGAGCTGGCGCCGCGGGATGAGTACGTGCTGGCATCCAAAGTCTTCTTTCCCGTTGCCGAAGGCTCGACCCAAGGTGGCTTGTCGCGAGACTACATCTTGTCGGCCTGCGAGGATTCCCTGAGTCGTCTCGGTATCGATCACATCGACCTGTATCAGATTCACCGCTGGGATCACGCCACTCCCGTGGAGGAGACCCTCGAGGCGCTCGACTCGCTGGTCAGAGATGGCAAGGTCCGCTACCTAGGCGCGAGCAGCATGGCGGCGTGGCAACTCTCCATGGCTTTGTACACGGCCGGTGAGCGCGGTTGGCACCGTTTCGTTTCCATGCAAAACCACTACAACCTTCTCTATAGAGAAGAAGAGCGCGAGATGATCCCCCTGTGCATCGATCAGGGCGTTGGTCTGCTCCCTTGGAGCCCCCTGGCCCGCGGCCTCCTCACAGGCAGCCGCACGCGCGAGGATCGCCGCGCCACAACGCGCGCCCAGGCCGACCCGTTTGCGGATCGTTGGTACTCTCGTGATGAGGACTTCCAGGTCGTCGACGTCCTTCTGGAAGTGAGTGCGGAGCGTGGTGATTCTCCCGCGGCAGTTGCACTCGCGTGGATACTCTCGGTACCGGGGATCACCTCGCCGATCATCGGCTCGACGCGCGTGGAGCACATCGCCGAGGCAGCGCGCGCCGTAGACCTGGAGCTGACAGCGGAAGAGATCGAGAGGCTGGAGGCAGCGTACAAACCCAACTCGGTACGCGGACACGAGCAACCGACGCCCCGCAATATGGCACCCTCACAGTAGACTGGAGACTAGAAGCCCGGTTATTGAGCCATGTCGACACCTCCCGCAGAAGACGAGCCCCGCGATCGGCCGCGCGAATCAGATTCGTCCTTCAACTCGGATCCGCCCCACGATACAGATTCCTTCCACGCCCGGAGACGAGGCGAAGAAGACTTGCGCGAGCCCGCCCTCGGCTACCCGCCCGAGGGGCGGGTGCTGCACACCGGACGGCCCTCGGGGAAAGCAGATCCTGGACCTCTCGGCAGACTTCTCACGACAGCTTTTCAGGCCCCCGAGGAAGTCAACGTCGTGGCATTGGGTGGCCGTGCGTTTCTGTGGCTGATCTTGCTTTACTACGGCTGGAGGTTCGTCGCCAAAGACGTCTATCGGTCGCAAACTGCCACTTCGGTGTTCGAGTTTGTGCTGAGCACGGCGAACCTGGTCTTCCACGAGGCGGGCCACATGATCTTCATCCCCCTTGGCGACTTCATGTCGACGCTAGGAGGGTCACTTCTTCAGACTCTGGTGCCGCTGATTTGCCTAATCGCTTTCCTCTCCCAGTACCCGGATCCTTTCGGAGCCTCGGTCATGCTCTGGTGGACTGGGCAGAGCCTCGTTGATACGGCACCGTACATTTACGACGCGAGTGCGCAACGGTTGACTCTCCTGGGCGGCGTCACAGGGCGCGATGTTCCCGGCTACCACGACTGGAACAGCATCCTCGGTCGCCTCGATATGCTCGAATACGATCAGCTCATCGCGCAGTTCGTGGATGTCGCGGGATCGATGCTGATCATCGTCGCGATCGCCTGGGGCGCGTACCTACTCCTACTGCAACTTCAGGTGGCGAGGTCGCGGGCCTGACGCTCACCGGCTCGGCTCGGCATGAGCTCTGCCTCGCCCCGACACGGCCTTCAGGAACCTCTCCGGCGTGTAGACCGCAATCTGCGCGTCGGGGTATGCGTCCGGGCGTCGAGTTACCAGCGCGGCCGCACCAACATAGTGCGCCGCTTCGCTCAGGATCGCGTCTTCGAGATCACTGCCACGCGCCAGCAGAGCCCCCTCGAGAACGACGCGAGTAACCGGTGCGACCTCGAAGAGCAGGAGCAGCTTGTGCACTTCCTTGTCTGCCCGATCACGGCCGACGAGTCGCGTCGCCACCGCATGCACAATGGTCACGGTAGTGTCAGTCAGATACGCGGACACGTCACCCGCTTCGATCATCGACATGATCCGAGCCGCCTCTACAACGTCCGGCTGCCGATCGAGTAGAACATCCAACACGAGCTCGGTGGAGATGAGCACCTTCATAGGTGTCTCTCCTGACGATCGCGACGGTACACCTCCACGTCGACATCGAGCTCTCGTAACGCTCCCTTCATCGATCTCACCAGCGGCGTCAGCAATCCCTTCTCTACTTCCAACCGTGCGTCGAGCACGGCGAAGTAGTCAGCCACCAGTTGCGACACAGAGCTGCCTGCCCCTTTTGCATACACCTTGGCGCGCTCGATGAGGTCGTCATCGAGCCGCAGCGTCAGCTTCGTTTGCATCCCGTAAACCTCCTTAGCGGCCTCTTGTCAGCGTCCGGATCGTCGATCGACCCCCAAGACGTACAGATTTCCCACAAAATGTACGTCATCGTTCGAGCGCGAATCAATCACCCTCGAGAACACTTCCTCACACCGTCCTCGTGAGCTGATTGTTAATGAGGTTTAGCGAACTATTCATGATCCACTCAGCATTTTCGCGTAACTCCTTGTCCAGCTTGCCTTCCAGCGGAGCACTTTGGAGTCAAACGGAGACCCTCCCTTCAAGTCCCCCTCCATGGGAGCGGAAGAAATTTCTCTCTGCCCGCCTTCTTCCTCACGCCGAACCCTCAACCTGGCGTCAGAAACTCAGCTCTTCTGCTTCCCGAGACGGCTTTTCGCACCGAAACTGCACACTTCTTTGTGCACTTTCGCTAACATCTTGTGCATGACGTACAGGGTCACTCTAAATCATACGTCAGAGGGCTGATATCCGACCAACTGCCGGAGTCTCCCGGAAAACCCGGCGCGAGCCGGCATTCACGCGCATGGCGTGGATAGACATCGGAGGGCATTCTTCAAGACTGCATGATCAATGAAGCGGAACAGGTAAGCCCTTTTATCTCAGGAGCTTAGAAGATGCCCGTCGAGTTGGGCGAGAGGCGTGCTCGAGAATGATGTTTCGCTCGGCCCTTCCTGAATGGATAGAGGCCTCGGCGGGCACACGCTTGAAGCAGATATGAATGATGTCCCGCTGTGCTCAGGCAATTCGGGCAGCGCGGGGCATGCTTGCTGCGCGAACCGCTCATTCGCCCACGCATCAGACACAGCCATCAACCCCGGCTCCGGTCGGAGCTTCGCCGTTTCTCCTGCGGTGGTGGCAGGCACGGCAGCCGA
>SDBT01004067.1_pt1 | contig 24942 bp, 40 predicted proteins | sample 2277101 | NCBI WGS metagenome assembly SDBT01 (sample SAMN10404973, study PRJNA504765) | marine sediment metagenome | isolation source: marine sediment core GS10_PC15, 103 cmbsf | place: Arctic Ocean: Southern Knipovich Ridge | collected 2010 | reverse complement strand
GCCAGCCGTTGCCCTTTTTGCCCATAGTGATTATGTTAGGCTCAGTCATTTCTTCAGCCAGGCGAAGTGTTGGCGAATCCATTCAAGCATTTTAGGGCTATCCATTGGATTGCCACATTTGCGACAAAACTCGATTTCGTCTAAGCACTCCTCTACGAACTCGCGGGCAAAGTCTCGCAGCTTCTCCTCGAAATTCTCCGAACTACTAGGGGCCGGATCGCATTCCAGGTAGCCCCGCCAGCGTTCTACAAATTGGGCGAACTGGTCTTGTATTTCAGCCATCGCTGACCTCCTCCAGTTCAAACTCGTATTGGTAATCCTTCTCGACCTCAGCCAATACCTCTTTTACATCAGCAATTTCGGCCAGGAGCAATTTTAGATTAGGCGTTTGTTTTGGGTCGTCTGGATGATAATTGAGTAAGCCAAAACGCTCGATTTTACAAACCATCTGGATAACTTCAGCACACTCCTCAGCAAGCCTAATTATCGATTCACCAACGTCTTTATATTTAGGATCGCTCACCTTTAGCCTCCTGTTCTTTGAGGGCGGCCTTAACTAAGCAATCATCTACTGCAAGCGCATTCCCAGCGATTTCTTGGGCCAACTTTATCGTCATGGGACCTATCCATATTGTATTTAAGGCGGTTTCCAACTTCTCCACCCGCTCCGTCAGGATGTCTTCTACTTTAGCCATCATTCCTCCTTACCCATCTTTTAAGTTCGCCGCAATATCGGATAATACCCGCTAGCAAACCCAGGGTGACTAGCCACAGTATAAAGTATAGCCATGCCTGAAAGCAGTGCATTATTCATTCCTCCTTACGCTATACCAGGCTTCGCTGATTGCACGGGCAATCCCCTCAATGGTATTGTTGTGCCAAAATTGCTCTGTGTGCGGATATATTGATACATAGCCATTATTGATATTATACTGCCAATCTTTCTCAGTCATCAGCCCCATCGCCGCCGCTATGTCGCCGGACCAATTGGGGAGTTCAACCTCTTTCCAAGGGGCAGATTCCTGTTTCTGCTTCCAACAGGCAGGGTGAAAGAATTGTGCGCCTTGGTTATCAGGCTCATAAATATAGTTTGGTAACTCTTCCGCAATCGCCCGGTTGAGTTCATCGTCGCTCAATTCTGAGGGGTTCATTTTAGCGCCTCCTTTTATTTCCAACCCAGACTTCGCAGGAATCGTACCTTGTCCCGAATCTCAACAGCGTGTTTCCCGTTGCCGCTGTTCCACTTAGCCCAGATTTTCATGTAGTCACCATTATATCTCTCTCGTGCCCTTTGGAGTCGGAATAGCACTTGCTGCCTGTCCCACTCAAGATCAAACAAAAGTCGCTCAGCAATACGGGATCGCTCCCACGTGTTTGTCTTCCGTCCGTATATTCTATCTGCGAGAAAATCGGCTCGCTGATGATACCGGCCAAATTCGAGATTCGCCAAATTGACAGGCCACAAACCACCCCCACCCTCGTGCCAGTCGTAGGCCGCGAAGGTGAAACCAAGATCATAAGGCTTGCCCCAGTCATAACTTGCCCGGATCGAGTCCCGCTGCGCCTGAGAGGCGTCTTGCCACCAAGTTGCCTCTGGAGATTGCTGGCTGTATAGAAAGGTGCAAAGGGTTAAGATGATGGCGAATAGTCTCATGGGGGATCACCCGGCTTGCCCTAAAAACTGCTCACGAGTCATCGGCTTAAAGCCTGAAGGGGTAGGATTGTCATATTTCCGCCAGCCTTTACCACCACCGGGGCGATCGTTCATTCTCCGATACATGGCATATGCTCGCCTCGCAGCACTTTTGCGCCTGTTTTTGCCAGGCTTATATCTGATAGCATCGCAATCGGAATAAATACTTTTATATTTCATCTCAGTACCTTCACTTTACGTAAACAATTCTTACAGAGCGGCCTTCCCAATGAAACATTTATTGAAGTGTCAAAATTCAAATTTATTCCGCATAACGCTTCAAGTAGTGGTTCACCAGTGGAAGTAAATCTTTGGATGTGATTCACTCGGCGTTTTGATTTGCCTCTTTCGTAAAGGTATCTCACTTATTCCTCCAGCGCCTTTCTGGTCTTGCCTGTCGGCAATAATTTAATACAGCGGGGACATATTTTTTCGGGCCTTGGGTCATTAATCAAATCCCATTCTGCTATATTTGCCCAGGTTTCTGGACTGCAAAGGGCCTGTCTTTTAGTCGGATCATCATCCTTTTTGGTCATACGATGATAAAATACTCCCAAGCGTCCATAAAGCGAATCACTGAATGAACTTCCATTGGTTAGATGTAATCTCATCTGATCCCCCAGCCGCTCCCCTTTTTGGGCTGCCGGAATCCCAAAACCAAGAGAGCAATAAACAGAACTACATAGGGTGTTACCACGAGCCAGCCTATCATTTCTCAATCCCTTCTGCCCCCTCCTCCATTTCGGGCACCCAATTATAGTTATCGGGAACGTGGATATATGAAGCGCAGCGGACGACATATTGTCTCAACGCCTCTTCTAATCTTCGCGTCTGTTTTTTATCGTATATTACCCAAGTAATGAGGAGAATTAGAACACATGCAGCCCCTATAATAAAACCGATCACCGGGCCGTCGTAGGAATTAATCATTTCCCCGGCATCCCCTGGTTGGCTAATTCCAAAAGTACGTCTGCATGGCATGGTTGATCGAGGGGACACCAGCAGGCTAAGTTTTGCCCTGCCAATTCACGGCGAACCATTTCCTTGTATTTTTCATTATGGATTACGTTGCGCCGGAAATGGAATACGGCCTGTTCTCCGGTCTGCACATCAACCCCTATGCGGCACATATTCCTAAATTTGCTAGGCCGCCCCACATAGACCGCATATAGCCCATTCAAGGCTTTGCTTTCAGTTTGCATCCGCCAGCCCGCTGTGCGCTTACGCTGTATCCGCTGGGGGGTCATGGCAGTACCTCTAATTTTCCCCCTGCGGGCAAAAGATGTCTCCAATATATCCCCCTAACAATATTACTTATTTGAGTTGGGTCAACACCAAATATAGCGGCGGTATCTTCATAACTTTGGCTTGTATTTTTATGAATTTTGCGGATAGATATGACATCAGATTCGGATAGTTTAGATTGCCCATGTCTCTCTCCAATGGCAACATTTCCCCAAGTCGCCTTATCTCGCATATTATCATCATTAGTCCCCATATATAAGTGATGGGGATTAACGCAATTTCTATTTCCGCATTCTCTTCTATGCAGAATATGTTTCTCTAGTTCAATCGGGCCTACAAATAACTCGTATGAAAAGCGATGCGCCCGAATTATGCTACCCCTAAAGCCGAATTGTCCATATCCCCCTACTATACATCCAGTCCACAGCCAACAATGCTTAGTGATTTGCACTTTATCGAAAAAACGAGCCACTTCTGCTGTTGTTGGTTTATCCATGTGACCTTCTCACAAAAGTGCCCCATCCCAGGCTGAGAGCAAGTACCAGCACAAGGCAGGACAAGCACCTGGGGGAGGGGCTATTTGAGTAATGGCGATATGCTAACACTTGCTCTCATGCCTTAATTTATCTCTCTTTTGACGCACCGGCAAGAGAATCTTTCATCACCTCCGGCAGTTCATCCCACGTCCGCCCGTCCAGCAACCGGCCAGTGGCTTTCTTGCCGAGGCGCAAGTAATCAAATCCAGGTTTTTTCAGGGCGAAATTAGGTGCTTCCCCAGTGATGATTTTACTATTAGGGACAGGGGGCATCCATCGACCCCCCCACCAATATTGAGTATCGGGAATGTATTCTCCCCACTGTTTAAAGTAGAATGGCACGCCCGCCGCCTGGCACTGGTCGCGTACCGACCTTGGAATGTCCGGGTGCATCGGCCTTGCCCCTGGCCCGCTCTCGCCGCCAAGGATCACGCCGTCGATCAAGCTGCCGACATCAATGTATCCCATCCCCCAATCCTTCGGGCAAATCCCCGGCAATCCCAAATCCACCAGCCCCAGGCACGGCTCCAGCGACACGATCCGGGTCGCCAGGTTGGTCTGCAAAAGTATAGAAACCATCCTGTCCGCCGACTCCTGATCCCAGACGCTGACGCCGCCGATGAGGTTGGGGATAGGTTCTCCATGACGAATATATCCTAAAAGTGTTTTTCTCATTCGCTCAGGGCGTTTCGTCAATGCAATAAAAGCGTGCTGGGGACAGGCATTGATTCTACCTAGCATACGCCAGATGGTATCTACTAGACCATGCCCCTCATGGAACGGGTCGCTCATAAAGCACAGGGCTATCACCTGCGGCTTCTGCTTGCTGTTTACCTGGGACAGCCGCTCAGGGTGGAACGTCGGGCGGAAAGGCTCGTCTGCGGGATAGCCGTATCGTCCTTTGAGCCTATGTGCCATCCGCCGTGCCCAGCAGTTGTCGCAGCCGGCCCCTACCGGCGAACAGCCAGTAAACGGGTTCCAGGAGCGATCCCAGTAAATCCCCTTCGCCAGCCGGTCAGCCCTGGTCATGATCTGAACTGCTCTCGATAAGATTCAAGGATGTGTTCTCCAATAAGAGAATCTTCCTCAGCGACCTCTGCCAATGCCATCTTCAGCACTTCCTTCCCCCGCTTGTCCTTGGCGGCCTTGATCTCGGCACAAGTGGGGCAACCAGGGACTTCATCAGTCGCAACTAGGAAGATATGCCCCTCCATGCATCGCCACATTTCACCATTGCTAGTCAGCTCTAATAGTTCACTCATTCTTCCCGCCTCCCTGTTTCGCCAAAAGTTCCTCGAAATCCTCCGCCCGCAATACTACTACCTTTTCGATCCTGTACCCGTGCTTTTTGTAGAGGTCCCGCCATTTCATCCCATAGCTCTGCTCAACTTTATCCATTACCTCACAGCGGGTAGGGTTAGCCGACCAACTAACCATCACGTGATCTCTGCTAAACATCGCCCACAGCCTGTTAATCTTCATGGTTAGCCTCCAAGTTAGGAAATTGCAACACCCCGGTATCATCATCTTCTTGCTCTGGATCAATGCCGCTCCCTTTGCATAGATGCTCCTGCACGTCCTCTACGCTATGGGCCACAAAAGCAACCCCCCCAGCCAGTCTGACATTATTGATAAAGTTTGCCTGGCTCTCAGTCAGTTTACGCTTTGGCATTTTTACCTCTATAGCGAAAAAGCGGCCACCGTGCAGGATGCCCAGGATGTCCGAAATCCCCGGCGTACCAAAGCGTATAAAGCGGTCCTTGCCGTCCTTTTCATAGCGGGCCGCTCCTGTGTTTTGCCGCCAATACATGGCCACCCGCCGATCATAGCGTAGGTATTCAAGTATCTGGCGCTGGATGTCGGTCTCTTTCATTCTTCTATCCTGATAATTAACCAGCCGAGATCGTCATAGTCGTCTTTCACATGCTCTTCTATTATCCGTTTCCTATCTTCTTCATCCGCCTTCCAACCCCCGTCTTCAAATTCTTCGTCGGGGATTGTTGTTGTATGCGGCTTAGACCCCCTCACATAGTCGTCATTAACTTGCCATATTACTTTCATGGCTAATCCTCCAACTCAATCAGGATACGCTTGATCTTCCGCTTGCGGCCCTTGCGGAGGCGGGCACCTTGAACAAGTAAATGGAATTTATCATCACACACATAATAGGTCCAGGGATGGAAGAGCTTACTAGCCAGGCCTAGTTTTGGCTCCACCTCACTAATATTGTAACCGCCCTTCCCTCCATCCCTCGAAAGCCACAGTTCCTGCTTCATCACCGATTCCTCCTTTTGCTCTGGTTAGTTGCCCTTCGCCTGTTGCGCTTCTTCGCCCGCTCCCTGTTGCTGCCCGGCTCATGGCGCTTGCGATACTTCCGTATCCCGTACTTGCAGGAGTACCAGGTCAATGCGGGTATTCCTCTCTCCCGATATTCGGTTTTTCAGCATCGGCAATCAGCCCATTCACAATCGCTACCTGGTCTTTGTACCACTGTTCCTTGTGCCTTTTATCGTCAGCCTCTTTGCGGTATTCATCCGCAAGTTCTTGGCTTAGGGCTGGGCAGTCCAGTAAATGTAGCAATTCATCCCTGGCGGTAGTATGGCCGAGTTTCGCCTTGGCTTTGCCGAGGGCAGTGTTTAGCCATTTGCCCTTGAGCTTGCGTAGTGAGGTTTCGCTTTTAAATCCCCCAGGACCGTCAGCACTTGGGAATGTCGTCAACTCCACCAACTCATCTGAAAGTTTCTTCTTCTCATCACCGGAAAGTTCAAGGGGGCTTTTGCCTGGGTCAACCCCGGTGATCTCGCATAGATAGCCGTAGAGTTGCGTCTGCTTCTCGAAGTCGGTCTTCCCCGGAGTCTCTGGCTTGGGAGCCTTGGTTTCGGTGCCTTCGGGGAGTGGGGGCAAATCCTTTGCGGCTCCCTCCGGGGTTGGGCCGGACACCTGCCCCTGCCTACCGTCGTCATCTTTGTCAGCTGTCATAAGGCCCAAGGCACCCACAACTGTACCACGCATTAAATAACTTCTACTGGATTGCCGACCGTGGATTGTACTCTTGTTTCCACTTGTATCAATTGGGGCGCTCTGTGTCGATCTCTCGGAGTGACCATCAGTGTGAGTAATGACGCAGGTAACTTCCATTAAATCCGGGCTGTCATTAAACTCCCACCGATAAGAAAGTCCGCAGTCAGCGGCAGACTCTTGTATTTGCTTTTTTATAGTCCCCAGGGTAGTATGGTCATAATCAATTACTGCGTTAGTCTTGGTCACATAATGAACATGCGAATCTTTTTCAAGCGCAGGCAAAAGTCTCTGGAATCTTGCCATTGCATCATAATAGGCTTTCCGAGCCTGCTCTGCGTTCCATCGCTCCTGCATCGCAACCAGGCGTTCAAGCTTGTCAATGTCCAAGTTTTGCTGAACGGCCATCTCAAGCAGCCGTGAGGGGCCTTGATCGGTCGGTGCCAATGCCAACCCTCTATGCATCGCTGCTTGGGCTTCTACTTCCCCCTCCTCAATAGCCTCATCAAACACTTCCGCTTCTTCTGTCCGCTCTTTCTCAGTCATGATTTCTCCCCAGTAGGTGTTCCCATTGAATTCCCCGAATTATACGAGAAACTTGTACTTTGCCAATACCAAACATATCTGCAATCTCTCTAAAATAATAATTCCCCGTTTTATGGATTCTGCGAATTGCTAAAACATCCGATCCAGACAATTTAGAATTCCCCACCACTTCACCACGTACGGCCTTCCCCCACATATCCCTATCACGTACATTATTAGCAACAGTTCCCATATAAAGATGATGAGGGTTCACACAAGATGGATTACCACACTCTCTTCTATGTAATATCTGTTTCCCTGGTTTAATTGGCTTAACAAATAACTCGTATGAAAATCTATGTGCACGAATGGTTTTGCCACGGTAACAATATAAACCATATCCACCAATATTTATCGACGCAATCCAAAGCCAGCAATGCTTTGTAATCCGAACTTTATCGAAGAAACGGGCGACTTCCTTTGTTGTAGGCTTATCCATGTGATGTTCTCACAAAAATGCCCCCTCCCCGGCGATGGAATCTAGCACCAACACTAAGGAAGGGTAGCACCAGGGTAGGGGCAAATGAGTAGTTGAGCATATTGATGCTAAATTCCATATTAGAATTTACCACTATTCAAGACTCCAGTCAAGACGTTTCCTCCTTAATTAAGCGTCAATTCCGTACAGTGTAGGGCCGTCTATTTCAACAGCCCTGCGCCAAAGTTCTGCATCAAGTTCTTCCTCGGTGCCAAAAATCTCATCCGTGAAATCTCCGTCATCATCTAGTATCCGCCAACAGCCGTCGTCATCTTCCGCTCCGTGTTCCTCGACCCAATCTGCACATTTTTCTTTATGGCTCATGGTCTCTCCTTTGGTGGTTGTGGCATCCAGTGGCTGACCCAATAGTTATCTCCGGGACAGCCATCATAACCAGCGTTTTCTTCGCTAAAAATAGCGGGATATTTTCTGCGCATATCAAATCTCCCCGTATAACACGCAAATTCAACATCATTATTATCCCCGCTTAAAATTAATACACGCTCAAACACCTCTGGCAATCTCTCCTCAACGCTTATCCACTCAGTCATGGTTTAACTCCTGCTTTTTGTGCAATCTCTGGCGGATGTTCTTCCCTCCACGCTTCTGCTTCCTTCAGTGATTCAAACCCCGTCACAAGTGAATCGTGATACGCCAAGTATACGCCACGAGGGAAATCGGTCAGTTCTCCAGCCTGCTTGTAGGAGCCGATTTCGCCTGTTTTCTGCACGTAATACCATAGCCTTTGTGTATCACCCATTATTTTCTCCCCTCGGTTTGTAGTCAGGGAAAAGCATCTTCATCGCTCCATCAAAAGTTAGGAAATCGGGCACTTCCTCTTTCTCAAAAGTGGCGTGCTCTCCGCAGGCCAAGCAAATGGCGTCGCCATCGACTATTTCTCCAGCCGAAATCGCCCAGCAGCAGCTCGAAAGCATATTCTGATCTGATGTCCAATATGGCTTTCCCATTCAGCAATCCTCCTTTTGGGTTACTTCCCCAGTATCCCAATCAACAGTGAGTCGATTGTCTCCGAGTTCGGGGAATATCTTATGGATTTTGCTCCAAATCTCCTGGCTCAACCTACCCATCTTTTCAGCTATGTCTACTTGGGTCTGCCTGAGCCCGTTAAGATTATATGCTATTTGCGATATTTCTTTCAACTGCTTTTTTGTCAATTTGAGTGGTTCTTTTTCGCTCATCATTTTCTCCTTTCAAAGTTCTCGCAGGGGATGGCCGCCGCTTTATGCCTTGGGTTACAGGAACCTCGCTATTGCTTTGCGGTTCCGTCGTGTTTATCTGGCCCCATCGATTAGCGTGAGCCGAGATTGAAGGGGGTTACCCTTCCACGCCGCATCCCCCGCAAGTTCAAATAACGATGGCAGAGGCCAGGATTCGATACCTGGACGGGAGGCAGGTCTCCCGACGGTGGTTGCTTACAAGTGGTCCTTGCCAGGCCTAAACCTACTTTCGCAGGGCTCCACCTATCTGCGTCTACTTTTCGATACCTGCCACCAAGGTCTATCACGCCTACGATGACAGTCGCTTTCGCCACCTCTGCCAATTTCAAAGACGTCGGGGAGGACACGAGCAAGGGCTTTAAGCCAATTATGCCCTCCCCTATTACCCAGCCAGTCAAGCACAGTATGCCAGGTAGTTTCAATTCTTTTCCTCAACTCGTTTGAGGATTTCCCGAAGGGTTTCATGTGAAACTGAAATGTCGCAGACCCGAATCCTGTCATCAAGGAAAGCGACTCTATGACCACCTACCTCAATCAGCGGCAGTTCCGGCTTCGCCTTCTCGACGAGTTCAAGGCAGAAGAAGGGATAAAAATTGCCGTGTTCGGAATATTTGTCTTTGTTCAACATAACCCCTTCGACTCCACTTTGCATGCAGATTACAAAAAATATGCCGCTGGTAGTATATGTATCCCCCATGCCACTATGATCCCATCCCATCTCACCATCCCTTGCCCCCCTCAACTGCTTCACCATATCCCCGGCCTCAATCCCGCATTCGGCCTGCATCTTCTCATATGCTTGTTCTATGGTTATTCCGCTCATATTGTCCTCCTGTTAGTTATTGGTCCCGCCTGATCGAGCAAGACATCACCCATCAGATGGTCGCAGCCGATGCAGAGACCGCCGACTACCGCTGTCTCCTTGCGGCAGATTGTGCAAAGAATGGGTGGATTAATAAGATGTTTCCAATTCTTCCCAGAAACTATCTGCCCAACATAAGTTGGGCTAATTCCAAATAAATCAGCGGTGTTTTTAAATGTAATCTGTTTATCCTTGTGAATTCTACGAATATCTAAAACATCCTTTTCTGATAATCTAGCATTGCCGTGATCTTCGCCCCTTACTAATTTCCCCCAAGTTTGTCTGTCTTTCACATTATCAGCAGGTGTTCCCATATACAGATGATGAGGATTCACACAATTACGGTTGCCGCATTCTTTTCTGTGCAAGATGTATTTCCCTAATTCAATTGGCCCTACAAACAATTCATAAGAGAAACGGTGGGCTTGAAATTGCTTCTGGTGGAATTTTAATTTTCCATATCCATCTTTATCAAGGGCTGAAATCCATAGCCAGCAAGAATCCGTGATTAGCACTTTATCAAAAAAACGAGCAATTTCCGCAGTTGTAGGCTTATCCATACACACTTACCCTGTCTCCGGTTCTGAAAGTGCCGTATCGGGCGACTGGGGGCCGTTACGTGGTAATGCTCTTAGGGTTTCACGACACCATTGAAGTGTATAACCAAGACCATCTATCTCGATCTCTATCGGCATTAAATACGATGGTCCGCTCTTAGGACTAGTTACTATGGCTTTTTTACCGATGTGCCGGTGTCCCTCATCATCACCCTTGGAACCTGAGAGCCAAGGTCCAACTATCCTCACTCGATCACCTTTTACCAACTCCCTTAATTTACTCATCGGTTTTGCCTCCTTTGTTATTCTCACCATACAGCAAAAACTTGATGCTGACCCCGAAGAGATCAGCCAGTTGACCAAGGTTCGTCCAGTAAGGTAGTCCCTTGTCATTCTCCCATCCGTTGACGGCCTGACGGCTTACCCCCAATTTTTCAGCCAACTGCTTCTGGCTCAATTTGCGGTCAATTCTTAGTTGTCTTATTCTTTTGCCAGTTGTCAAAACACTTCCCCCTGTTTCTTTAGAAAATCTATTTAATAAGCGATTTCCCCATATCTCTCTATCTCTCGCATTGTCAGCACGAGTTCCCATGTATAGATGATGAGGATTAACGCAGTTACGATTACCGCATTCTCTCCTATGCAATATGCAATATCCTGGTTTAATCGGGCCTACAAATAACTCATAAGAAAACCGATGAGCTCTCAAACTATTATCATGGAATTCAAATACACCATAGCCACCACTGTTGATCCCCCTTATCCATAACCAACAATGTTTTGTGATCTTTACCTTATCAAAGAACCGGGCCACTTCTGCTGTTGTTGGCTTATTCATCAGCTAAATCCTGTAATTCTTTAACGCTACTCACACTACCCGCTCGGAGGATATTGATGGCCTTCAGTGCTTCGGATTCGGAGAACCGGCGCTCTTTGCCGCTTCCTCCGCCCAAGGCAACTACCTTCCCCTTCCTGACCAAGTAGTCCAGTCTCCAGTAGTAGCCGGTTGCCTTGGCCGCTACGAGGATTTCATGCGTTGAATAGGTTTTTCCCACGGCTAATAATAATAACACGGCGGAGGTGATGCAAGAGATATTTTCAGAAAAGCCCACTGGGAGACAGTTTCACGTCAGTAAAATAATCTTGGGGGGAAAAAGCAAGGGCCAGATTTCTCCGGCCCTGCGCCTCCCGTGGCTTACACGAGAGTAGTTGCTAAGTTAACGACACTGGCGATCAGCTCAGTACCGCCCCGTTGATTGTGGCTCGGCTCAACGAGGAAAGCTCCATAGGGTAGCGGCCCACCAACCGCCGTGCACACTAGCCCTGTGGTATTACCCGCTAGGCTGGGTTATGTGCCGCATTCCCTAATTCAAAGAACATTGGCAGTTGGAGGGGCTGCATTTTCTGACTCTTGCGGAGTATAACCGTGCACAGCTTTCACCGTCGCCTGTCGTAAGTGATACTAATTACTCATGCCCTCACCCAGTGGCATGCACCCCCCACTGCCAAAGATCATCCGCCTGTTTTGGAGGCATACTTCATAGTAACCGAACTTACCCCCGCAGCCTGCGGATGCAAACTACTTCTTCGCTTCTATCATCGCCTTCTGCAACTTCGTCAGCTTGGCCGAGAACGCCGCACCGATGAACAGGACATCGAGGCTCATAAGGGCCTTGTAAATATCAACGTCCAGATAGTTGAAGTAATAGAGAAAGGACAACGCGACGGCGATCAGAATGCCGATCTGCCGCTTACGACTGTTCTGTCCTACGAATAGACCGACTATGTTCTTTATCATCAGTTACCTCCGTTATTTATTATGGTTTGCGCAATTATGGTTCCACAAAGGGCGAGCATTGCCACAATGAATATCCATTTAAATTTTGTTGCATCTTTCCTGAATTTCGTATTATCGTGGACATCCCCGATAAGCCCCATGTCCTCGTGGTCATCAGGGTTGCCCCTGATAAGATTGCAAAGGCTTTTCAACTCTTCCCAAATCTGCTTGTTGGTAATCTGCGGCATTATGCCCCTCTCGCTGCTGTCCGCTTCACAAAATCTTCTGCTGTCCCTTTACCACCAGAGCTGTTATAGTAGTCCTTATAATATCTACCCTGCGCCTTCCGGTCATCCTTTGGGGGCAACGGCTTTGGGATCATCCCGTATTTGAGCCTACAGCACACTATTCCCAATATCATGTTCCCCTGAAGCTGCAAATCCAGTTGGTAATCATCATCAGCCAAGGAAACGGGGTCAAAGCCTATAATAGAATGAACCCTTTCCCGCAACTCGGCCTTCCGATCCAGCCCCAAGTATCGCCATAAAATATCCTTGGCCGTGCTGAGTTCAATCTGAGGGAACCCCCTTGCCGGACCGCCCCCTACCTGTTTCAGGTGGTAAAGGTCAGATTCATAGACGCAAGTCCTTATTACCAAGGAAATAGCATCGGCACTAACGTAGGGACCACCCAGTCCATTAAGAACATGGGTTACCAGGGTCTTGAAGTCTGAGAGGGAAATCATTGCCTTCCCTTTCTTTTGATCTTTTCGATTTCTTTGAGGACTTTATCCATAAATTCTTCACTCGCATCAACCTTTAGTTCGTCCCAGTATCTTAAAGCCTTGACAAAGTTTTTTATGTCTTCTTCATTCAATGTATTTACAAACTGTTCACGCTCCTCAATATTAAGTGGGGCTAGGGGATTCAATCTATCAAAAGACTGTTTCATCCCTTCGGGAGTTCCTCCCAATCCTGCGTATTCTATCGAATAATGAGCGTAGGCTTCTGGGTCATCATAGCGCGCCGCAAGTTTCACGTTGTATAAGGCATCGCCACGAGGGGTAAGCCAGAATCCTTCCGAACCTTTTCCGATACTCTTTTTATAACGGGCAACGTCATTGCGAATCTTACCGTAAGCCGATTGCAGTGGATCAGTTTTGTAAATGAAAAATCCAGGCACGGATTCTTTATATGGCCTAGAAGGTAATCCCATTACGGCTTTGTATTCGTTCTCTAAGCCAAACCCACGTGCTATTTGGAATCCTCTGTCTCTTATTGCACGCGGTTCAAAAACATCAGGGAATAGAGCTTGCCTTGTTACAAGTTCTGCGGGCAGTTTAACAACTGGTGTAAACCCCTGAGCAACAACATTTACTGGAGACTTTACCATCTCTATTGCAATCTCCCTGATAGTCTTCTTACCCGACATGAAATCGCTTATATGTGCAGGTGCAGCATCCAGACCAAACCACTCCAGGAAATCCCCCAGAGTACCCATCCGGTTGAAAGATATGATATTGCCGTCTTTATCAGTACCTAAAATAATGTGTGGAGTATTCTGTTCCTGCTCTGAAAGGCTTGCCTCAAGCTCTGGGAACTTAAGTTTATTCCAAGTTTGAAGTGCGCTCCAGAATGCGGTGGCCTTTATTGCAAACTTCCCAATTCGATAAATTTTATATGGAGACTTGGTTATTGATCCGACAAGTTTTCTCCCAACTAACTGAGGTAAATGGCCGTCATCAATTGCATTCTTGGTGAATTGAATATACCGCCTGAAATTGACTTCCTTCCAAGACCAGAATGGGATCATTTGCTCTCTGAGATGTTGGCCGACAACCCCAACCTTATCGTATGCCCCCAGCAAATCATTTGACAATGTATATGCTCGGTCTTTCATGTCTCTAAGACCAAGCACTTCTTCAGGGATGGAAGCTCCGAAGTTTTTGGGATTCCCCTTGCGAACTTTCATCTGATCCAGATAGTCAAGGTAGTTAGCATATCTCAGAGTTGCCTCACGAATATCTGTTGATACCCTGACGGCACCCCAATACTTTTGCCAGACCTTCAGGGGAATTTCGCCCGGTCTCCCCTTGACCTCTTGGAGTCTTATGAACCGCCCCATTTTATTCAGTTCGCCCATTTCAAGTGCTTGCAGAGTAGACTGTATCCCGCCACGTTCAAACCAATCCCTGAACTCAGGGGTCATTTCTTTATCACGTACCATGACATCATATAATTCCCTAGCTGCTCTAGGGGAATATCTGAATCCTGATGGATTCCCCAGCCAAGCGGCTTCAGCATCACCAGTTAAGTTTCTGATATTGTACTTTGCAAACCTTCTGGGAGAAAGTAGTTGCCATATTTTCCAGCCCCGGAGCATCTTTCTCGACCCGCCAATAAGTACATTGTCCGACCGGGCAGTACCAAAGTTGTCAAGGGTAGCAGCAATCTCTTCCTTAACAACGTATTCTTTGCGTCTCCTGCCCATAGCCAATATAGAGCGGGTCTCTCCTGGCAGAAGTTTTACTAGATTCCCTTCCGCCAACTGCTGTGCAATCCTTTGAGATATTGATTCCGTCATGTAGAATACATTCCCTTCACGGGGTTGCCATGCCACATAACCTTCAGGGATCAATTCATGCCAATCCTCACCCTTCTTTGCCGCCCTCTTGAGTTTAGGGGCGATGTCCTCACCCCTTCTCATAACTCCCTTTAGCACATTGGCAGTTTCTATATCGTAAAGCATCTGGGAGATTACTTCGTATTCGGCCTGGACGTAATCGGTATTTATGTCAAGTTGACTCCCTGTCCTTTTCTTAAGAAATCCTCTACCTGTTGGAGTTTTAACCCGCTTGCCAGTACCAATGAATGATTTCGCCTCTGCGTGTTCTAATACCTGATGCCGGAAATAATTTGGCCTTGTAAGTCTATCCTCAACATTAAAACCAATATCCCCCATAGCCTTTGTATAATCACCCCGCAATTGATCCCACATGGCTGTGCGCTTCACGAACTGCTCCGCTACTAAGGGAGTCATAGCCTCATTAACTCTTGACAATTCCGAAGTAACTGATTTAGCATCAAATCCGAATGGCACTCCCCCCTCTTTGGCAACTTCGTTGAAGTCTTCTAGTATAACCTTTCTCCTGAATAAATCATAAGAAGGTTTATCAAGCGGTTTAGTAATAGAATCAATAAACCGGACAGTTTTGTCGGCTGATACGCCATGCTGCTTTCTGAGTCTTAGAAGATCGAATCTTAATTGAGAAAACTCCTTAGTGTGAGGTAAATGCTCAAATTCCCTAGTAGCCTTATTCTTGAAGGTAGTCGCCTTGGATTTCACTTGATCTGGGAGACTTTCTTTCTTGACCCCTCGTGCCTCTTGGAATCGAGATTCTATCCCGGCATCTTCAAACTTGAACTGCTTTATCGCTACAGGAACGCCTTCTCTCAGACCAGGCACCACACGGGTAACGACTGCTGGAGGTGGTGCTGGAGGTATAACAGCTACTGGTCTTACATCCCCCTTTGGAAGTTGAGAAGGCCGAGGAATTTGCTGCTCAAGGACTACTGGAATCCCCTCTCTAAGCCCCGGAACAGTGCGTACAGGCGCTTCTACGGGCGCAACGGCCTCAACTGGTACTTCGGGTCGTATTTCGGGCTTAACGTACTCTACAGGGCGCATGGGGGCTTCCACTGGCTTTGCGGGCGGATATTCTACAGGATACTTTATGCCTATACGTTGCCCGACTGCTTTGGGCATTTCCTTTTGGATTTTCACCACAGTCTCTTCAACCTTAGCAAGCCCGCCACCACCTTTCGCTAGAACCCCTTTAAGGCCAACAGCACCCAATATGTGGAACAAGGGGTTCTGCACAACGGCCTGCCGTGCCCTAGCCAATTCATCTATGCTTTCCTGTCTCCCAAGGGCTACCCCAACCTGCACAATAGGATTTAATTGAGCCGCAGTAATAAGATTGGCCGACATTTCAGGAAAGAACCTAGCCAATCCTTGAGCTGTCTCAAATGGCTGCTCTGCAAGCCCGGCGGCTATTTGGGCCGGGATAATTGGGAGTGTAGCAGCTTCCCTCCCTATGTTTGTAAGTATTGTAGCGATTTGCTCAGATGCAGTGCCTTTTACTTCCTCCGTCTTTAGAGGCTCTAGTATGTGCTCAAAACTCTCCATGCTGAAAGTGCCATAACGGAGTTCGTCGGTGAGGCGTTTAGAAGCCTCCGAGAGAGACGACAAGAAAGGGGACAGGGAAGCAGGTTTCTCAGCCTTGGGAATCTCTACAGGGATAAACCCTGGAGGTGGGGCAGGAATATCTTGCCTTATAGGAATAAATCCAGGCGGTGGCGGCGGTACATCTCCCCTAACTGGGATAAACCCTGGTGGCGGGGGTGGGATATTTAATAAATCACTCAATCGGTGCCCATTCACTGCCATCCCATCTTATTTTCTCCCTAGTTTCGGGATTTTCATAATCTGGGATAGATATTGCTTGCCCGGTTGTAGCTGCAACTGCTGGTTCAAAAGTTGGCTCAACCGAAGGTGCTGTGCCCTTCAATGGTACCGCCCCTGTCCGTATAGGAGAAGGTAATACACCAGCAGGCAAATTAAGAGGATCGAGTTCCGCTGGGGAAAATTCAAACAAGTGCACATCTTTCAATGCTCTCAAAATGCCTGAAAGCTCTTTACTCTCTTCATCTCCCCATCCAGGTCTTTCCCCCCATATGGCAACTTCAAAAGGCGTACCTGGAACTGAGGCTTTCTTTTGAGCAAATAATTTCTTAGCGTTAGTTATAAGACGGGTTTTCTCAGCTTTGGGGTCAGGTCGAATCCCTGTTACAGTTTCTTCTATTCTTTCTCTAGCCGCAACAGCCCCCTTCTCAGCCTCAGCAACTCTCTTCCTACCCTCTTCTACAGTTTTTCTACTTACCGGTATCCCCCCTGGATAATACTGTGCTACCACCCCCCTGCCATATTTGGCGTTAGCCCATCCCTCACCTTGAGTTTCGAGTTTGAGCATATCCTCACGTACTTCCCTATTTCTCTCAGCCGCTCCAGAAATCTCAGCCGCCCTGAGAGCATCTTGCTTCAAATCATTCATCCTTATTGTCTGGGCAAGCATAGTCTGTCGATAATTGGTCAGCGCCTCCTGCGCCTCCTGCCGCAGCTTCATGTCCTGCATCTGCATAATGAAGTTCGGCAGTGCGTCGGCAAGTTTGTTCAGTGGGCTTTCGTATCCGTTAGGCATAATTTATCCATCCTTATATTGAGATAGTGGTGCCAGTAGAGTCCGTGGCGGCGGAAACTATCACCAGCGACCGCCATCTCGGTCACGCCCAGGGCTCATAAGGTTCCAGGTGCTTCCGTCCCACTGCCAAGTAAACCCATCACTGTCAGTGAATAGGGCACCTGTCTCTGGGGCTGCTGGTAGCGTCACAGGCTCGGCAGGTAGAGTCCAATCTTCTTCGCCAGTGTCAACATCTGCCGCCATAAGCATCTCAAGGAACCCGCCAAGTTGCCCCCTTAAGCCTCCCAGAACACCCGCTTCCTTCCTTGCTATATCCTGCCCAATGCCCCACATCCCACGTCCGTATTCTTGGCCAAGCCCTCGCCTGGCAGTTCTCCCCATTCTATCGAGGGCACCAGCACCGGCAAAGCCCGCCCCTGCTCTCCGGGCCTGTAAACCTCTCCCGGCGGCTACCCCACGCTCCTGAAGGCCACCCCTTAATTGTCCGAGCATCCCTCTACGCAGGCCCGGCAATTCACCCAATGCTGTTTCGGCTGCCCCAAACTGCTCTCCCATATATTGAGACCATCTTGGGTCTACGTCCTCAAAATACTGGCCAAAATATTCAGGCAAAGAAGGGGCTTCTAATCCCATCATTCCTAAAAGACTCCCGTAATCAGGCATATCTTATCTCCTCAATACTAAGTTAAAGTTGGTAGCCTAAAGGCTTCTGGAGCATAACCAGGTAAAGTTGCTCCAGCACCTCCGCCCAATATCCTATCCAAAATGCCCGGCCCATAAGTCCCGGCTTGGTAGCCGGTCAAGGCATCCATAAGGGCACTTGACAGTATTTGCTCTTGCATATAGCGCCCCCGCTCTGTCTCGCCCCATTCAAATTCACGCTCCCGCTCTTCACCTCTGCCGACATAATACCGGCCAGGCCCAATACGCTCGAATGTCTTCATAGCACCGGGGGAAATCCCCGTCTCGGTCGCTACCCTCTGCCCGGCATAACTTCCAAGTCCAGCCGCTAGAGCAGGGATCGCTAAGCTCAGGCCGCCAGTTACCGGGGCTAGCGCCGCTCCTATCAGATAGCCTAATATGCCGCCACCTACCCGTCCTCTACCACGAGCAACCCCACGCTTGCGCTCCCTGGTCTCAATGCCCCTGGCACGCTCCTGCCCTAAGCGATACTCTTCCTCCTCTTCCCTACTAATGTCCCGTCGAAGCATAGCAGTCGGGCGGCCCGCTCTGAATAACGCTTCGGCTCTGAAAAAGTCTGACATCGCTACTCCTAACTAATTGCCCATTTGTATTGATAACATTCAACCGGGCAAGGGCCAATGTAGTCAAGGAAATCTGATATTGAATGTGTTGAAATCCCGATCATATTATTTGCTTTCTGATGTCGAGATATAAAACCTAATTCATTTAATTGCTCCACAGCGAGAGTAACACAATCAACAGAAAATCCATTCGTACATAAGACAAGTTGTCTTGTTCTTCCCCTATTGGGCATAAAATATAGACAGCCATCTCCAATATACCATTGGCGTAAAGTAATCGGAGTAAATGCTACATTATTAGGTATTATTTTAACACCTTCAGGATAAAACATACCATAAATATTCCTCAATTCTGGGTATCTAAGAGAATAATATTTATATGCTGTCGCTCCGTGCCCCTTGTCAATATGTTTATTTATCTTGCCAGCTTGTTTTATCCCAAAGCCAGTTAAAGCATTGCCTAACCATATAATATACTCCTTATATTTTGACGTGTAAGCAATCCCAGAGGCATATTTTGAGCCTCTCATAATACACATATCACCCAATAGTTCACCATTAATAAATTCTTTCGCCTTTTCAGATAGTAACAAATGATTCCTCCTGCCCATAGAAACTGCAAGAGCCATTTCCCTCCGGGGAATATTATGTTTTCTTAAATGAAAAGATATTGAAGCACTAGTAACACCAAACAACTCGCCTATTTTGGGAGTACTTAGTTTATCTCCAAGGTAAAGCCTTTCTAGCGTTTCTTTGTCTTTGTGATCCATTATGATAACGCCTCTGGTATTTCAGTATACCTAATGGTAGCGTCATTAATCTCGATAGTGCCCGCCGAACTTGGATTATCAAACTTTAGCCGGATAGAATCGCATTCGATAGGCGTTGGCTCTATCACAAGTTTTTCCCAGTTGGTTTCAGGATCGAAGTTTCCTGTCAATCTTGTCCATGCAGTTTGAGCATCATTATCCTCTAGGGCATAACTTACTGGATTAGTCTGGGCTGCACTAGACTTATAGGTAACAATTATCGCATCAATATCCTTTCGGAATGCTGGATTACCGAATTCAATGTCAGCAGTCCTGATGTCTATTAACCCTACCGCTTGGCTTTGAGGTTCATCGGTTATCTTCTTGATAGTCACCAATGTAGAGCTTGTCTGTTCAGCAATTATCAATTCCTGGTTCCAGTCGGTTGCCCAGTTACTATAAGCAATCCCCTTTGTGAATACTCTCCGCCCAGTAGTGATTGCCCCGGTGTCGAGGTCAATCAAAAAAGCATCTCCGTAATCTCGGCCGCTTGACCACTTCCCGGTGCAGTCCCGCATGATGATGAGCTGGTTAGTCCTACCGTGATAGCCCAAAATCGAATAGTCAGTGTAAAATGAATGCCAGTCGTCAGGGAAGATTGCCGTCGCCCCGACCACCGTGCCGTCCAGCGAGTTGCCTGACTGGTCTTCCCAAGTTGCATCGCCAATTCCCTTCGGTTCATACTGAGCCACGCAGCCGATTTGGGTTATTTTAAAATTCTCTACATCAAAATCTATTAAGCCCGCACTTGATCGCCATGTAATTACGCCCGTTGTCGTTGTTATACAATCCATTTCGATACGATTAAGTCCAGCCGCAACTGCATAAGAATCGGCATCCATTACCGTCGCCCCGCCAGAGGTCGCATCTTCGGCTCTCATATCCAAGATGCCAATATCACCACCGTCAATTGTTAGATCAAATTCCGCTACATATTTTTTCCCACTTACATAAGCAATTTCATCTGTTGTACCGCCTTTGTCTATATCCCCGGCTGTAGTTTTCTGTGCATTAAACGCAAAAGGCGTATTAGGTGCACCGCCACCACCAATTCTCTGGAATACATCATAAGGCTGACCCGCTGAATTGGCAAGATTCGACACATTTAATGCCGTCTGGCTCCCCCATTGATCCGCTGCCAGCACTGGCTGGCCATTGTAGAGGGCAAGAACTTCGGCAGAAGTAAGGGCACGGTTCCAGATGTGGACAAGGGCGATGTCGCCAAAATAGAAATTTGCGCCCCCATTGGAGCGGCCAATATAGAAATCCTCTGCATTGCTGACAGTCCCTGTACTTGAACTCACTGTGTCCGCTTGGAGAACTCCATCAATGTACATCTTATTGGTACCATCTCGATCCGCAACGCAGACTATATGATGCCATTCACCGTCATTTATGACACTATCACTGTTTACAATATCCTCCGCGCTGTCCCTGGTAGCCCAATAAAGCTTATTATCCGTATAGATGTAAATGTAGTATGATCCGGCGCCAGTTCCTTTGTTAATAATATATCCATAGGTAGTGCTGTAATCATGGCTTGTTTTAATAAGAAGCTCTAAAGAAAAATCAGCAGTACCCATATCCAGGTTAGCGTCATCTGCTTTAATTACATAATCGTTTGTCGCAAATTCCATGTACCTCCGATACGCCAGCGGATGCTCGCTGAGTTCGATCTTATCGCCCAGCAGAGGCACAATCTCACTGCCGTTGTAGAGGAACACGCCGAACTTATTGCACCACGCCGGGCCAACAGGCGTCTCAAAGTAAGCCCCAGGATGCGCTATCCCCCTGAAAGGATACTTGCCTTCATTTGCATCCTGTTTCATCTGCCAACCGGCATCGTCAGGGTCGGAAATGTCGATCAGGTAAAGTGTGCTTTCTTTGAAGGCTAAGAGAGTATTCCCGTAAGCCCCTAACTTCACATAGTCCTCAGCGTCGCCTTGAACAACGTCAATGTAGTTGGTTATCGGGAATGTGTCGTAAGCGCCCGCAGTGCTGTAAAGAATGCGATCCCTGAAGTGCGATAATGCCCCACCTTCGGCAGTGTATCTAGGTGCGCCGATGAAGCAGCGATTCCGGGCTATGACCGATGTATTCCAGAAAGCGTTATCGCCGGTGAATACTTCCACTGGCGTTGTGGGATCAATCCCGGCTAGGCTTTCGTATGAGTCAATATTCTGGCGCTTAGATATGAATGATGCTGTATAGACATCGTCGGCAGTGGCACCTTCCGCCCAAGCGTTGTAGGTGCCCGAGAGGGTTGCCCTTGCACCTTTAGCCATCGAAATATCCATCAGCAGAGTCCAAGGATCGTCCGTTTCGTCTAATCTGCAATAAACCCGCCCGCCACTTATTCGCTCGTCATAATCAGTTGCGGTATCGGCTTTTGCACATAGAGTCAAACTGGCCCCTTCAGTAATAGCAGTCATCGCCACATCAGTAGAAGGGACATACAATGCAGATTCCTGCCCGTCATCATAAATAAATGAGCAGGCTATAATATAGGTGCCCTCAGCCCATTCTCCACCGTCAGCAGTTACGGTCATGCCGACTTCCCAGCCCGCCCCGGCGGTCAAATTGCCGGAAAGTCCACTATCAACAGCTGAATCAAAGGCAATATCTGTCGGCGCAACCGGGCCGACATCGTTGGCGTACCAGCCAGACCATTTTCTTTCGGATGAATCCGCCCCTTCAAAATGAGTCCGATCCGCAAAACTGTAATGCTTGGGGCGAAGTAAATTACCGCCATTTGCTGGACTTGCCCTAAGCGCCTCATTGACGTAATGAAACGCTACAGGGTTGTATTTCGTAAGGGTGATTGTCCCGTCGTCATCTGCATCGACAACAAAGGGATTGCCCCGTGCTGTAATGGTTCCAGTCGTTACGTGCTCAACGACAAACATAATATTATTAAGTGCTGACCCTGAGATTATTCTTATATCCCCCGCCTGAATCCCCCTATTCAGAAATTGACCAGTCGAATCAGTAATTGTCTTTGTAGTCGGGAAATTGATTGTATCTATCGTAGCGACATAAGAAGATACTGTCCCGAAATCTAACAATCCAGCAGTAAACGAATCGTCATTGACACTGTATAAATCAACTTGAGCAGTCGCCACATCAGCCAAGGCTAGCCAATTAGTGTCTAAATCAATTTGAGGAATGGCGGATATATAAAAATCATCAAAATGAATAAAAGCAGTATTAAAAGCGTTCGCTATAGTAACGTGTGTAGATGTTCCAATAGCTATGAAAGTAACTGTTCTTTCTTCGAATGTGTCGTCGGTGTAAACAGCCCTAGATTGTGCAATGTCGTTGTCTCCAGACGATGAACCAATTTTAATTGACGGATAAGTAACATTGGTGCTGTCTTTTCTTATATAGGCATGAGCTAAATACGTTTGTCCGATTACAGTAGTAACAGCAGAAGATAAAACGGCTTTCGTGGCAGACCCTGACCCAGCCGTAATTTTGATAGAAGCACTGCCCACTTGTTTGACGCCGACATCTGATGATATTGAACCCGTGCCAGAAGCTGACCATCCAGTTGTCGCACTCACTTCACCCTGTTCATCTGAGGCTGAGTTACTCCCAGGCCCCAAGTCAACAATCGTATCCGCCCCCCGCCAGTGGTCGCTACCATAGGTGAACAATCCCGCCCCCGGCGCAATCTTCGCCGTCTGCGTCAGCGCAGTAGCCCCGTCAACCTTAGTGAAGTCCGCCAGCCCGCCGATAGTCCTGATCTTGCCGCCGACATCCAGGGAGATATTCTGGGCCTTTGATAGGCCGTTGCCTATATCCCTGAAATCACGCCTATTGGCGAGGCCAGCAAACCTCTGTATCTTTTCATACTTGAAGGGCATTACTTTAGCAACTTCGTTCTTGAACCGAGAGTATTACGAGGTACATGAAAGTCCAGAGCCACCATATAAGTAACATTGTCGTAGTCATCTGCTACTGCCGTTCCTTCTCTCTGTAAAGAACATAATATCACGCTTGATATTTTCTTGCCCGACCCTGTTATAGTGGCGGCAATCGTATCTAACTGAAGGTTGTCCTGATTCGCTGGTGATGCTATCGTAACGGCGGCAACGGTTGTCTCAGCCGGGAAGTCATCATCTATATTGGCCCAACTGTGAGTAAAATTCCATATCGTATCCCCCGCCGCACCATCGGGCCAGCATGTATGTATATGAAAATCAATGTCAGAGCCTTCCTTGTAGCGGTGAGGCATCTGTACTATAAAAGAAATTATGTTATCGGCTCCCTTAGCAAACGTCAGCACATAAGAACCCTTATAGGCCGTCCATGACGGATCGGAAACGCCGGGCAGCTTAACGCTAGTTACAGCAACCTGCTGATCATCCCATACAGCCCTTTCGAGCTGAAAACGCCCACGCATCATATTGGAACCATCGACAAGCAGCGGTTCCCCAGCCCAGAATTCATGCACAATACTGGAGAACTTGTGGAATAGCCGCCCAACCTTGCCGCCAGTCATGGCAAACCGCCATTCCCCTTCTTTCATGCTCCGCCTGGTGGGATGGACTCTGGAGGAAGTGATCTGTTTTAAGGGCATACCTAACCCCCAATCCGGCAATAAAGTCCGCTGAGCGCAGTCTGAGGCGTGTAGAATGCGATTCTGGGCATTAACGTCGCTTCCGGGGGCTGCTGGCGGTCTTGCGACGGGCAGGTTTACCCGTCGGTTTCCAGTTGCCGTGTTCTACACCACGCAAGAGATTAATCGCTCTCTGAGCATTAACAACAGAAGTGGCCGTTTGCTTCTTGACCCACTTCCCACCTTTTTTATGTTGCACGACTTTTCCTCTACGACGGTACGGCATTTCACTTCTCCTTTCTAACTTGCCCCACCCGGCCCATTAATGACTGGCTCAGGCGGTGGCGGTGGCGGGGCATTCTTCTTGGCTTCCGCCGCCTTCTGTGCTGCGGCTGCCTCTCCCTTAGCCCAGCCATTGCTGAAGTCCAGGAAGTCGAAGTGGTCAAAGTTGATGAAAACCCTCTCGTCATTCTGGCAGTGCGCCATGAGAAGGCCGGGCTGCCCCTGCACAAAATGATGGCCTACAACTTCCTTGATAGTCCTGACGGTCTTGTCATCCTTCTTGCATCTGATGTGATAAGTCATTCAGGCGTCCTCCTCTAGTTTTTCCTTGAGCACCCTTATTTGTTCTTTAACAGTTTTGATGGCTAAAGCGGGGGGAAAACTACATTCAAAAGAATCTAGGTGTTCCTGAGCCTTATCTGATTTTAGCACTTTCAATTCCTTGGTTAATCTTTCCAATTTCGTAAGTGGCTTACGTTGAACTGGCTTCTTTCCGCTTTTCTTTTCCGGCATTTCATCCCTTTCTTTAAACGTCAGTTGATCGGTAAGGCACTCTGTATGCGAGGATAATACCAGCAGTGCCTTCTATCCGACTCCATGCACCCTCTATGGTCTGATGCTCGGCTAATTCATCACTTGAGAGATCATCCCCATACATGGCAGTACCGGAAGCGGTAGCCGCACCCTTAAAAGCCCGAATCCTCCACCACGCCACCCCATCGGCATTATTGGCATTATCGCAACACCTTCTAAGGCTTACGCCTGAAATAGCAAGT
>SDBT01004066.1_pt1 | contig 24950 bp, 24 predicted proteins | sample 2277101 | NCBI WGS metagenome assembly SDBT01 (sample SAMN10404973, study PRJNA504765) | marine sediment metagenome | isolation source: marine sediment core GS10_PC15, 103 cmbsf | place: Arctic Ocean: Southern Knipovich Ridge | collected 2010 | reverse complement strand
TGCAGGTTCTTTTACGAGAACGAACCAAAAGTTGGGGCAGCTATAGATTTTTATTGTTTTGCTCCCGATACACAAGTTCTAATGGCAGATGGATCCCAGAAATCCATATCTTCTATTAAACCTGGAGATATGGTCCGCTCTCATGATGGATCTGCTAATCAGGTAGTTAAAGTATTTGCTCGTCAAACAAAAGAAGATATGCTCAGAATTAGCATATCAGGAGTATCCCTTGGCAAAGCCCTACAAGTTACCAAAGGGCATAAGATGTTAACAAAACGACACGGAAAAATCGATTATGTTCAAGCCGAAGAATTAAAAGAAGGTGATCATTTGTTAACACCTGTTAATTATTCTGATGCTATAAACGAAAAAACCGTGGATGTTGATTTTAGCTGGTTATTAGGTTTGTATGCAGCAGAAGGTTGCGGTATTCCATATGATCATACGGATCATTCAGGCGAACGCAATTCATACTATAAAGGTGTATATATTACAATAGGTTTTCATGAAGATGATTTAGCAGATAAAATCACTGACATTATCCATACGTTATATGGCAATAATAAAGTCCGTATCAACAAAGATGAAGAAGCGGGAATTATAAGGATAGCCGCGTATGGGAGATCTATAGCAGATGATCTGACCGGTTTGTGTCCTGGTATGGCTAAAAATGGCAGCAAACGTTTTGCCCCAATAGTGATGAAATTTGGTGATGAAAATATGATTTATCTCCTAGCTGGGTTCCTGGATGGAGATGGGTGTTTCAACAAAAATAATGGATTTCAAGGCGTTGGAGTGTCTAAAAAACTTTGCGAACAAATAGCCAACATATGTGATAAACTTGCAATGGAATATTCCTTCACCGCAACTCGCATTTCAAATGGGAATAGGCAAGTTTGTTATAATGTTCGAATTTCCAGGCGAGCATGTGAACGTCTAACTGGATTAACCTATAAAATCTCCGATAATTGCGTTGATGAAGATAAGATACGCAATACTCCTTACTTCAGAGAAGGGAATTATATCTATCGAAAGATACGCTCAATAAAGACCTGTATGTATGAGGGTATTGTATATGACTTAGAAGTGGATAATGCTCATTCTTATGTCGTTGATAGAATTGCTTGCTCAAATTCGAGATTTCCAATGAATGGATTCGATCTTGTTTGTAAAGACAAGAAAATCCTCAACTTCTTTGATCATCATGTCATCAAACGACTGAATCTAAATGAACAGTTCAAAATGCTATCTTCCGAATATTTCATGCTTGGAGATGTCTTTGTCCACTTAGATGTCGATTGCCCAGTTTGCTTTGGATCAGCAGTTGATCCTGACACTGGTCAACCGTGTGATCATCCTGGAGGATCTTTCAAACGATTATTAATTCTGAACCCAGACTGGATTGAAGTGCAACAATCTGTTTTAGCCGATGAGCCATCTATTGTTATGGTTCCTGATGAAGAATTGAAACGAATTATATTTTATCGACAACCAAAAGTTATATTTGATAGAATTCCTGACAAAATCAAAAATCTAGTCTTGCAAAATAAACCTATTCCTCTGTCAAACAGAACGGTCTCCCACATTAAACATATGCCTGTACCTTATGGTACATACGGGACTTCTTTGATTCGACGATTATTTACTACTCTCGCTTACAAAACAAAAATCATGACTGCTAACTGGATTGTTGCAGAAAGGTTAATCCTTCCTGTTAGAGTTGTTAAGATCGGCAGTGATAATCGTCCAGCAACAACGACAGACATAGCTGATATTCAGCAACAACTTGCCGCAACAGCAAATGATCCTAATCTAACCATTATCACTCACCATAACTTTGAATATGAGTGGTACGGGGCGGCAGGAAAAATTCTCCAGGTTACTCAAGAGATGGAACATATTGGCAAAGAGATACTTGACGGTTTCATGCTTAATCAATCCCTATTGAACGGGGAAATGTGTATCCCTGAATACGACCAAATGTTAACCAGAGACGGATTTAAGTCACTGGATCAGATTTCGAAAAATGATGAGGTTGCCACGCTGAATCAAGAAACTGGTATGCTCGAATATCAGAAGCCGACTGCAATTCATGTCTATGACTATGATGGAGATTTAGTCCACTTTCAGACTGATCGCATTGACTTCGCCTGCACACCTAATCACAGAATGCTTTATCAGAAGCGGGATCATGATGAGTGGGTTGTAGATACTGCCGACAAAGTTAGAGATAGAGCAAAATTTAGAAAGACAGTTGGATGGATAGAAAAATATGCAGAGACTCCACTTCCATATATTATTAACGATAAATATATCTGTATGGGCGAAATGATGAAAATAGTCGCTTATTACGTATCTGAGGGTCATATCCAAAAAGAAACTCGCAAAGAGAGAAGCACTTATGGTGATCCCATGAGTGTACAAATTGCTCAGACTGAAAGGGGCAAGGGCTGGGAAGATCTATGTACTCTCAGAAAAGAGTCTACTATTAAAATCAGTAAAACTCGTCATGGATTTGCCATCCACAATAAGAAATTTGCTCAGTTTATGTCGGAATGGTGTGGTATGTTAAGCCACAGTAAAAAAGTTCCTCAAGCAATCAAGAATCTGCCCAAGAAAGATCTTGAGATATTCTTAGGGTATCTCATCAACGGAGATGGATCATTAAGGACCAGAGACAAAGACGGCCCCAAGAAATATTACAACTACTACACTAAGAGCATTCAACTTCGTGACGATGTAATGGAAATAGCATTAAAATGCGGTTATTTCCCACGGTTCCGCAAGCGACGTAATATTTGGGAACTGAGCTTCTCAGACTACGATCTCGGTAAAGAAACTATTCCACTCGAATCGAAGAAGCACAAAACGATAACCAAGTTGCCATATAAAGGTAAAGTATGGTGTGTCACCGTGCCTAATGGTTTTATTGTAACTGAGCGTAATGGTAAGTTGATGTGGAGCCATAATTCTGGCTATCAAAGTGCTCAAGTTGGTGTTGAAACTCTTATACGTCGAATTGAATCCTGGCGACATACTTTAGCTGATTGGGCAGAAACGAATATTTTCCTACCAGTTGCCGAAATGCAAGGCTTTCTCGATGAAAAAGAAAGTGCTGAACTTAATGAACCAGTTTACACCTATCCCGAGATAAAATGGAATGATCTTAATCTTAAGGATAAGACTCAGTGGTATCAAATCCTAATGCAACTTCACGACAAAGGAGTTATCTCTACTCAAACTCTTTGTGAAGAGTTGGAATTAGATTACGATCAGGAAGTCCAGCGTATGCGATACGAATCTACTCAAGCTGGTCCTATGGGTGGCATGATGGGGGCTCAGCAAGGCATGGGATTGGGTATGGGTGGTGGAATGGGTGGCGCGCTCGGTGGAGCACCAGGAGGAGCACCAATGGATGGTGCAGAAGGCTTGGGTGGCACGATGCCTGGTGCTGATATGGCTATGGGTGGCGGTGGTGGTGCAGGAGGAATGGCTCCGGTGGCTGGTGGTGATAAAGTTATGAAGAAAGGTAAACAAAGGGACGCTCAAGAAGGGGAAGAAGTACCAATCCCAATGATCAAACTTACTAGTATAGAGCAATCGATGGCTCAGATGCTTGAAGCTGTTGGAAGGAATTTGGGTTGGAATGAATATGAAATAGCAGACAACATTCGATTACAACTACCTGTTGAAAATCCAAAAGGTGGAAAACCTTATAGATTGGATTTTGCATTTCCTAAGTTAAAACTGGGCGTGGAATGCTTACATCCAGACACCATTGTACCAACTGACGGTGGAAGCAAAAATGCGTCAGAGGTGCGTGAAGGAGATGTTTTGTTTGGAAGACACGGTGACTTAGTTTTTATTCGCAGGTTAATCAGGAACAATTATGATGGAGACATGTTAACAATTAAAGCATTGGGTGTCCTGCCCATACAAGTTACTACAAATCACCCTGTTTTAAGAAGCAAGAGAAAGAAATCCCTTGAATATCGTGAAATGCCTTCTGGTGACAGAAATGTTGGAATTTATACTCCAGACAAACCCGAATTTGTTGATGCCAGTTCATTAGAAATTGGTGATTATCTACTAATCCCCAAATCTAGACAGTGTAAAGGCACTTCCCATATTACTTTGGAAGAATACAATGGCACAGCACATAATGCTCATAAATTAGGCACGGTGGATATTAACAAAGATTTGGGCTGGCTGATAGGCATATATGCGGCTGAAGGTTGTTCTCATCCTGATAGATCATTAATTGAATTTTCATTTCATAAAGATGAAACAGAATTAATAGACAAAACATCTCGGTTACTGAAAAAGATCTTTGGACTGACAAGCAAAGTCACAACTAACGATGACCTCAATGTATCCAAAGTCAGAGTATGCTCAACAGCTTTGGCTAGATTCTTAACTTCCACTGTCGGTATTCATGCTCCCCAAAAGAGATTAGCAAGTTGGGTTCACCTAGCTAATGATGAATTTCTATTCGCATTCCTTCGTGGATACTTAGATGGTGATGGCTGCATTAGGTCTGATGGTCCAGAGAAAGGCAAATGGAGATTAATCTCGTCTTCGCCATATCTAATTAATGATCTCCAATCTATTGCATTTAGTTTAGGACTATGGGCAACTGCTTATCAGTCTCGGGATGCAAAAGTTTCTTACATACAAGGAAGAGAAGTTGACACCCGAGGACTATGGGAACTCTCTCTGATGCCTTCTGGCAACAAGAATAAGCACTTCAGAGAAGATGAAAATTATTATTATGTACCGATAAAATCTATTAAGTATGATCACTATGTTGGTACAGTATATAATTTTGAAACATCAAGTACCGGAGAATCCAATCACACCTATCTAGTTGGAAATGTAGTTACACATAATTGTGACGGAGAATTTTTTCATACTCAACCGCAGCAAGTATCTGAAGATAAACAGAGAGACTATTTGCTCGCCCAAAGAGGTTGGACAATTCTAAGATTCGACGATAGAGTAATAGAAGAATCTCCCGATCAAATACAGTCAACTATCATCTCTTATGTACAAAAGGGTCTTAAAAAAGGAGTAAGAGTAGCTAAAAAGAAAAACCTAGAAACAAGTGCTCATCTCTTTACTACCATTCGCGGCAAAATGGTTGATTTATATGGAAAATACGAGGATTATTTGAAACAACAATATAAAGTTGGACGTAGAGAAAACTCAGATTTCCAAGATGTAGAGTATAAGAATGATACTACACAAGAGGAGATGTTTAAATGAAAACGGTCCAAGCAGGACGGCGAATAAAAGACAGGGGCATCAGATGGGAAGAACACTACGGCAAAAAATCTACCGCTCTGAAGAAGAAATTTGAAAAGATGCTTCCTGGTGTTTATTTTCGCTGGCAAGGGTTTGATTATACCACCGGACATCCTTATTACGTCGTAGTAGGTCCGGCTATCTCAAAACGTTATGGTAAATCCTTTTTTGCCGGTGTTAAGAAAATGCCAAGAGACCCAAAAAAGAAGGCATATAGTCCATCAGGAAAGTATTTTCCATCAGTGCGAGGTGCTTTGTCGCATGCGTCAGATATGTGGGGTGTTAAATTTCCAGAAAATGCAGGAGATTATAAAAAAGAACATTTAATACCAATAGACATTCCAAGACACGTTAAAGGTATGGAATCTCAATGAATGACAAGGAATTAAAATCTATACTTCTCAAAGAAGCAAGCCAAAGACTTGCTCCCAGTAACAGATCATACAATTATAAACTGTCCAAAGCAGAGCAGAAAATAGTGGAGCAGTTACTCCGAGAAGCCAATACTCGTATTGCTCGAATAAAAGAAAGTGACAAAGTAAACCAAACAAAAGAGTGGATGCCGCCGGCACCAGAACAACTTCAACTTCCTACAGAACCACTAAAAATTCCAGAAATGCCGACTTTTGAAGATAAGACAACTCCTCCTAAACCAACTCCTAAGCCATTATTGGGGACAGATAAACAGGATTTTGTCAAACGCAGAGAGAATAAGAGAACACTAATAAAACATCGACCTGATCCAATAAGTGGAAAATTGCAACACGCTTCTGTTATAAAGAACCTGATGAAAGTTGCAGACAAGTTGGATCAAGCAGGTGAAATCTTATTAGTAAACAAAATAGATTTCTTATTAGAGAAATTATCTGAGGTAAATCAATGTTAGAAAAAAGAGCTAAATATACCTTGATTGACTTAAAAGCATTGAATAAACCATCTCTCGACGGAATCTTTGTCGATCAAAACATTGAAATAAACACCAACGACTTAAAAGACACTATTCAAAAAATAGCTTCTAACTTCGATGAACAGACTCAACGTTTCGATCTAGAGGCAGAGATTAATAAACACCCAGACTCTCTATTTGTAAAATGTTTTGCTATCAAAGCAGATGAAATGAATGATAATGGAGATTGGTTTGGTTATGATGAGCTAAAATCTGCAACTCACACTTTTGTTGGCGTCCCTGTTTTTACCAATCACCAAAATAATGATGCAGAGCAAGCTCGTGGTAAAGTCATCCATTCCTGGTGGGACGAAAATCGTAAAGGAATCATGATCGTCGCTAGAGTGGACGCAGCAGCCTATCCTCAATTAGCAAGAGGCATCAAAGAAGAATATATCTTAGGCACATCGATGGGTGCATCACGGGGGCATGATTTAGTCACCACTAGTGATGGTTCTAAGGTAAGAGTAGACGATCTGCAAATTGGCGATTTGGTAATCACACATACCGGGAAAGTAGAGCCCGTGGCTGCGATATGCAGGACTCAGGAACACTCACAACTTTATCACATCAAGTGGTCTAGTAATTTAAGTGGACTTGCGCTGAGTTATGAGCATCCTGTTCTAATACTAAATCGGGATGATACATATACTAAATTTAAATCTGTAAAAGTATATCGAAAAAGCATTTCAACAATTGAAAAAGAGGTTGATGTTGATTTTGTCCCCGCATCAGAAATAAAATACAATGATTATGTTTTGGAATGGGTAGACAAGAGCATTGAGGATGACGCGCGAATTAACGAAGAAACAGCATTTTTATTAGGGGTGTATGCCGCTGAAGGATATACTCAGTCTAATTTTGTTGAATTCTGTTTTGGGAAAGATGATAAGAATATCGGTAAAACAATTTCTTTTCTCAAAAACAATTTTTCCGGGAAAATCACAGAGGCAGAACGTAATGAGAGAAATGGATTTTATGTGCGAATATTTGACACCCGTTTTATTAAATTATGCAATGAATATATTGGCACAGGCTGCAAGAGAAAACGGCTTAACTCAAAAATAAAGAAGTGGAGTTATGAGTTACAGAAAATATTTTTAGGAGCATATTTGGATCAGGATGGATGCGTTGTAAAAGAAAGAAAACTGTCATCTGGCCATTCTTCTGGGGCCGGAGCAATGCAAGCATCATCTGCATCTTTACAACTATTGAAAGATATTAGGCAATTATGTCTTAGAATTGGATGCCCAGCAACAATTAGTAGTCATAATCGAGTTGCATCCAGATCGACAGTAATGGATCAAAACTTCGAATATGTTGAACATATTATTTATATAAGCAATTTAGTTTCGAACAAACTTAAAAAATTCAGCTACAAAGCCAGACAGGCTCCTGATATCAAAAAACCTAAATTCGATTCCTTCTTCTACAAAGATTACATTGCTCATAGGGTTAAAGATGTTGTTTTAATTAATAATAGCGAACCAACTTACTATGTCCAAATAGGAGACATAGATGATGAGAACAGCGACCACAGTTACATTTTAAATAACATTGCAACCCATAATTGCTCTGTCAAATATTCAATTTGTTCAGTTTGCCACAACTACGCCGAAACGCCAGATCAATATTGTTCCTGTATTAAAGAGAGAAAGACGAGGGTTGTCTCAGCAAAAACCCAAAAATGTAGTTATCACAAACACGGAGTTGACAAACTGTGTCCAATATGTGAATGCAAGAAAGGTGATGCTAAAACTTTCAAATTGAATGACCAGCAATGTTTTGAATATAACTATGGTATCAAATTTATCGAAAATAGTTTTGTAGTTAATCCTGCCTGTCATGACTGTGGAGTCACAGAAGTTATTGATCCACAAAAGTTTCTCGCTAAAGTGGCAAAACTCCAAGAAAGATTGCCACTTTTGATCAAAGAAGCCCAAGATATTCCTCTTGTCTGTACAGATCAAAGTTGTATTAAACTGATAGATGAGAAACAAGCCTCTATGATAGATGAATATTTGGACTTCTTAGACAAAGGATCGGAATGGATATTGAGATTAGCTGGTCCTGACTTCCTTAAGAAAAGTATCAAACATCTAATTAAAACTGCGGGAAACAAAGAAATTGAGGATTTAAACACAGCACTTGACCTCTTAACCTCTGTGTCTCAATCAATGTTAAGTCAGAAAGATCAATTAGATCTTGAATTTTTAAGCGATCTTGTCAAGGTGCTTTCTGACCTTCAATCTGTAACAGATGAGCTGACGGAACAAGGATATGGAAGATTGCAATCCGATAGTGCTGAGGAAGGAGCACCAGACGATGCCGCTCCTGGTGCCCCCGGTGGAGCGACTCCTGGTATGGGTGGAGCGACTCCTGGTATGGGTGAAGCCCAATTACCAGGCAGTGCTGCTCCAATGGGGACTTCTAAAGTAAGAAGTGGTCCTGCTGGTGATGTCGGATCGGTAACCGGCCCTCTAGCCCAGAAAAAACTTAACTTAAACAAAATAGCAGAAAATATACTGATCAGAAGAACAATAAAACTAAGTCCACTATCATATAACCAGGATAACCTCGATCTTAAACTCAATATGATATCTCAAGATTCCAGAGATAAACTTCGTTTAAGCCTAGCACTTCTCAAGTCATAATCCTGACACATATTTTCTTTGCACAAAAATAAAGGATTTTCTGCCAAAAAGTGGAAAATGTACGGAACCAAACACGAGAAGGTATCTCGATAAATAGCCACATTAACTTTTGTGTAAACCAAGTATTAGGAGCAGAAGTATGCTTGATGTAAAGAAACGACAAGAACTTACGGAGAGACTTAGAGGCAAAGTCAAAAAGGCAAGTTCAAACGTGTCGACGAAAGTAGAAGCTGAAAAAGATGATTATAAAGTCGTCATTACTGCCGAAAACATATCCCAATTCTATAAAGGAAAACCTGTCGGACATATAAAAGTTGCCGAATTAGATAACGAAATCGTCGAATTTATTCAGGAAGATTCACATAATGCCGCCCAAGAAATGCTAAATGAATTCATCTCTTCATTCGACAAAGACTCCTTCGATAAAAACACCAAAAAAGAGGCAGCTCACAAAACTCAAGATGAAGAGACCTGGACTATGGTCACTCAAAAACAATTTGATGATCAAAAACCACCTCTTCACCCCCGCCAAGATGATCATTATACTAATATTACCCAGAAGCAGTTGCCAGAACATGGACAACGACCAGGCACTTATGACATCATCACCCAAGGACAATTCAGAGATGAAAGAAATACTTTCTACGGTGCTCCTCGTACCACCGGTGATTGGAAAGATGAAGATCGTAACATTGTTACAGAAAGACAAATGGAAGAAGGTACTAAAGAATTTAGCGATATCGGTGAATCAGATCGAGGTGAAACTGGAAGCAAATTCGATGGTGGAGTAGAACAACAGTGGAGAGAAATTGGCGAAAAACAGCTGATGGAACTCCTGAAACACCACGAATGGACAGAACCTCTAACTATCACAGAAGGAAAAGAACAGCTAGGGCAACAGGATGGTGAACTCTCTCGCATCACAGCAGAAATTGCAGATAAAATTATTAAAGAAGCACTCGATGCATTAGGCAAGACAGTGCTCTCTCTTGGTATTACACCCGATGAATTGTCCGGCACATTAAAGAGATTAGTCTCTCACCAAAGCAAATATCCAGTCCTTGCCAATACTATCCGACTCTACAATGGGACAGAAACCCAAGCAATCGATAAAAAAGTCGCCAAAGCACGACATTTTGGCAAAACAGCAAATACAAGCACCGACTGGTCCTCATTCCTAACTGCCGATGTACTTGTTAGACAATTAGCCAAAATGGCATACAGCCCAAAATTTATTGTAGATGGACTTAGAGCTCTGGCTACACAAGAAGATCTGGTTAGTCGTATTGGCAAAGCATCTGATGTTGTACTAGAAAATGCTTCTGATATCAAAGAGGCAAACAGCAATCTAGGTGTCTTTAATCAAGTTATAGCTGGTGACCAATGCATCCAAGAAGGAAATGCGGATGATGGCAAATATGCCTATAAAGGCAAACTAAGTGAAGTAGATGCAGATCCAAGTGATCAAAACAAGTTTGCCTCTGTAGCAGCCGACTATGCTAAGAAAAAAATTATTGCCGAAGTAGGAGAAGATCTGAATCTAGTTCCAGATATTTGTGACGTAAATAAAGAAAAAGACCTATTCGAAGTTACATTCACAGATGCTAATTTTAAGGATGAAACACTCCAGGCTAGAGCAGAAAAAAGGCGAGAACTCGCTAAAGATGCAAATGATAAAAAAGAAACTAAAACCGCTGAGAAAAAAGAGGCACAAATGGGAGGTGCAGGTGGTATGGCACCAGCAGCCGGTCCAGAAATGGGTAACCCAATGGCTCCGCCTAGTGGTGGAGATATGGGTGCTGCCCCTCCAGGTGAAGCACTTTCTCAAGAACCATTACCGCCAGAAGAAGGTATGGGACAAGGTACCGGTGAACCTAAACCACCAGGCGCTATATGCCCCGTTGATGGATCAGAAGATGTCGATGTAGATAATGGAGAGTTCCGATGCAATAGCTGCGGAGCTGAAGGTACAATTCACGTTAACCTCGATGTTACTAAATGGCCCGAAACAATTAATGAAACCGGAGACCAAGAACAAGAAGAAGAAGGCTTCGGACTTGGTGAAGAAGAAGGTGCCTTTGGCGCAGAAGAAGCAGGAATGGAAGCCGGTAGTGGTGAAGGAATGGGGACAACCCTGCCAAACGTACCAATTGGAGCTTCTGTTAAAATCACTCCTCTTATGCTCCAAAAATTAGCAAAAGAAAAAATTAGGCTTGGAAATGTCTGCCCAACCTGTGGTGGACATAATACCGACTTGGTCAAGTCTGCAAAAACCAAAGGACAAGACGGAATCTGTTGGGATTGCTACCAAGAATACAGCTTCCAAGTCAAAACTGCCAAAAATAAGAAACACTCCACTTATGCTCAATTTATGTGGTTGCCTAAAGCCGATCAAGAATGCAATGGATGTATCCGTAATAGCCTTAAGCAAGCATTTAAAAAGTCATTACAGAATTATGGAATGTCTTGGAACAAATTTGAAAAACTGACAACCATGAAAGAACAAGGCGATGTAGTTATTGCTATGTCCAAAGCAGGCACTCTTGATATTAAAGAAGCAATGGTGTCTCCACTTCCAATCCAGAAATATGCAGCAACAGCAAGGTGGAGAGGATCAGGCAAATTCGACAAATTCCCATCAGCAACGTGTAAAGAAAGATTAGCACGACGTTATGGCGAAAATGCCACTTCAATGAGCGGACCTTGCCAAGGCAAGAAACTCGCTGACTGCGTTTGTGGACAGTTAGAAAACCTTGGCGTTTATTCCGATGGACTAGCAGCGAAAGTTGCCGAATGTCAGAGAGATAAAGATCCTATGGTTAACTCTCCCACAAAGACTTGCGTAGCAATGTTTGTCCGAGAAGGATATGACGTAGAAGATGCTTGCATTGCCTGCGACGGATTGAGGGCAGCCTTTGCAGATACAGAAGAGTTGATTATTGAGTCAATCGCTCAAGTTAATCCAATGTTGCCTAAACCAACTCCAATGTTGCCTAAACCAACTCCAATGTTGCCCAAACCAACTCCAAAACCAATGCCTGCTCCAGGCAACGTGATGAATGAATCAACAAAACCGCTTGGTCAACCAAAACCAATGCCCGCTGGTCCAACTCCAGCTCCAATTGCTCCTCCAATTAATAATCCGGCTCTTGAAGCAAAACCAATGGAAGCTCCAATGGCCCCTCCAATTGAGAATCCGGCTCTTGAAGCGAAACCAATGGCAGCTCCAATGCAAACTCAACCAATGGGAGCTCAACCAATGGGAGCTCAACCAATGGAAGCTCAACCAATGGGAGCACCACAAAAACCTATGATGGAAGAAGGAATTCCTGGTGAAGGAGGAATGGGAATGGCTCAGCCAATGCCAAAACCTCTCGACGAACCAATCACCGACGAAGTTAATGACTTTAGCTTGGAAATAGGTGGTGATCTTGGCGGTGGTGAAATGGGTGGTCAAATGGGTGGTGAAATGGGTGGCCTCGGAGAGGAAATGGGCGGCCTTGGAGACGAAATGGGTGGCCTCGGAGACGAAATGGGTGGTGGTAGAGGACTCGATTTGGGTCTTGAAGGAGACACTGTCACAATAGAACTACCAGCCGAAGCAGCAGATGCACTCCAAATCCTTATGGATGCACTCCAAGGAAATATTGGAGACGAAATGATTGACACTACCGGTGATGACCTCAATGGTGGTGATCTCGGCGTAGAAGAAATAACAGAAGATACTGTCGACGAAAATGGTGAAAATGGTGAAAGTGAAATCCCAGGCATCTTCGAAGATACAGATGAAGAAAATGGCGGAGAAGAAGAAATTCCTGGTCTTTCAGAAGAATCCGATGACGAATTAATCAAAGAAAGTGAGCCAGAGGAAGCTGAGCCAATGGGCGAAAAACCATCAGCTGAAAAACCATCAGCTGAAAAACCAATGGAAGAAAAGCCAACGATGAAACTGGTACCAGTTGCAGAAACAGAGGAAAATACCAAAGAAGCAGAAGCAAGAGAATTAGATAATCTTCTCTATAGTATGAAAACTAAAACTCTTAAAACAACTTCCTCAGCATTAGATAACGTCTTCGAGGGATTGCTCCAACAAGCAAAAATTGCCGCCAAAACAGGCAGTGATGTAAAGAAAATGGGATACAAAGGAGCTACCGAAGGAGATAAAATAAAAGCCTCACCAGCTCAAGATGCTAAAGGAATCGGAAAAGTTAAAGATGGTGGAAAAATTCAACACGAAGAAACATTCACCACCAATGTTAAAAGCAAACCCGATGTCCCCAGAGCAGAAGCAACCATTGGTGATGAAGGCTCAGAAATGACTGTTAATGAGTCAGGAGACCTACCAACCGTACCACATGACTCTCCAGCAATGGCAGGAGAAGAGCATTATCGACCAGAACAAGGCAATGTTGTGGACGGAAATCAAGGTGGAGCACCTATGACCTCAGCAGCAGCATCCAAAAAAGAAGTTAAAACAGCAGAAGTTAAGACAGCAAAATGTAAATGTGGAGATCCAAAATGTAACTGCAATTGCAACGGAGAAGATTGCAGCAAACCATGTTGGAAGAAAAAGAAATCCTCCACAGATAAAGAAACTAAAACCGCAGAGCCTACCAAGGAGGTATCTATGAAAACAGCAAAGACCTATACCGTAGCCTCAAATCATAAGTACTACGATGCTTTCTTGAAGAGGCTCGATGCAGGAAATTCAGAAGTTAAACTCCAAGATGGCAATACCTATGCCATGAATAAAGACGAAAATAAAATCGTCCTTACAGCAAAAATTTCTGAAAAAATAAAGGAATCACAAACCGTTTCCCCGAAATCAGTTAAAGATCTACAAGATGATCCAGATATTAACCAAACCAGTGGGCCAGGACAAGGCAAGATCCATGTAGATAAAACCCACAGTTTGGCAGTAGACGAAAAGAAGCCGAGCGAAGGAATGGACGAACCATCTGTACCAGAAGCACCTAACGCAGGACAACTCCAACGAGAACATGATGTAACCAATAAACTCGATGGACCTACTATCCCCGCAGGTGGTGGCTCTAATCCCGAATATGATCAAAACGAAAAAAATGATCCAGAAAAATTAGACCAGACGTTAGGAAAAGAAAACGACATCGCCGCAATGGCATCCGTAAGCCGAGACGAAGCAGTGAAAATTGCTGGACAAATGCTGAAAGCAAATTTGATCTCTATTGACGAACTACCAAACAAAGTTAACCAATTGTCCAAAGCAACACCAGAAATCCTTAAAGATGTTGAAAATTTAATTCAAAAAGCACAAGGGACTAAAGGAATGCAACGGCAGGCGTCGGCAGATTCAGTGGAGACTCCAATTCTCCAAAAAACGGCTGGCACACAAGATGATGCAAAGAGTGATTTGAAAACTAACATCCAGTCGCTTTTCCGATTGGAGCACAGAAACAGAGACCACGAAAGATATGGTCAAGAACAAGATCATAGACTATATCAATAAGGAGAAGAATAATGGCTTTAATCGAAGTATTCCACGTTGTTGCATCTGAGTTGCAAATCGATGCTACCAGTACAACCGATATTCCACAAGGAAGATTGGTAGGACAAGATGCTAATGGACAAATCCAGTTAGCAGATAGTGATACCGCCGCATATGCTATCGGATTAGCAGGTGATACCAGATCGCAAGGAACAACCAGTTACACGCCTGAATCTGGCTCGGCTCTCTCCCGAAATCCCACAACCTCCCTCACCGGAGCTTTGGTAGTTGGAGCTTGGGGAGCACAGCAAAGATTTAGCCAAAATCGCATTGCAGATAACTACAATGAAGTTTTGGCATCAGGCAAAATGACAGTATACCACTCCGGAGGTGAGTTCTGGACAGACCAATATGAACTGACTCATACCGGTGGTACTACTATCGCAGATTATGTACCAGCTACACAACTTGGTATCAGTGGCTCAACAGAAACCACTAGTAGCAGCGAGTTTTATCAGGTCGGTGGACGATTCACCGACGATAATACAGCTGTAGCTTTCCAACTCGTCGGATGGACACTTACCAGCCCAACCGCCTATCCAAGTGGTGTACCCGGTACCGAAACAGGATTTACCTCACTACCAGAGGGTGGAAACTCCCTGAGTTGGGGTACTTTCTTGCACGTTAAATTGTCTATATAAGACACGATCTTAGTCAGTTCAACCAATTTATCTAATTCTTGGTTGAAACATTAAGGAGTAAAAAATGATTGATAAGAATTCGTTGAATAACGAGCAAAAAGAAGCCGTCATTGCACAGGCTCTAAACACTGACGAAGGTCGTGTAGCTTTAGCCCAAGCAATGGTGGAACCAATCAGAAGGTCGCTCGAATACCAGGCAGTAGGACGAAAACTACTCCTAGTTGATGAGCTCCCTCAAGGTGCTCTCGCCCGCTACGAGCGCGACGTTGCAGCTATCGCTCATGTCGTCTCTCGACGCGGTGCAGTACCCGACCAGATCCAGGAAGGTGAGGAAATCCTCGTACCTACCTTTGAGATTGCCGCTAACCCGCAGGTTCGACTGTCCGAAATTAAAGCACGACGATTCTATATCGTCGACCGTGCCCAAATTAAGGCAAAAGAAGCCATTCAGAAAGAAGAAGACTCTAATATTTTCAACGCCTTGGTAGCTGCCGCTGATAACCGCGGTGACCAAATCGTGACAAATGTTGGGTCACTCTCTCCAGCTTCGTTGAACACTGCCTTCCGATTTATCGAGCAACATGACTTGGTAGCAACCAAGATTGTGGTACATGCTAACCAGTATGCTTCCATTCGTGTGTTTGGTAAGGACTTTTATGATGAGGCAACTACTCGTGAGATTCTCACAAGTGGTCTATTCGGTCACCTATGGACCGCAGATATTCATGTCTCGTCTAAAATGGATACAGATGCTGTCCTTGTTGTAGCATCTCCGGATACTGTTGGTGCGTTTCCAATTCGCCAAGATATAACTGTCCTGCCCGCTGACGATCCCAAGAAACTCAGACTAGGGTGGGTTATTTATGAGGAAGTTGGAATTGTAGTGGTAAACGATTACGCCCTCAGTAAAATAGAAGTTACGAGTGGAACATAAGATCCTATAATATAAGGACTTATATCCAAATCGTAGTGATCAAAAGGGTGAGATTTGAAAGGATCTCACCCTTTCTTTTTCTTCGTGATCAACGCCACACTTCCACAAAACGATATACATTTTTGGACTAATTTTACAGGACTATCTCAAAAAAAATCCGTATATACAGTTTGGACTAAGAAATCATGGGTATAATGAAGCATACAAATACGTGAGTGTGTTTCAAGTTTAGAAAACAAACGTATATACAGGATTGGACTAATGAATAAAGATTTTGCTTATTTGATTGGGGCATACTTAGGGGACGGTCATATACAGTATTCCAAAAGTGAGGATCGTACTTCTCACCAATTTATAATCACGTCAGAGGACAGAGATTTTTGTAGTCAATGTTCTCTGATAGCCGAGAGGGCAGATGGGAAATCTGGAACTATCAAGAAAGTCCAGAACTACTACAAGTTGGTTGTCTGTAGTAAATCACTATGCAACATAATTCTTGAGCATACTTGCAACAGATCTGATTACTATGAAGCAGATCACATCTCAAAGAAATCTCGACTTCCTGAATTACCACACTTTGATGTACAACAAGCATTTCTAATTGGACTGATGGATGCAGACGGATGGATTCGAGAAACAATCAACGGCAAATACATGAAATACGAAGTTGGATTCAAAAACACTGCCTCTTGGAGTCCTGATGTTTTCAAAATGATGAAAAAAATGGAGATTAAATGCGGTAACCTCAATTACATAAAAAATGGAAGATATAAAAATACTTATTCATGGACTATCAATCCCAAAGACTATGCAAAGATCTTAGGGTTTCGTATCAAACGGAAGGCTCGACTCCTTGAAAAGTACATAGAGAATAGAAAACAAACTAGCACAAAAAGAGATAAATCGGTTATCGTCCGTTTCACAGAAAGAGAGAGGCACTCCCTAGACAGGAAAAGCATCTTATCAGGAAGCAGTGTATCGGACATTTTAAGAGAAGGAGCGTGGTCACATTTCGCGACTTCTCTCGACGCTGATAAGATATTAAACCGATATCAAAAAGCAGATAAAAACGAGAGAGCAGAAATTGTTGATATAATATTTAGATATTACCGGCATCATGGATACCCACATTCTGAATTAAATAAATCTCAACTTATTAGAGAAATGGAGAAACTTTGTGTTACAAAGGATCCAGAATTACCGCACAATCATTTACAGAGTAACACAGTAGGTCTTTTACTGGCAAACTATTTTCATCCACATATGGTAAAAGTACGCTGTCTAGAAGGATATATGTCCCCTTATAATCTGTATAGAAACGACGAGAAGTTTCGTGATGCTATCAGACGACAACTGGAGTTAGGAAAAAAAGCGAATGCTTCTGGAATTCGCCGTATTCTGCGAACGAGAGATGGTGTACGCAGTGTGGTAAACTTCAAACCTGCTATTGCCAAATTCATCTATGATAGATATTGTCCTAAGAACGGAAGAGTGTTAGATCCATGTGCAGGATATGGTGGCAGATTAGCAGGCTGTATAGCGAGCAATAGGAACATACACTATCATGGCATAGATCCTGATGGCAATACTGCTGTCGGTAATATGAAAATGGCTTCATTTTTCCGAGAAATTAGAGATATAGAGAGATCCTTTGATTTTGAATTCAAGTTTGATTTGGGTTGTGCAGAATATGTGATGCATTATCTAGGACAGGACTCCTTTGATTTAATCTTTACTTCTCCGCCATATTTTGACGTTGAGAAATATAGTTCAAGTCCAGATCAGTCCTATAAAAAATTCGACACATATAATACTTGGTGTCAGGGATTTTTGAAGCAAATCATAAAAAACTCAGCTAGAATATGTAAGGCAGATGGACACGTGATTTTGAATGTCAAGAACTACAAGGATATGAAAATCGCTGATGATGCGATTATGTTCGCTTCGCACGTTGGACTAAAACTGAAAGAAACATACCACATGAGATTGGCAAACTTAGAGTATAATAGAAGAGAAGATGAATTGAAATTTCACACAGAGCCAATATATGTTTTCGGATTTTAAATCACAGGTCGTCCCAGGATGATGCCTGAGCATATTGTGGCAGCTAAGAAGTTAATCAAGGCTGGGGACTTATATTAATGTTAGCCGAAAAAAGACATCTTAGAAATATTCTTGAGGCTGTTAAGACACGGGACAAAAATCGAATGGCTTCTATAAAAGATACTCACCCTATTTACATAACTATCTTAGAACGTTATCAAAGACATTATTTTTACGATGGAGTTCCAATAATTGGGGAAGTAAAGAGAAAAAACAATTGTACTATTTTTACAATGAGGAGTCAAGTCGATGCAAGAGTCGTACAACAGCAAATAGAATGTGATTTGGACAATTATTTCGGTAAATGGTCTTTAGTATGTTCAGAACCGCCCAATAAATATTCTATGAGAGCATTACGAATGGCTATTTGTGCATTCATTTTATCTCTCATAGGCACCATTCTTATTGTAACTTTAGGTACTGGGCTTTTACGTTTGGGAATGTGAAACAGAACAAGGTGACTTTCACAGAATAGAAAAATATTTGGAGATTGAAGAATGACTAATAAACATGTGTCTCCTGTTGATGGTGGTTGTTGGTTTTGTCATACTACTACTGAACCATTAGAGTTTTGTTGGGAGTTTGATTGTTACGTTCATTTGGATTGTATAGACGAGGTTCTTTCTAATGATCCTGATCAGCCTGAAGGTAAGATAATGCACAGAGAAATGGAGAATAGGGCATAAAATTGGAAGTGGGAGTTAATCAATGATAATAAAGCGAATGACAGTTAAATATCGAGGCAAAACGATTCCTGTTCGGGTAGTTACAGTTGGGAGTGATAAAAAGCCTGCAACTTCTGAAGAAATTGCTAGAGTCCAACAAAAATTACGTCAAAGGAGAAACAAATGAAAGCAAAAGTAACGATTGAAGTGGATGGATTAAATCCTATTGTTTTGCATCTCATGCAATACACTTTTTCCATGAAGAAGAACATATTCAAGGCTATTGCTCCTGATCGAATTGATGGTGACAAGGTAATAGAATTGGGGGATAGTTATGCTCTGATTGATGGGTTTATTGATATGGCGGCATCTGAGGTGATTGAGGTTAAGAAATGAATAATGTGAAAATGAACTTGGTGACTTTTACAGAATAGAAAGATATTTGGAGATTGAAGATGAAAACTGATATAGGAGACCAAAAGATGAAAAGAAAAGATTTTCCCGGCGGCTGGGGAGTTCTAGCTAAGTCTTGGGAGTTAGATCCTTATAGTCAAAAAGATAGACAATGGTTTCAAGAGTATTATAGAGTGGTATCTGGTCTTGAATACTTCAAAGAATTATCTAATGGAAAGTTGATGCTTGAATGGGAAGCATCTGATGAAGTTTGAAGACATAATTTGGGGCAGCTGCCGGCCGAGGTGAACAAAATGAGTGATGTATTGAAGAAAGCAATCAAAGGTTTCATAGAAATCAGCAAACAGATGGAGAAACAGAATACTCGTGCAAGTCATATATCTTTCACAGATGGGACAAAAGTTCGAGAAAAATACGGAGAGAGTTATTACAATCAAGTCGATCCTCAAAAAGTCATATTGCATAGAAAATATGAAATTGGCTGCATTATGAATCACACTCCTTATTCACCTGATATGGATCGCTCTGGCAGTGCAAGAGTTTTTAAGATCAATCCTGAATTTGGTGAATCAGGAGGTTCTGTTGCTTTATATGTGGAAGATTTATTGGATATTGCTCAACAGATAAGCAGTGTTAGTTGTATCCCAGAGAATTCTGGAGATTAGTGGGCGAATGTATGGGAATGTGAAGCCGAACTGATAAAGGAATAAGCGATGAAAAAGCGTGTTTATCAATTTGAATGTCCTAATTGTAAAGTTAAAAACCAAGACAGATTTCTTGCCATGTTTGATAAAAATCGTCCGCAATTATTATGTACAAAGTGTAGAAGTTTATTTTCTTCTCGGGTTTTAGAGAGGATTTATTATATGGGTGTATCACATGGGCGGTAAAATGAAATATCTAATGTATGGGAATGTGAAACCGAACAAAACAATGCCTGAACGCAAAATCTACAACTTTAAATCCATTATTCTTGCTGAAGAGACTATCAAAGAATACGGTTATCATCCTGATAAATATGGACCCTCATCGATCAAATTCATTATAGCTTCATGCCGTTATTGTGGTAAACTCGCTCCTATTCGCAAGGCATTCTTTAACAAGTCTGGTTCTGCATGCCATAAGGAATGTCGTTTAAAGGAACAGAGTGAATGTGGCTCCCCTTTTTTGAATAAAGAAGTACGAGATAGATCTAAGAAGACTAATCTTGAGCGTTATGGTGTTGAGCATGCTTGTCAGAATAAAGAGATTGGGAGACGCATCTCAAAGTCTAAGCAGAAGGATATTCATCCCCCCGCTTTTTTGCATTTAAAGAGACATTTCACCAGCTTGGACATTCAATTTTCCATGGCAGAATCTATCATTTTATTTCCTCGATTTAATTATGCCATTAGTTGTCATTGGAATGGAGAATTAATCAAAAAGGAAAATATGCGAAAGTGTAGAGAGCAAACCAAGGATTATAAAAAACGAGGGATTCACATTTTCCATATTTTTGAGCATCAGTGGCCAAGCAGGAAGAGGCAGATTTTGAATTTTGTTTCTAGCAATTTGGGATTGAATGACCGAAAAATAGCAGGAAGGAAGTGCGGATTCAATTCTTCCAAACAAAATCATTTCTTCAGAGATTACCATATTCAGGGTGCTCCATCTTTGGTATTGAAATACTTCAACTTGGTTTATGATGGAGAAGTTGTAGCATCTATGACTGCGTCCAAGCATCACCGGCAGAATGCTGTTAGAAACTCTGTTGTTTTAAGCAGGCTTTGTTTTGCTGATGGTTGCAATGTCCAGGGTGGTGTGAGCAAATTATTTAAGAGGTTTAAGGAGTGGGCAAAAAATCAGGGATATCAGACGATTATTTCGTGGAGTGATTCAGCTTGGACCGTTGGAAACATTTATGGGGTGTTGGAGTTTGAGTTAAAGAACGAGTATTCTTCTGATTACTTTTATTGGGACGTTGCAAAGCATAGATACATTTCCAAGCAATCCCAACAGAAGAAGAAGACTGGTTGTCCCGATGGAATGACAGAACGCGAGTGGTGTATAGAACGTGGTCTTTATCGGATATGGGATTGTGGGAAGAAACTCTGGTCCTTTAATATTGTATAATATAGTTGGAAGTGGGCGAACGTTTATTACAAATCGTTAATTGGGTTGTGAAAATCTGGCCTGAGTAGATAATTGGAGTTTGGGGTTGCACGTTCGTGCAGAGGAGTGCCAAGGCTTTCGATTCCTTGTTCTTTGTAATATTGATTGATTAGGTGATCAATATATTGTAATTCTCTGGCAGCCCTATCAAGGTTTTTTTGTGCTTCGCTAAAGGCACTGCTTTGGGCCGCTTCTTTAATACTTCTAAAAATTGATTCAAGCATATTACAAGATTTCATAATTTCTTTGGGTAAGTCTTTTTGTTCTATGTCTGGGGACATGCTCTGACCCTGTTTGAAACCTATATTAGTGCTATCTTTTCTAATACTGCTAATTTTCAGCATATCAAGCTCCTTTAGAACACAATTATTCTGTATTGTATACGAATATGTATTATTCATTTCCTCGATTTTTCTTTCTGGTCCTCGTATAATATGGTTGGAAGTGGGCGAAAGTATGGGTATGTAAAAAAATGAATAGATGGTCTCGATTTAGCAAGAACGAGATGGATATTATCTACAATTCTTTGTGTGAAACACAGAGAGAGGGATTTAATAAACCCAAGGATTGGAATGATCTTGTGTACGTTTTGGCCAACGAGTCTATTAATGAATATTTCGCAAGGAGGGGTCGTATTAGGTGTGAGGTCAAGTATCGCGGTCGTCATTAATATTATTTCCGCGAATTTTTTGGAGATTGAAGATGGCTAAAAGCACTTTAAGAGAAATAGTTGGTATTATTGTTGGTTTTCTTTCCGTGATGATGTGTGTTATATCAGTTACTGCTCTTATAGTTACTTGTGATCCTTTATGGGCTATTGCTTTTACACTTAGTCTTATCGCAGGAATGCAGAACATATGACGTACATGAAACATAGCAAACGTTTGGGAGGAACCGGGAGATCCTTATAAAAGATTTGGAGAACAAAAATGGTAAAATTAGAGGCTAAAAAGGTTGGCGGCAATATCGTTATATCTGAAGATAGTTTTGAACATCTGCTCAATTGTCTAGATAACCAAAAATTTGTGGGTGAGGCCCCTCCTAATGGTGATGCAATGTCTATGGCTATTAATGATCCAAAAGGTTATCGACAGATTCATATAGACAATCAGAAAGCTATTGATGACTTTAACAGGCAATGTAGGCATGTTTTGCATGGATGACTTTTGGAACAATACTTGGAGATTAAATATGGATAAAAAAAGAATTGGGATGACACATGTTCCTGAGTATTGGAAAGATTTGCCTGATTTTCCGATTGAAATCGGAGAGTATTATTTGACAGGTGAAGGCAATTTAGCATTATTTTATCAGAGAAAGTTCGATGAATTTGCTGATGGGTCACCTCGTGTAACATTATATTATTTGAATATCACCGAAGTTTTTAGACAGTGGCGTGGATCTTCTAGTTGCATTAATGCATTAGTGACTCATACTTTAACCCTAGAACAGTCTAATGGATTTCATTATCCATATTTCAAGTGTTCTGCTATAATCAAGCAGTGGTATGATCGGTGGTTGGGCAAGAATTACAAGGATCTATATTTTAATTATTTAACGAATGAGCGCAAAAGAGAAAGAGAGTTGTTGTCGATTTTCTTGTCTAATCGGTTTGAGACAACCGCCGCCGCATAGAAAAATATTTGGAGACTAAAAGATGGATTTCAAGATGGCTCAATGTGAATTGTGTAGAGAATCAATATCTGTTGAAGCTAATCTCCAAGCATTCCAAATTCGGGATAAGGCGATAGAATTATTTTCGCTTAAGGGGCGTCAGCCTTGGGCTGGCGTTCGTTGCATATGTTTGAATTGTCTAAAACAGTTAAGTTTATCAGCGGCTCCCATCTCGTATAGAAGACTAGTTCAGGGGGATCCTTGTGAATGTGGTAGTAAAATTGGCAAGGATGGATATTGTCGTGATTGTGGGTTTGGTTATCAAGAGTGATTAAAATGGTTGAAGAAACTATTATGAAGAATGCTGAGAAGTTACCTGGTTCAACAACAGATGACGGTGAATCCATTGCCTGTCCGTGGTGTGGTGAAACATGGGCAGACTTATGGGATTATGATTGGACTAGAGAATGTATCGATATGGAATGCCCTTATTGCGATAAGTCAATAACTTTGTGTGCCGAATTTTCAGTCGATTATACTTGTTATGCTCGTGAGCCAGCCGCTGGAGATATAAAATGAGACAGTTTTTCAGATTTACAGAATACAATAATTGGGAAGGGGAGATGTGGCATTTTTATTTTCCGCTGGAAAATAATGAACAAGCTTTTAACGAGTTAAGAGCATTTGTTGAGTCCTTGGATTGCAGTACATATGAGATTCGGGAAGAATTAATACCTGAATCTGAGGTTGATATTTTAGTAAAACATACCGAGTCGGGTTATATGCGTATGCACAACAAATTAGACGGCAAATTGAATGTTTTGAAAATCGAGGAAGCTGCTTCATTGAGGCATGAGGTGGATCGTTTTTATAAGGGTGGAATCAAGGATTTTGTAATATCTGAGGAGATTTAGAAATGTTGAAGGTTATCTCGAATAAGATCGATTATGATTTTAGCAGCACTCAGATTAATTTTTCTCCCGAATTATCTAAGCGTCTCAAAAAGTGGGGATATACGAATATTTCTGCATCAGATGTTTATGAGGATGAAGACATTAAGGGTCGAGAGAGTGATACTCATGTAACTGTGAAGTATGGGTTACACACTAATGATCCAGAAGATGTAAGAGACGCGATTCGAGGATTTGGTTCATTTTCTATTGAGTTGGACAAGGTGAGTCGATTTGTGAATCCTGACAAGCCTTTTGATGTGGTTAAGATTGAGATTCATAGTGACAGGTTGCATGAGTTATATAGTCTTTTGGGTGAGAAGTTAGAGAATAGTGATGAATGGCCGGAATATCGTCCACATGCTACATTTGCTTATATTAAAAAAGGCACATGTAGAGAGTTGTCAGGAGATGATGAATTTTTAGGGGAGAAAGTTCAGGTTGGTAAGATTATTTTCAGTCCGAAGTCTGGTGATCGGATATCAATTGAATTATAGAACATTAGAACTCAATATTCTTATAGGGCAATAGGAGATTTGAAAATGACAATGCCTCATTTGATGAATTGTTCTCATGATGGTTCAGGCTGGTGTTTAGACTGTGTTAAGGAACAGCATGATGATTATGAGGAAGAAGTTAGTAAACTCAAGAAAACATTAGAAGAAATTCGAAAGGTATTGTCTAAGTGGGATAATACTCATAAAGAATATACTCATTACTCTTGAGTCGACTGGTGGGAGTGAAAGATTTCACCGTGAAGCTCTTAGTAGGGCTGCTCGTTGTTTACGGCTCAATTTTGACCTCTAAATTTCAATTGATTCGTTTCGGAGACTAAAAATGATAGTTGATATTCTTACTAATGCTGAGAGCATTCGACAGTATATGATGGAAAGGGCATCCAAAAAATACAAGCCTTGGTTTGCTCCTATTTGGTTACCTTTGAGTATGTCACGAGAGGAAAGGGACAAGTATTATGACAAGTGTTACGGAGATACTGCTGAACGCAATCAAAAATGGAGAGAAGCAGTAAAAATAATTAATGCTCTCTTT
>SDBT01004065.1_pt1 | contig 24951 bp, 16 predicted proteins | sample 2277101 | NCBI WGS metagenome assembly SDBT01 (sample SAMN10404973, study PRJNA504765) | marine sediment metagenome | isolation source: marine sediment core GS10_PC15, 103 cmbsf | place: Arctic Ocean: Southern Knipovich Ridge | collected 2010 | reverse complement strand
CCGAGCACCTCTTCTCGGATCCTCACCGAACGCTCCAAGAAGTCGCGGGCCTGTTCGAGGTCGCCGATATCTCGAGTCAACAGACCTAGCTCGTACAAAGTGGTCGCCACAGTGGGGTGGTCCGGTCCCCACACTTCCTCTCGAGTCGCGAGGGCGCGGTCGAGGAGGGGGCGGGCGTCATCGTAGCGGCCTTGCTGCCGCGCCAGCGCCGCGAGAAGGTAGAGCAGCTCGGCGCCGGCCTCTGAGTCATGGCCGTACACCTGTTCGTTGATCGCGAGGGCTCGACGGAAGTTTTCCTTCGCGGCCTCGAGCTCGTCCAGGTCGCTCAGGATGATGCCAAGGTTGGTGATGGAATTTGCGGTGTCGGGATGCTCGGGACCGAGCACCTTCTCACGGATCTCGAGTGCCCGCTCGGCATACGCGCGAGCCACCTCGATGTTGTCAAGCTCCCGCTCCAGATTGGCGAGGTTGAAGTAGCTGTTCGCGACCGCCGGATGTTCGGGGCCGAGGGTCTTCTCCTTGATCTCCAGCCCCCGCTCCAGGTAGGTGAGGGCTGCTTCGAACTCGCCCATGTCCGCGTTCAGAATGCCCAGGTTGGCGACAGCTCTACCGACGTCCGGATGCTCGGGACCGAAGGCCTTTTCGTTGATCTGCAGGACCCGTTCGAACAGGGGTCGCGCCTCGGCGAAGTTGCCCGTCACGGCGTGGAGTATGGCCAGGTTAGCGACTGTCTGGGCCAAGAACGGGTGATCCGGGCCCAGCGCTTTCTCATCGATGGCCAGAGCCCTCTCATGGTAGTACCTGGCTTGCTCAATCTCGCCGAGACTTCGGTGCAGTAACCCGAGGTTGGTCAAGGCGGCTGACAGGTCCGGGTGGTCGGGTCCGAGCGCGTTCTCCCAAGTCTCCAAGGCACGTTCGAGAAGGGGTTGAGCCTCCTCGATCCGGCCCATCTCGTAGAGGGCATACCCCAGGCCATTCAGCCCCACAGCAAGCTCGGGGTCCTCGGGCCCGAGCGATGCTTCCCAGATCGCCACGGATCTCGTGAGCAGCGGTTCGGCCTCCTCATATTCGCCAGTTCGAACGTGCAATCTTCCCAGCTCGTACAAGGCTGCTGCCACGGATTCGTGGTCGGGCCCATAGGCATTCTCACGGATCGCCAGCACGCGTTCGAAGATCTCTCGAGCCTGGTCGTAGTCGGCCAGCGCTATCAAATCGTTGCCCAACTCTTTGAGACTGTCGGCCACCAGTGGATCATCTGAGCCGAGGATCTCTTCCCTCGTCGCAAGGGCCTGCTCGAGCAGCGGCAGCGCGTCAGCGTGCAGCCCAAGGCCGTCGTAGACGCTTCCCATCGTGCCCATAAGGCGGGCTCGCACGAGCGGCTGGTCCTGGAGCTCGTTCTTAATTCTCTCCACGCCCGTGTCGAGAATTTCCCGCGCGGTCACCGTTTCACCACGCGCCTCTTCGGGATCTGAGACCTCGAACAAGCTGATCAGGAAGTCCGACACCTGCCGGGCCGTTTCGGCCTCTCCGCTGGCGCGGTCCCGCTCGGCGGCGAGCCGGCTGGCCTGTATGGTCACCGCGATGGAAAAGCCGACGAGCAGGATCAGCAAGGTTGCGGCGAAACCAAAGCCTGCCTTGTGCCGGGCCACGAGCTTCTGGAACTGGTAGCTGGCGCTGGGGGGTCGCGCGAGGATGGGTTGATCAGCCAGGTAGCGCTGCACATCGTCGGCGAGCTCGAGCGCGCTCTGGTAGCGACGGGCCGGGTTCTTCTCGAGCGCCTTGAGCATGATGATCTCGAGATCACGGTCGACCCTGTAGCCCTTCCCATTGCCACTCCAGTGTGAATCCAGGGAAACTTGCCTGGGGCGGGCCGGGGGCTTTTCACATATGTCGCGCACGACCTCGTGCAGGGAAAGCCCCTCGAGATCGAGCGGCAGGCGACCGAGCACCAGCTCGTAGAGCATTGCACCGAGGGCGTAGACGTCGCTGCGCAGGTCGATCTCGTCGGGATTACCGCGCGCCTGCTCCGGGCTCATGTAGGGCAGGGTGCCGTACAGGTTGCCGGCGTCGCTGTGCATCGTCGTGGCCGTGATGTCGGCCTCGGTGATGCGAGCCAGGCCGAAGTCGAGCACCTTGATCTCGGGCACGCGTGGGGAGGAAGGCTCGCTCGATGGCCCGCTCGACGGTCCCCCGCGCACGACCATGACGTTGCCCGGTTTCAGATCGCGGTGGATGACACCGCGCTGGTGCGCGTAGTTGACTGCATCGCAGATGCGCAGGAACAGTCGCAGTTTCCCCTCCAGCGTGCGCAGCTCCGAAAACGAGTCGGTGTCCTTTCGGTCCTTCACGAGCGTGGACAGCGGCTCGCCCCTAACCAGTTCCATGGCGAAGAAGTGCTGGCCTTCCGGCGTGCGGCCGTTCTCGTAGATCGAGGCAATGGCCGGGTGCTTGAGGCGTGCCAGGGCCTGCGCCTCGCGCTGGAATAGCTTCACCTCGGTCTCGCTGACGTAGCGGCCCGAACGGATAACCTTGAGGGCGACGGGCCGGCGCGGGCTCTGCTGCTCGGCCTCGAAGACGATGCCCATGCCCCCTTCGCCGAGCTTGCGGACGATGACGTAGTCGCCGATCTTGTCGCCGCGCTGCACCGAGGCCGTGGACGCGACGGGATCGTCCGCGGCTCGCTCCGTCTCGTGGCTGGCTGGGCGATCTTCAGGCTCGTTGCCGCTCATGACTCACTTTCCGAGTCGTCCTCTGATTGCCCCTCTGGTTCTCCCTCTGAATCAACTTCTGACTCGCCCTCGACCTCGTCTTCAGGCGGGAACTCGGCTTCGAGGGCCTCGGCCTCAGCTTCCCTACCGCTGGCTCGAAGAAGAACGGCCAAATCGGTCACCACGCTTTGCAGGTCGGGATGCCCAGGCTCGTACACCTGTTGGTAGATTGCGAGGCTCCTCCGGTATCGCTCCTCGGCCTCGGAGGGCCGCTGCCGGTCGTCATAGAAAGCGCCAAGTTGATACAGGGCCCCTCCCACCATGAAATGATCGGGCCCGAGCGCCGCCTCGAAGATCTCGAGGGCGCGGAGCTGGTGCTCCTCACTTTCCTCGTATCTGTTCTGTCTCCAACGGAGCAGACCCATGTTCATGTGGCGCAGCCCGACATCCGGGTGGTCCGGCCCGAGGGCCTTCTCAGATAGCTCGAGGGCCTGAAGAAGTAAGGGCTCGGCCTCCTCGTAGAGCTCCTGGTCAAGGTAGAGGTTCCCAAAGTTGTTCAGCGTTTTTGCCAGGCCGGGGTGTTCAGGGCCGAGGACCTTCTCCTGGATCTCCACCGCACTTTGGTATAACGGCTCGGCTTCCTCGAACTTCTCCAGCCTTTTGTAGGTGATGGCCAGGTTCATGTAGTCCACCGCGAGCTTGGGAGAATCGGGGTCCGAGGTCTTTTCCGCTATAGAAAGCGCCCTCTCGAAAAGAGGCTCAGACTCGGCGATCTTGCCCTGCCGAGCCATGAGGATAGCGAAGTTGCCGAGGCTCATTCCCACGTCGGCATGGTCGGGCCCGAGCTCGCGCTCCTGCATTTCCAAGGCACGCCGGTACAGAGGTTCGGCCTCGGCGAGTCTGCCCGCGTTCTCGTACAGTACAGCGAGAATATTAAGGCTTCTCGCAATACTCGGATGGTACGGATCGAGTAGCGCCTCACGTACCCGTAGCGCCTGAGATAGAGCGGACTCAGCCTCGTCGAAATTGCCGAGCCTGCGGTGCATCTCTCCCACTGCGCCGAGGCTGACCGCAACGTCCAAGTCCTCCTCTCCGAGCTCCTGCTGGCGAGTCTCTACCGCCTGCTCGAAAAGACCCAACGCGTCCTGGTAGAGGCCGAGGCCGTCATAGACGCTGCCGATCGTCTGCTGCAGCCGCGCCCGCACCAGCGGCTGATCCTCCAGCTCGTCGGAGATCCGCTCGGCGCCTCGATCGAGGATCTCCCTCGCTGTGATGGTGTTGCCGCGCGCCTCCGAGGGGTCGGAGACCTCGAAGAGGCCGACCAGGAAGTCTGAGACCTGGCGGGCCGTCTCGGCCTCCTCGTTGGCGCGGTCCCTCTCGACGGCGATTCTGCTGGCCTGAACCGTCATGACGATGGCGAAGCCGGCCAGCAGGACGAGCAGGCTGGCGGCAAAGCCGAACCCCATCTTGTGTCGTGCCACCAGCTTCTGGAACTGGTAAGTGACGCTGGGTGGCCGGGCCAGAATTGGCTGGTCATTCAGGTAGCGCTGCACATCGTCGGCCAGGGACAGGGCGCTCTGGTAGCGGCGACCGGGATCTTTGTCCAACGCCTTGAGCATGATGATCTCGAGGTCGCGGTCGACAAAGTGGCCGCCCTCCTTGCCCTTCCAGTGTGAGTCGATCCATGCCTGCTTGGGGCGGGTAGGGGGTCTCTCACAAATCGCTTGCACCACCTCATGGATCTGAAGGCCTTCCAGATCGATCGGCAGTCGCCCCAGCATGAGCTCGTACAGAATCACCCCGAGTGCGTAGACATCGGAGCGTAGGTCGACCTCGTCGGGGTTGCCGCGCGCTTGCTCGGGGCTCATGTAGGGCAGGGTGCCGTAGAGCCTGCCGAGGTCAGAGTGCATGGTGGTGGCGGTCAAATCTGCATCGGTGATGCGGGCGAGGCCGAAGTCGAGAATCTTGATGTCGGGCACTCGCGGCGAGGAGGGATCGCCACTCGAGGAGCCACGCTCGATCATGATGTTGCCGGGCTTCAGGTCGCGGTGGATCACGCCGCGCTGATGCGCATAATTGACCGCCTCACAGATGCGGACGAAAAGGCGCAGCCTGCCCTTGGCTGTGCGCATCTCGGGGGTGATGTCGGTCTCCTTCTTTCTTGCCACCAGATGCGACAAAGGCACGCCACGCACGAGCTCCATGGCGAAGAAGTGCTGTCCCTCGGGCGTGCGACCGTTCTCGTAGATCGCTGCGATGGCCGGGTGCTTGAGTCGGGCCAGCGCCTGTGCCTCGCGCCGGAACAGCTTCACCTCGGTGTCGCTGACGTAGCGACCGGAGCGGATGACCTTCAGGGCGACCGGGCGATGCGGGCTTTGCTGCTCGGCCTCGAAGACGATGCCCATGCCGCCCTCGCCGAGCTTGCGGACGATCTTGTAGTCGCCGATCATCTCGCCGATGAAAGGAGTCGACTCTGAACCTGTCAAAGTCTCCTCCGCCGCGGGCGCCGGCGTTACCTCGGTGGCGGGCGTGGCTTCTGCCGCGGCGGATGGCTCCACTGCTCCAGGCGTCATCTCTGTCGCCGGCGTCCGTGGGTCCACAGATTCGGGACGATCCTCTTCATCGCGCCTCGGCGAATCAGGCGGATCGCCGGTCATCGGCTCTTCCCTGGAGAGTGCTGGGCGCACGCCGATTCGAGCGCGGAGGCGTGTTCATGCAGTACGTCGAGCACTCGAATCAAGCGCAACGAAGTCATCGCGCGCCATTGCGCTCGCGCAGCAGCGATCCGTTGAGAAACCCGGACTCGGGAGCTTCGCATCCACCTTCCCCTGCCGCTCAAAATCAGTGCCTAGAGTCTGACTTGGGAACTTACTGCAGACACGCAGGCCAAACAACGGCTTCCTGTCCAGTTGTCGTGCCGTTGCGGGAGGGCTAGAGTCCTCTGCGAAGCCCCGATGTCAATTAGCTACAGGGCGCGCACTCCTTGAACGCATTTCCGATTCTGCTTGCCACCATCGCTCTGCTGCCGGCCCCAACCGTGGTCCCGGCCGCCCAGCAGGTAGGCACAGCCGCCCAGGTAGCCACAGCCGTCCAGGGCGCCGCAGCCACTCCTGTATCTCCCGCGATCCCGGAGCAGAGCGGCCAGGCAGCTGTGGATGAGTCAACGGAGGCCGGCCAGCAGCAGACGGCGGAGACTCGCCAGGAGCAGTGGCGCAGGCTGCGGCTAGAGAAGATGCAGGAGGAGCCGAAGCCCTACACGCCGAACTTCTTCGAGCGTCAGCTGCTCGTGATGGAGGATCCCGAGAGCCGCCGCCTGATGGACACCAACTTCTGGGGCTTCTACCCGCGCGCCCAGTTCATCAGCCGCGGCTCGAACTTGGGTCTGGGCGCGCGCTTCTGGAGAACGAACATCCGGGGCCGGCACCTGGATATCCATGGCTCCGCGTTCTATTCGCTCAGCAACTATCAGTTCTACGACTTCCAGATCGGCAGAATCCCGCATCAGGGCACGGCGCTGCCGCTGCGTTCGTGGAAGGGCGACGACGTTTACGAGCTCGGGAAGCCCGGCGTTTTCGGATCTGGCTCCCTCATCCTGTACGGTTCGCTACGTTACCGGCACCTGCCGGAGGAGGACTACTACGGCCTGGGACCGGACTCCAGCCCGGAGAACCGCGCGGCCTTCCTGCAAAACGACGCGCTCGTGGAGCTCGTGGCCGGCTACCGGCTCCTGCCGTGGCTGGTGATGAGCGTCCGCGGTGGCTTCCGCGACTATTTGATCGGGTCAGGCGAGGACGACGACCTCCCGTCGATCGAGGAGATCTTCGACGACACCACGGCACCGGGGCTCACCCGGCAGCCCAACTACGTGCATGCAACTGGGCAGATTCTGCTCGACACCCGCGACGAGCCTGGCAATCCTCACAAAGGGCTCATGGTGGGGGTGGATCTGTCGCGCTACCAAGACGTGGACGGCGGACCCTACAACTTCAACCGCTTCGCCTTCGATGCGCGGGGTTTCCTGCGGTTAGGCGCGGACCAACGTGTTCTGGCGCTTCGCACTCTGCTGTACTTCGACGATCCCGACGAGGGCAGCGAAGTGCCCTTCTACATGATGGAATCCCTCGGCGGCAGCCATACTTTGCGGGGCTACGACAGCTTCCGCTTTCGCGACGAAAAGGTCGTGCTGTTTCAGGCCGAATATCGCTGGGAGGCTGCCCCGCCGATCGAAATTGCCCTTTTCGCCGACGCTGGAACGGTGGCGCCCTCACTGGATGCCCTCGATTTATCGGAGATGAAGACCGACTACGGCGTCGGCCTGCGCATCAAGAACTTCCGGGCCACGATCTTCCGGCTCGACTACGCGAGAAGCGACGAGGGGGGAATCTTGATGTTTCGATTCTCCTCCTCGTTCTGAGGCACGAGCATGCGGATTCGCGCACAGCAAGGGCTGGGACTCGGAGGCGTTGCCCTCGCCCTGCTCCTGCTGACTGCGCCGCAGATCGGGGCGCAATCGGTGGCGCAGTCCGGAGCTGGGGTGGACACCAACGCCGAACCACAGGCCGTGGCGCAGTCCGCGGTGCCAGCCGCAGCAAGGAAGTTTTTCCCCGACGATCCGATCGACGTGGACCACGACAACTTGTCAATCGAACAGCCCGGCGAGATCGAGCTCAGTGGAATCTACGATGTCCTCGAGAACTCATTCGGCTACAAGCCGGGCGATGACGTCCCTCGCGCTGTGAACATCAACACCCTCGGGGAAGTACCCGATTCGAGTTGGTTCACCAACCGCATCGGTGTCCGCGAGATGAGCATTGCCGAGTTGGTGCGCGGCCCGGCCCGAACTGGCGGACCTGAGCTGTCGGTGTCCCTCACGGTCATCGCCGCCAAGAGCGCGGGGATCTCTCCCGGATTCACCGTGCGGGACCGCCGCGGTGACGTCTACTTCCTGAAATTCGACCCGCAGAGCTATCCCAACCTGTCGACCGCTGTCGACGTCATCGCCTCGAAGTTCTTCTACGCGATGGGCTACAACGTGCCGGAGAACTACATCGCCTACATCGACCCCGGCAATCTGCAGATCGAGCCCGGCACCGAGGTCGTAATTGCCGGCGGCCACCGGGAGGCGATGACCCAGCGGCACCTCGACGAGATTTTCGCCAAGGTGACTCGACTGCCCGACGGCCGTGCGCGCGCGATCGCCAGCCTCCGGCTCGCCGGCTATGCGCTCGGCCCGTTCAAGTTCTATGGCGTGCGGGGCGACGACCCCAACGATGTCTTTCCGCACCAGCATCGGCGTGAGCTGCGTGGCTATCAGGTGTTTTGCGCCTGGCTCAACCACGATGATTCGCGCTCGATCAATAGTCTCGATGTCTATACGGAAGAAGAGGGCCGGACGTTCATCAGGCACCACCTGCTCGACTTCGCCTCGGCGCTGGGTGCCGGCTCCGATGCACGGCGTCAGGTGGCACCGCAGAATCCACGATCGGGAAATGAGTATCTGATCGAATTCTGGCCTGCCATCAAGACCGCCCTGACCCTCGGTATCTGGGAACGGCCATGGATGAGGGTGAAGTACGCCTACCCCGAGCATGCCGAGATCGGTCGGGTCGAGTCCGGCTTCTTCGATCCGCTGAAATGGAAGGCCGAATACCAGAATCCCGCTTTTGCCCGCATGCTGCCCGATGACGCTTTTTGGGCCGCCAAGATCGTCAGCCGGTTCTCCGATGAGGCGATCCGAGCTCTGGTCGAAACCGGCGAGTATTCGGATCCAGCGTCCGAGGCGGTTCTCGCCGACATTCTCATCGAGCGACGCGACAAGATCATCGATGCTTACTTCCGCCAGGTGAACCCGCTCGATGGGTTTCGCGTCGTTGGGCAGGCGCTCGAGTTCGAAAATCTCGGCGAACAGGCGGGACTCGCCGGTGTCGAGGCCTACGAGTTCGAGTGGTTCACCTTCGACAATGAGTCCGGCGAGCTCGAATCGCTGGGTGGAGGCATGACGTCGCGTCTAGCCATTTCCATTCCGGAAATCGAGCCCAACGATCGCCAGAGCACGCGTGCGGCGGCGGACCCCATCGGTTTCACAGCGGTTCCGATGGGATTCTCGATGGTCAGAATCCGTACGCGCAGCCCCGAGGAGCCTCGCTGGCTCCAGGTGGTCGACGTCTACATCAGGCACGGTGTGGCCACCATGGTCGTGGGCATCGACCGGGAGATCTGAGCCTGCGGCAGACCTACTCGCGCTGCTGCCTATTTTGACCTTTGTAGGTGTGCGCCTGGGCCTCCATGGGTCCGAGAAGCACCCACGCCAGAGCCACTGGCAAGCAGACGACGGCTCTAATCACGAATCCCCTCTTTCAAAGGCTCCAATTGGTTCGCGGACAAGTGAGAATCTACTGCGTTTCATGTTCTTCATCAGTCTCAGGTCACGCCCATCATCGTGGCCGTCCCATCAGGGAGGTGGGCGGAGGCGGTGTCGGCGTGCATCCAAATCAGGTCGCCGGGGCATTGGGGCACGCTGTGCAATGAGATAGGATACGTACGTAATAGCGTACGTATCCGCCTCAACGCTGACGAGAAAGGAACGCGTACGTGAACGACATGGAACCCGAGACCGCGAACCTGTCAGCCCCCTGCCTGCCGATGAAGACCATCACAGCAACGAAAGCACGCTCCAACCTCTATCGCCTCATGGAGGAGGCTGCCGTCACGAGCGAGCCGATCCAGATTACCGGGAAGCGGACCAACGCCGTGCTGCTCGCCGAGGACGATTGGCGCGCCATCCAGGAAACACTCTACCTGCTGGCAGTTCCCGGCATGCGAGACTCGATCCTCGAGGGACTGCAAATCCAACTCGAGGAGTGCGTCGAGGAACTCGATTGGTAGCTAGCTGGCGGGTCGTCTACACGAGCCATGCACAGAAGGACGCCAGGAGGCTCGTCGCTGCCGGGCTCAAGCCAAAGGCAGAGTACCTGCTGCGGCTGCTCCAGGAAGATCCGTTTCGCAGCCCGCCTCCATTCGAGAAGCTCGTAGGTGACCTGGCCGGAGCCTACTCACGTCGCATCAACGTGCGGCATCGGCTCGTCTACCAGGTCTACAAAGAAAAGCGCGTGGTCAAGGTGATTAGGCTCTGGACCCACTACGAGTAGGCGGGGCTAGCAGGCCGTGGTGAAAGTGTGATGCGCCCTTGGCGGCGTAACCCTCCCAGACCCATTGAGAAATCCAGGCTAGTCCAACTGTGGCCAGCCCCTGTTCTCGCTGCCGATCTGCAGCGCTGCGAACAGAATCGGCAGGCTAGACCCATGAGGGATGGCCCGAGGCCGGTGCCGATCGACAGGTTGATCCAGGACGCGGCGAGACTGCTTGCGCCGTATCCCCAGAGGCCCCATTTCTTCCATCTCCACAGCGCGATCGCACAGCCGAGGTTGAGGACCGCGCCAGGCAGCCATGGCGCTGCTTCCCCGGCTCGGCATCTCCTGGCGGCGGCACGACTGCCTCCTCCTGATCCGTTGCGAAGTTCGGGCTCGCCTAATCCGTCTTGATGCCCATCTCCGCCAGCAAATCGTCGGCGTGGTAGAGCTGCTCCATGATCCACAGGACGTAGCGCATGTCCACGTGGATGGTTCGCGTGATCGGTGGGATGAAATCCCAATCGGCGATGATGCTCTCCCAGTTGCCGTCGAAGAGCAGTCCAACCAGCTCGCCCTTGGCGTTCATCGTGGCTGATCCCGAGTTGCCGCCGGTGGAATCCAGTGTCGTCAGGAAGTTGACGGCCACCGAGTCGAGAGCTTCATCGTAGAAGCTACCGAACTCGCGGTTCTCGATGGCGGCGAGCTGATTCGCGGGGGCATTGAAGGGCTCCTCGCCGGTGTCCTTCTGCAGGATGCCCATGAGCGACGTGAAGGGTGTGTACTTCACCGCGTCGGCCGGGGAGTATCCCTTCACGGAGCCGAAGGTGACACGCAAAGTGCTGTTCGCATCCGGGTAGATCGCCTTATCCAGGCTTTCGTTGTAGGCGATCATCGCCTCCATCAAGCGCGGGCGCACGGCATCGAAGAGCCCGGCGAGCTCCTTGGCGTTGTTTTCGAGCTCGAGGTCGCTCTCGTAGAGCTGTACGGCGAGCTGGATGAACGGATCATCGCTCGTCTCGAAGTCCTCGGGCGTGGCTTCCATCCAAGAGACCCGCGTCTCGAGATTCGCCAGGGTGGTGTTCGAGTACATCTCATGGAGCTTGGCGTTCAAGTCCGCCTCAGTTACCAAGTTGCCCTCGATGCCGAACCACTGGTCGAAGGCCTGCACATGTTGGCCTTCGGGGAGCTCGGCGTAGTTGAGGATGAACTGGCGCCAGGCGGCGGCGTCGACGCCAGCCTCGTAGGTTCGCTCCAGGCGGTTGAGCGATTCTCTGACGCGGCCGAGGTCGCGCTCCTGATAGCCCGACTCGCGCTCCATATCGGGCTTGAGCTTCTCCTGGCTCAGCCGGTACAGGGTGCGGGCTACCCCGAGCAACGACGACCGGCGACCCAGGGTGTCGTAGTAGAGAACCCGCACCTGCTGCGACTGGCTCTGCGCGATCAGCTCACGCAGGTCGGCGAGTGCCGCGCCATACTTCTCCTTGCGCTCGGGGTCGCTGTCGATCCAGGCCTGCAGCTCCGTTTCGAGAGTGGTCTTGCGCTCGACGATGTCGCTCTTGGCGAAGCCAGCCAGCATGCCGCTGTAGTTCTTGGTGGTGTTGTTCAATCCGGCCACCAAGCTGGCGTACTTGATACTCGCGTCCTCGTTGTCGGCGGTTGCGTCGTTGATGATGTCGAGCCACTGAAGATAGGCCTTGCCACGCGTCGGGTAGTACCAGTCGATGACGTTCTTCGCCTCGCTGGCCAGCCGGTATCGGCTGGTGCTGCCGGGATACCCCGCGGCCATGATGAAATCGCCCGGCTGTATGCCCTTCGGCGAAACCGTTAGATGATGCTTCGGCGCGTAGGGGACATTCTCCGGTGCGAAGTCGGCGGGCTTGCCGTCGGGGCCGACATAAGCACGATAGAAGGAGTAGTCGCCGGTGTGGCGTGGCCACATCCAGTTGTCGATGTCGCCCCCGTACTTGCCGATGGCCTCTGCCGGCGCGTGCACGAGGCGAACGTCGCGGATCTCGAGCTGCTTGATGAGCTCGTACTCCAGGCCGCCATAGTAGGTGCGAACATTACAGCGATGGCCCACATCCTGCTCGCAATCGGCGACGAGAGCCTTCTCCTTGGCGTCGACTGCCGCATAGCGGTCGGCCCCGCTGGCGCCCTCTGGAATGGCGGCGAGCACCTGGTTGGTCACGTCCTCGACAGCCACGGTTACGAGCACGCGACTGCCGGGAGACGCAGGTAGCTCCTCGGACCTGTCCGCGGCCAGGAACCCGTCCCTCAGTAGATTGTTCTCCTCGGTCGAGTTGTAGACGATCGACCCGTAGGCGCAGTGGTGATTGGTGATCACGAGCCCCTCGGGAGAGACGAAGGAGGCGGTACAACCGCCTAGCGAGATCACGGCGTTCATCGGATGCGAGGTGAGATCCGACAAGCTCTCAGGATCGACCTCGAGTCCGAGCGCCTTCAGCTCGGCAGCAAGTTCGGGCAGTTGCTTTGGCCGCCACATTCCTTCGTCGGCGGAGGCGATGCAGACGAGAAGGAGGATGGATGCCAAGGCGAGACTGGGAGAAACGGCGCGCACGAGTTTTCTCATGTTGATCTCCTGGCTGAGGTGGCGACGAGTGATGGCGAATCCCATCAGAGAGACTAAGTGAGCGGCCCCGTCTTCATCGACTCGTAGCAGCGATCTTTGTCTGAGTGAAAGTAAACCAGATCCAACCTCGGGACAACGACCGCCCGGGCGGCGCGCCGGCTCATCTGGAAGCAGACCTTGGCGAGCAATTCTGAACGAGATGCGGAACCAGAAGTATGGGGCTTTTTGCTTGCTCACTGTGACATTTGTATTGAGTTTGTTGGACTGTAGAGACTATTATTAGTCAAGCGATTAGCTGTAAAGCTAGAATCAGTTAGTTTTAGTTAGTAAAAATCACTGTTGATCAGAAGGCGAGTCCCCCGATGAGTGAAACGAGCCGTTTCGGGCGCTATGAGGTCAGGCGCGTCCTCGGCGAGGGGCAGATGGGCATTGTCTATCTGGCCAAGGATCCTCTCATCGGCCGGCCGGTGGCCATCAAGGCCATTCGCGAGGACCCCGGGAATCTATCAGGCGGCTTCGCCGAATGCCGCGCACGCTTCGAGCGTGAGATCCAGATCGCTGGAACCTTCGCCCACCCCAACATTGTGACGATTTACGACGTTGGTCTGGAGAAGGGCCAGAGCTTCGTGGCCATGGAGTGCGTCGAGGGTGGCAGCCTCGCCGACCTCCTAGGTCGTGAGCGCATCCTCCCGTTCAGCAAGGTGACCGATCTTGTCGAGCAGATCGCGAGCGCCCTCGACTATGCACACGCTCGCGGCGTCGTTCACCGGGACGTCAAGCCGCCGAACATTCTGATGACCTTCGACGGTAGGCCCAAGGTGACCGACTTCGGCGTTGCGCGCCTGGCCGACTCGACGCTCACTCGCCATGGTGCAACGTACGGCTCACCTGCCTACATGTCGCCGGAGCAGGCGGCGTCCCAGGCGATCAGCGGCTCCTCTGATCAGTTCGCACTCGCCATTCTCACTTACCGGATGCTGACGGGTGAATTGCCCTTCGCTGGAGAGTCGATCAACGCGGTCATGTATCGGATCGTCAAGGAGGAACCCGTTCCTCCAGGGCTCCTGAATCCGCTACTTCCTCAAGAGGCCAGCGCGGTGCTTCTGCGGGCGCTCTCGAAAAATCCCCTGGATCGATACGGGAGCTGCAGTGAGCTCGCGACGGCCTTGCGAGAGGCGCTCGAGTCCGTGGCCGTGACCGAGAAGGCTGCTTCGCTGCCCGACACGCTTGCGGCGGAGGTGTTCGGCCCGGCGTCCGCCGGCGCTCAAACCGAGCGTATACCGTGCGGGGATAGCCAGCCCGCGAGTGCTGGTGACGCCGGCGAAAAGCGTGGATACCTGGCCACCATGACATCGAGTCTCAGCGTCTCTCTGGCCTCGACCATCTCGCGGCATACGGAGAGCAGGGGCTGGGAGCTCTTGACCGTGGCGGTCCTCGTCGTTCTGGCAGTTCTGGTGGGAGCAAATCTCTTACGTAGTGACTCGGGACCGGGGAACCGGCCACCGAGAGAGCAAGTGCTCACGGTTCTGCAGAAGAACGCCTCCGACGGCCAGGTCGCGATGGAAGTCGCTCTCCTCGGTCTGCCGACGGTGGAGCAGAGCAGCTCAGACAAGCACGTTGATTCGAGTGGGGAAGGGAGGAGGGCTGTTGCCGGCGAGGACGGTCTCGCCAGTTCAGAGGATTCGGCGAGGGACGCCTCGGGGGGGGGGAACCCGGCGGCAGATGTTTCAGGAGGGGAATGGGTGGATGAGGATGCTCGCTCGAGTCCGACCTCCGATGGGCCAGATGAGGCAGGTGCAACCGCAGACGGCAACCGCCTTGGAGCGGGCCTCTCGGACGAGTGGACCCTGATACCCGGGGGAGCGATCTCGAACAAGCTGGCCAGGCGCAGCTATAGGGCCGCCGCCGTGTTTCGCACGATCATGAGTGACCCGGAGGAGGGCATTCCCGTGGAGCTGCTGAAAGACTCGGCTTGCGTTGCCGTTGTACCAGGTGTGGTGAAAGTGGGATTCCTGTTCGGAGGTCGGAGCGGGAAGGGGCTCTTGAGTTGCCAGACGGAGAAGGGCTGGAGTCGGCCGGCCTTCGTGTCGATCAGCGGGGGGAGCTTCGGCCTACAGATCGGCGCACAGTCGAGTGATTTCGTTCTGCTGTTTTCCGATAGGGAGATCGTCGATCGTCTGGCCGAAACACCTTACAGGCTGGGGAGCGCCGGCACCTCGGTTGAGGCGGGACCGGTAGGCAGGAGCACCGAGGCAGTTGCCCGAGAGGAGATCCGACCCGATGTCTACTCCTATTCCCGCAGCCGGGGCTTTTTCGCCGGCATCTCTCTGGAGGGCTCGAGCCTGGCACTGGATGATCGCTCGAACACCGAGGTTTACGGGAGAGGCCATGCAGGCCCCGAGCTCCTCGCCAGCCACGGAGGCGAGCTACAGCGCGAACTGGCGACATTCCTCGAGGAGCTCGGGCGCTACAGCCGAAGAACGCCTTGACGCGCCACCGGTGATTCGTCGTCACCGCCTGCCCGAGGTACTATCGTTTCCATTCTCGAAAGTAGCTCGGACTCTACAACTTCAAATCAGCCGGCGGGGTCATCATGTCGAGAAGGTGGATCGTCATCGCGGCGCTGCTCGCGGGCCTCAGCCTGCCAGCGGTTGCCTTGCCGCAGAGCAGCGTCTCGATGAGCGCGGTCGAGGTCGATCTGTGGCCGGAGTACGACCGCTCCGACATGCTCGTGATCTACAAGATCACGCTGGCGCCTGAAGTACAGTTGCCTGCCGCCCTCAACATTCGCATCCCTGCCGCCGCCGGCCGGCCCAACGCCGTCGCGGAGAGGCAGCTTGATGGTCGGCTCACCAGCGTCAGCTACGACCAGCGACAAGATGCAGAGTGGACCTCTCTTATCTTCACTGCCTCTCGACCCGAGGTTCAGGTCGAGTACTACGACCCGAGGCTCGAGAGGGACGAGGCAAGCCGTAGCTTCGTCTACACGTGGCCTGCTGACTACCCGGTTGGAGCCTTGAGCGTGCAGGTACAGCAGCCCCAAGATGCGTTCAACCTGCGCATGGATCCTGCCGCCGAGCACACCTCTCCTGCGGGACAGGGGTTCATCTATCACATCCTTCATCTGCAGGCGCGGGGCGCCGGCGAGCCGGTCGACGTGACGATTGAGTACATGAAGGAGAGCGAAACTCTGAGCGTGGCCACCATGCCGCAGGCGGCGCCGGCGCAGCCCGGGATATCACCAACGACTTCCCTGCCCTCCGAGGGCGGTGACGAAATCCCTGCGTGGGTTTTTGCGGTGCTCGCTGCGGTGGTCGTGGCTGCGGGCGTGGGGCTGTGGTGGCGTTTGGGTCGCGGCGAGAAACCGGCCGGCGCATCTGTGGTCACAAGAGTCCGAGCCGCCGCTCCCATGGCGCAGAAGGCCGGCATCCGCCCGGGCGGACCAGCTGCTGCCAGGCGTGGTGGAGTGCGTCAGCCTGAATCGCCCGAGCCCACGGAGGGGGCCGCGTTCTGCACCCGGTGCGGCGCCCCCGCCACCCCCGGCGACCGCTTCTGCCACGCCTGTGGCACGCAGCTTCCGGGCTAATCGTCGGCGTCTTCTCCAGATTCGCTCTCAGGTAGCTCGTCCGCCGCCTGCCCGTCGAGCTCCGAATCCGCCACATTGCCCAGAACCTCTCGGGCCCGCTCGTGGAGCTTGCGCTTCGCTTCCTCGACCTCTTCCAGGCCCTCCTTGAGCTGGCCCAACTCACCGCTGCGAATCTTGAGCCCTTCATTCATAAAAAGCGCCGCCGCCTCGGAGCGACTCTTGAGGGCGCCGGTTTGCACCCACGAGTCGAGGGCTTCGCTGGTGTCCTTGTCGACTCGGACCATGACGACTCGATCTCTCGGATTGGTGTTCAATTCGTCGATTCCCTCACGTAGGCCAAGAGGCACGGCAACCACCTTCACGGCCCTGCTGGCTGCGTTCCCGCAGAGGGTGGTGAGCTCACCCAAGTTCTCGAGCGTGATCCCTGCCCCGGCGAGTGATTCCCTGATGCGGCGGGCGAGTCGTTTGGAGCTTTCGCTCTCGCTACTGTGCTCGTCGCCTTCCTCGATTTTCTCGTCTATCTGATCTAGGGGTTCGTCCATAGGTTCATTCCCGTGTTCTGGGGAGTTCTTTGATGTTCGCAAGTAATACAATTACACAGAAGACACCGTGAGTCAAGAATCTTGTCGGAGCGACCTCGAGGTGCCTCCTCATCTGTCCTTACTGATAGGTATAGCTATATTTTGGTGAATTAGCGATTCAGCCGAGTCTTTACGCGAATAATCTTACCTGGTCGCTTGACAGGTCGGCAGGCTCGCTGTATACACGTAATAGCATTACGTTTGATCCGATGAGAGGCCGGAGAAGGAAATGATCGATGCCGCGACCCAGTTCATGGTGCGAGTGACGCTGGTATCGGCGATTCTCGTGCGTATCACGGTGGAGTGGAACCAGATCGGAGCCATGTGGATGACGATCCTGGTCCGCAAGATGATCACCCTGCTGATGCTGGGCGCTCAGGCCGGCCTGCCAATACAGATGTCATGACTGCCCGATTCCCAGCACGAAATCAGGAATCTCGGTCTCGCTGAGCTCGATTTCCGGGAAGCCCGATACGGGCGTGCTCGCGCAGCAGCGATCCGCTGAGAAACCCGGACCAAGGCAAAAAGAGAAACGGCCAGGGTTCTGGGGGTAGTAGACCCTGAGCCGATTTCTCCGGACAGTCCGGATTCAAGGGAGCACCAGGTCCCGAACCATCCTCACAGAACGGCCCAGAGATGTGGGCGATGGAGCAAAACATCCCGGGCCGTTTGTAGACGAGCGGATCGAGTAGGAAAAGGAGGTAACCTCACGACCCGTCCGCCTGATGGGAGCGTCCTGGAATTTGGACCTCTCTCACGACTTTGGTGCTCACCTAGTAAGGCGTATTTCGGGCGCATTCGGTAGCCGGATTGGGGCCGAATGGCCCGGAATGGCCAGGGGATTGGCCCACTATGGGTGAAGGATGGCTACCACCTCGGCCTGCTAGCCACCCGTTGAGAAGTCCGGGCTAGGCGCCGAGCGCGCGCGTCCACCTGATGACTTCGGCCTGTGATCTCACCCCGGTCTTTCGATAGATCGACTTGAGGTGGTTGCGCACCGTGTGGGCGCTGATAAAGAGCTGCTCGGCGATGTTCGACACCCGGTCGCCCAGGATCAGGTGGTGCAGCACCTCTTTCTCGCGCGGCGAAAGATCATCCAACGCCGGGTGGTCTAAATTCACAGAGCGCAGGTCTCCGGCCGGAGTGCCGCTGATCGTGCGGAGACGATGGGCAATCTCCTCCAGGGCGGGCACGACCTCGGCGGGATTGGGCTCGAGCCCCACGCGCTTGGCGGTCTGTACCGTTCCCAAATCGACGATAATCGAAAAGGTCGCCTGGAGAACTCCTTCTTCGTCGAAGAACCGCTGTGGAATCAGGAGTGCGGGGAAGGTCGTGGCGTCCTTTCGCCTGGCGACGATGAGGCGAGCGCGAAGGTCTCCTTCCCTGATCGCTTGCCCCTCGGCCAGGAGCAGCCCGAAATGCTCGGGGATCACCATGTTCAAGCTCGGCTCGCCAACGATTTCCTCTTTTTCGTAGCCGAGCCAATCCAGGAGCCGTTTGTTCGCGAAAACGACGATGCCGTCGAGGTCACTGGCTACGAGGCCACAGTTCATCGTCTCGACAACCGTCATCAGGTCGCGGTGTTCGGGCGCGAGCTCGGTGTCCTGCTTCGTCGGTTCGTCCATGCCTGATTCTCCAGTCCTGTGGTGCCTTGCCGGAGTTACGCCCCTTCGCAGTGGCGAACATCCCGCTTCCGACGCCCGTTTTCCCATAGTGCGACCGTAAGGTCAATTGCCAGCACGGCCTGCTAGTCTGGACTTCTCAACGGGTGGCCTCGCGTAGTAGCCACCCGTTGAGAAGTCCAGGCTAGAAGATGTCCGATCGTGGGATCGGTATATCCCACGAGTGGCCACCGTGCTTGTACGTCTCGATCCTGTGATAATGGCCTAAACCCTTAAAAAACAACAACTTATGGTCGGTCGTGTTGACGGCATGAGGATTGCACATCCCCCGTGTAGCAGCAAATCTGAAACCTGCAGGAGATCGTGAGTGTACGGATTATGGCAGGACCTCAAGTACGGCGGACGGCTGCTTCTGCAGCATCGTGGCTTCACCACAGTGGCGGTGCTGTCCCTGGCTCTCGGCATCGGCGCTAACACGACGATCTTCAGCCTCATCAACGCCATCCTGCTGCGTCCCATTCCTGTGGAGGACGTTGACTCGCTGGCGTCGGTGTTCACCTCCTACACCGGTGGTGATCGGTACAGCATCACCTCGTACCCGGACTACGAGGACCTGCGGGATCACAACGAGGTTTTCGCGGAGCTCGCGGCACAGGCCTACATGCCGATGGGGCTGCGAGGAGACGGTGGCACCGATGTTGTCATGGGACAGCTCGTGTCCTGGAACTACTTCTCGGTGCTGGGAGTGGATCCTGCTCTGGGGCGCGCCTTTCGCCCGGAGGAGGACCAGTCCGAGGGAACTCATCCTGTGGCTGTCCTGAGCTACAGAATCTGGAGCACCCGGTTCGGTGCCGATCCCGATGCAATCGGACAGCAGGTATTCATCAACGACTTCCCGTTCACGGTGATCGGAGTCGCCCCCGAAGACTTCCGTGGCCTGAGCGTAATTTTCGCGACGGACATCTGGGTGCCGCTCCACATGACCGAGCAAGCGCTTCCCTACAGCCCGCAGTTCGATGGTCGCATCGACCCCTGGCTCTGGCTCGTGGGTCGCCTGGCGCCGGGCATCACCATCGAGCAGGCGCAGGCCGACCTGGACGTGTTGTCGGCGAACCTGAGTCAGGAGTATCCCGAGCTCAACCAGAACAAGCGCTTCGAGGCTGTTGCGACGAGTAAGAATCGCATTGGCACCTCCCCCAGTGCCGGCGCCAACGGCTTCGTTTGGATGCTCCTGGGTGTTGTGGGCCTGGTGCTCCTTGTTGCCGCATTCAACGTTGCCAACCTGCACCTGGCGAGGGCCACGATTCGACAGCGGGAAATCGCCCTGCGTTACTCGCTGGGAGCGTCCAGAGGCCGGATTCTAAGGCAGCTCCTGACCGAGAGCATGGTGCTGGCTCTGCTGGCCGGCCTCGTCGGGTTGCTGATCGCGCTGTGGGCCACAGACCTGCTGATGGCGCTGATGCCATCCTCGGTGTTCATCCTTGAAGTCGACTACAGCTTCGACTGGGCGGTCCTCGGCTTTACGTTGCTGATCTCGTTGCTGGCCGGAGCAATCTTCGGGTTGGCGCCGGCGCTTCAGACGATCCACCCCGACCAAGCCGGGGAGCTCAAGGAGCAGGCGGTCCAGCAAGGGCGTAGCCTGAGGAAGTCGCGGCTACAGAGATCACTCGTGGTCGCCCAGGTTGCCTTGTCTCTTCTCTTGTTGATCAGCTCGGGTTTGTTTCTCAAGAGCTTGACCAACGTGCTGGCGTTGGACCCCGGCTACGATCTGCGGGACGGCATCGTCGCCTCCGTGAATCTCGGCTACAGCCAGTATGAGGAGGCCGACGGGCGGATGCTCTACCAGCGCTTCTTCGATCGCATCCGCACCCTTCCGGGAGTCGAGCAGGCCAGCATGTCGGCGTTTCTGCCCCTCGGAGAAAACCATGGGCGCCACGACACATACATCGACGGGTACGAGTTCGGCCCCGACGAGTACAACGTCTTTTTGCGCAACATGGTCAGCCCCGAGTACTTCGAAACCATGGGGATTGCCATCGTGCGGGGACGCAGCTTCGATGGCCGCGATCGCGAGGACAGCAAGCCGGTTGCACTGATCAACGAGACAATGGCGGACCGCTTCTGGCAGGATCGCGATCCCATCGGCGGCAGGATCTTCGTCGATCTCGGCGTCGAGCGCGAGGTCGTCGGCGTTGTCGCGGATGGTAGATACCTGGCCCTGCTGGAGGACGCGCAACCCTATGTCTACATCCCGTTGAGCCAGGCTGAATACCTGGAGCACCTCAACTTCGTCGTCCGGGCCGACGGCAACGCGAGCGGCTTGGTTGGACTCGTACAACAGGAGTTCAGCCAGGTCGAGCCGAACCTCCCGTTGCCGCTCATTCAGACCGTCGAGGAATACATGCGCCTCTCCGTCGGCGACGTGCGGGCCCCGACCATCTTGATCGGCACATTCGGCCTGCTGGCACTGATTCTGGCCATGACCGGAGTCTACGGAGTCATGGCCTACATGGTGAGCCAGAGGACGCACGAGTTCGGTGTTCGCATGGCGTTGGGAGCGGAGTCCAGTGCGATCGTGCTGATGGTGCTACGCCGAGGAATGAAAACGACTCTGGTGGGGATTGCCGCCGGCCTGGTGCTGGCGGCCGCTGTGACACGTTTGCTAGGCGGATTCCTTTACGAAGTCAGACCGTTGGACCCTATCGTCTACCTGGGAGTTGCTCTGGCGTTGGCGGTGATCTCGATCGTAGCGTGTTACGTGCCCGCCCGCCTGGCGTCGCGGGTCGACCCGATGGTGGCCCTGCGAGTGGATTGAGAACCGACCGACCATGCCGAGAGAGCCTCTCTCGGCATGGCAGCACATATTCGGCCTGAAATCGCTCCCCGAGCGATTCGCCGTCCGACGGTGAACGGGCACCTACTACCTGCGGCCTGCGGGGGCCACGCGGCTCATCGAGGTCGTACGAGGCATGCAGGTCGTTCCCGAGGAAGATCGTAAACGTGCTGTGGGTGATGAACCCCGACCGGCCGAGGAACTAGCTTGCACTTTTTGTCACGGTTCTGATGTCGGTGCGGATCGGATAGCCGGCAAGATTGTCTTCAAATTCGCGGTCCAAACAGGAATCTGTGAATCGGTGGCCATCCAAGTAAGGGTGTAGGGATGTGTTCGCAGTGTGCAGACCTCACCCAGGAGGATCCCGGATGGCTGTTCCCACATCACCGAAGGTCAAGCTGGCCGTAGTTGCTTCCCTCTTTGGCCTCGCAATCCTCGTCGTGTACGCCTTCGTCGCCTATCTCAAGGACCCCGGGGCCACAGATGGTTGCCTGGCCGAGTACGAGGCGTGCCGCGCCTCGGCCGAAGGATTCACGGGCGCCGTGGACTGCGGCATCGAGCTCTACCATTGCCGGGCTCTGGGGGAGCACACTCACGCTTCCGGGCTAGTCGGACCCGATAGAAACACCGTCAGCAGCATAGGGGCGCCGTAGCATCTCGATCGGCGCCAGGAACGTGCGTTCCTCGCCGGTCCCAATGATTGCTTTCCCACCGGTCTCTTGTGCCGTCTGACGCAGCCCATCGCGCAGCGTGTCAATGGCCCAACCCATCTCGTCTGTGCCGAGCCGTGCGCCACCAGACAGCCCAGACGCGAAGTCTGAGGCGGAGGTTGTTGCGATCCCTGCATCCACGCCGACCGAGCGCACCTCCTCGAGCGGTGTCGGGTCTATGGCATAAACACTGACAGGACAGATAGGGGAGGACCGGGTGGCGGGAATGCGATAGCCTGCATTCCTCACCAGCTTTCTGACGGCAAGGGTGGGATCCATCCAACCGGGATGCCAGAGGATGCTCGAGGAACACGGAATCAGGACCTTTCATGGTCCGCGCGTGTGGTTTGGCACCGCAGTTTCGCTGGTGTTGATCCTGCTGCTCTGCTGGGGGTTGATTCTCGCCACACAGGCGTTCCTCAGGAGTCTCAACATCCTTGCCACGACGTCACCCGAGGCGGCCATTCTCCGCGCTGGGCTGGCGCTGCGTGTCCTGGGCGCCATCATGGGCGGCCTCGCCCTGGCCACGGCCGCCTACACGGTCCGCATGTCGAAGCGAGTCATTGCGAATCGGCAGCTACCTCCTCCGGGGGTCTGGGTACTCGGCAAGCCGAAAATCGTCTTCGGTGAGCGTGCCGCGCTCTTCGGGTATATCGGCTACGGGCTCGCCGCACTCCTGTCGGGGGTGGGAGTGTCGGTGGTGGTGCTCCTGTGGCACTACGTCGGTCTCATGACCTCGGGTGTCGTGCCCATCTAGACGGGACCCCTCATCGGCTAGCGTAGGGAACGCGCAGCCGAGGGCCGTTGCGAGATCCAGGTCAAGCCAGACTTGACGCTGATACCCATGGAAGAGTACCTTGGAATTGTACCGACCGACGGTCGGTCGGTAGCTAGCCAGGCAAGGCCCCTCTCATCCCTCGCGCTAACGACTGATAGCTGGAGTTTGGTAATGCAGACCGCGAAGGATCCGCAAATGGACAGCGGGCTACCCGTCTTTCGTGCGCAAGGCGTGACCAAGGTCTACCAGATGGGTGAGGTGCGGGTGCATGCTCTGCGTGGGGTGGATCTCGACCTCGTGCGAGGCGAGTTTCTCGTTCTCCTCGGTCATTCCGGAAGCGGCAAGTCGACGCTGCTGAACATCCTGGGCGGGCTCGACACGCCGACCGCCGGGCGGGTCTTCTACCATGACCAGGAGCTTACGGTGGCGACAGAAAGCGAGCTTACTCGCTACCGCCGCCGCAGCGTCGGGTTCGTGTTCCAGTTCTACAACCTGATCCCGAGCCTCACCGCGCGTGAGAACGTGGAGCTGGTCACAGAGATTTCCCGCAATCCGATGACGCCGGAACGCGCTCTCGATCTTGTCGATCTGGGTGAGCGAATGGACCATTTTCCCGCTCAGCTCTCCGGTGGTGAGCAACAGCGGGTGGCCATCGCGCGGGCGATCGCCAAACAGCCGGACGTGCTGCTGTGCGACGAGCCGACGGGCGCCCTCGACATCACCTCCGGCGTGGTGGTGCTCGAGGCCCTGGAGCACGTCAACGACGAGCTCGACACAACGCTGGCGGTCATTACCCACAACGCCGCCATCGCAGGAATGGCCGACCGGGTCTTGACTCTGGCAGACGGGCAAATTGTCGGCGACCGGCGCAACGAGACCCGTGTCGGCGCAAGAGAAATCCAGTGGTAGAAGAGATCTCGCCATGAAGCTTTCGCCGCTCGACCGCAAGCTCGTTCGCGAGCTGTGGAAGATCAAAGGGCAGGCTCTGGCCATCGCTCTGGTAATCGGTGCGGGGGTGGCGCTGTACGTGCTGATGCTCTCCACCTTCGACTCGCTGTCCGTCACCCAGCAGACCTACTACGATCGCTATCGCTTCGCCGACGTCTTTGCTTCAGCGCGCAGAGCGCCGATCCGGTTGGAGCCCCAGATCAGCGAGATTCCTGGCGTCGCACATTCCGAGACCCGGGTCGTCGCGGATGTCACCATCGATATCGCGGGCTTTTCCGAGCCGGCGGTTGGCCGGCTGATCGGTATCCCGGAGGTGCGGCGCCCCATTCTCAACGATCTGTTCATGCGCCAGGGGCGGTGGATCGAGCCCGGCAAGCCCGACGAGGTAATCGTGGCCGAGAACTTCGCCTACGCTCATGGGCTCGGCACCGGCGACAAGATTGCCGCGGTGATCAACGGGCGACGCCGCGAGCTGGAGATCGTCGGGCTGGCGCTAACGCCCGAGTACATCTACAGCGTTCGGCCCGGTGAGATCCTGCCGGACGACAAGCGCTTCGGCGTGATGTGGATGAACCGGCGCGCCCTGGCGGCCGCCTTCGACATGGAAGGTGGCTTCAACGACGTCGTGCTTACTCTCATGCGCGGTGCGTCGGAGGAGGAGGTCATCGACAGGCTCGATGATCTTCTGGCTCCCTACGGTGGCATGGGCGCGATTTCCCGCAGCCTGCAGCCGTCACACTTCTATATCAACAACGAGATGGCGGGGCTCGAGACGATGGGTGAGTCGATCCCCATCATCTTCCTGATGGTGGCGGCGTTTCTGCTCAACGTCGTGCTCTCGCGCATGGTCTCGGTTCAGCGTGAGGAGATCGCCGTGCTCAAGGCTGTCGGCTACTCGAACACGGCAGTCGCGGGGCACTTCGTGAAGTGGGCGATGTTGATCACGTTCCTCGGAACCGCCCTGGGCATCGGGATCGGTGCGTGGTTGGGCCGGGGAATGACCGAGATGTACACCGATTTCTTTGATTTCCCGATCTTGCTCTACCAGCTCTCACTGCCGACAGCCGTTCAGGCGGCCTTGATCAGCTTCGGTGCGGCGCTGCTGGGAACGCTCGTGGCCGTGCGACGAGTGGTGAAGTTGCCGCCGGCGGAGGCCATGAGGCCCGAGCCTCCGGCCGCCTACTCGGTGAGCCTGGTTGAGAAATTGGGCCTGAAGCGGATCCTCACACAACCCACGAGGATCATACTCCGCAACCTGCAGCGGAACCCCGCACGTGCATTGCTGTCGATCGTCGGCATCGCCTCCGGCTGTGGGCTGCTGATCTTCGGCACGTTCTCCATGGACTCGATGGACGAGATGGTCGACCTCGAGTTCTTCCAGCGCAATCGCTATGACGTGATGGTGAACTTCGTCGAGCCGGTATCGGCCGGCGCCTACTTCGAGTTGCAGGGCAAACCAGGAGTC
>SDBT01004064.1_pt1 | contig 24958 bp, 22 predicted proteins | sample 2277101 | NCBI WGS metagenome assembly SDBT01 (sample SAMN10404973, study PRJNA504765) | marine sediment metagenome | isolation source: marine sediment core GS10_PC15, 103 cmbsf | place: Arctic Ocean: Southern Knipovich Ridge | collected 2010 | reverse complement strand
ACCCTTGGGATGGCAGATGACATCCTCATAAAGGAAATTCAAGGTATAACTGGAATTTTGAATAACCACGGTCTGATGAATATTGATTTCTCACATATATCTAAACTGATGAAAAATGGTGGGGGTACATACATTTCAATTGGTTATGGACAGGGGAATGAAAGGGTTGTTTCTGCAATTCAAAACGCATTAATTAATCCCTTACTTGGCAACACACCAATTCATCAAGCACATGGAATTATAATTAAATTATCTGGTGATCTAAGATTTAATGAAATAGATTCTGCCATTACATATTTAAAAGAAAAAGTTGGGAAGGATACTGAAATCTTACCCATAGTTGAACACAGGGAGATAAATGATAGCCATGTTTTGGTTTCTATATTGCTAACTGGTATCGGGGCTACACCGTTACTTTATCATGATGAGTATCAGCACAAACCAACTGAATTAACTGAAAAGGATCATCTCTTAGTAAATAATGAGGAAAATTTGGTGTATTCCAAATCGTTAATAGATTATGAAGATGAATTAGAAGTACCTGCATTTCTTCGGAAAGGTTATAATTTAGACAAATAGTACTAATTAAACCTATGGATTTGAATGTAATAACTAAGATAAATAATCAGGTATTCAATCAATTTCCTTACCTTAAAGACACGTCCCCAAAAATACAAGAAATGCCTGATGGCTCAACAATCCTCAAGTATATTGGTAGCGCAAAAACAGAAAATGGACATAACATTCCAGTTTCAATTAGAGTGAAAGCTACTGAGGAAGGGAAAATCCTTCAAATATCATCTTCAAGATAGAACTTACAGTATTCCACCCATGAACACTTTCTCAGTGACTGCCAAAGCCCACCCAAATATCGCCTTCATAAAATATTGGGGAAATCAGGATGATTCTCTGAGACTTCCCTCCAATGGTTCGATATCTATGAATCTGGCTGGCCTGAGTACAACTACGACTGCTGCTATAAATCCAAATTTAAAAAGTGACCACCTTGAACTGAATGGATCGATGCAGAAAGGCCTCGCTTTGCACCGCATCCAGAAATATTTGAGCCTTATTAGAAAGATTTACAAACGAGATGGATTCCTGGAAATTAAAAGCACAAACGACTTTCCGATGTCTGCTGGCATCGCCTCATCTGCTTCCGCCTTTGCAGCACTTTCCACCGCAGTTGCGCATCTATATGAACTTCATTTAGAACAAAAAGAATTATCTACAATCGCCCGATTGGGATCTGGCTCTGCTTGCCGGTCCATTCCTCCTGGTTTCTGCGAATGGAAAACAGGCAGCAGCCATGAAGAATCTTTTGCGATAACTATTGCACCCCAGTATCATTGGCACCTATGGGATTGTATTGCTATTGTTGAAAGTAAACCTAAAGAGATAACCTCTACCAAGGGGCACAGGAAAGCAAAATCGAGCCCACTGCAACATGCGAGAATCATGGATACTCCTCGCCGGCTTGACATTTGTAGAAATGCGATTATTAAAAAGGATTTCAGATCTCTTTCTGAAATCATTGAACTTGACAGCAATATAATGCACGCAGTTATGATGACCTCAAAACCACCTATCATGTATTGGCAGACAACCTCATTAATGATCATGCAAAAAGTCAAGCAGATGCGCCAAAAAGGTATTGCCGCGGCTTACACTCTAGATGCAGGTTCAAATGTACATATAATATGTACCGAAGAAAGCTATAAAAAAGTCGAGGAAATTCTACGGGACATTCCAGGAGTTATTGAGGTTCTGAAATCACCTTCCGGAAGTGGGGCGAGCCTGATTCAATCAACAAAAGCAAATTAATATATTTCCAATAGCAAGAGCAGCTGGCTGGCGTTATAATCCTTTCAAATGATAAATAATTCTATATTAAGTCTAATTGAATTCATTGCAGTCCTGAGCATCCTTTTATTAGTACATGAAATGGGGCATTTCTTCGTAGGAAAACTATTCGGTATTCAAGCCGAAGAGTTTGGTTTTGGATATCCCCCAAAATTAATTAAACTATTTAATTGGAAGGGTACTGATTTTACGATAAATTTAATTCCTTTTGGAGCATTCGTGAGGTTCAAAGGAGAAGATGATCCAAATATTGAAGGAGATCTTTACAAAGCTAATAAATGGAAGCGATTAGGCATATTAGTAGCCGGACCTTTTATGAATTTATTAACTGGGGTCCTTTTATTTAGCTTGGTGATTTCAAAGACCGGAATTCCTCAACCTGATATCGTAGAAATAGTAGGAATTGCACCAGAATCTCCAGCTGTAGAAGCCGGATTAAAAGAAGCGGATATTATCCAGGCAGTGAACGGAGAAGAAATAACAAACATTCTTGAAGTTAGCGTTTTGGTTCAAGAGAACCTTGGTGAAATAATCACGCTTACAATTCTCCGGGACGATAGTTTAGAAAATATATACGTAATTCCCAGAGTTGATCCGCCAGAAGGTGAGGGAGCGATTGGGATAATCATGCAAAATCCGACCAGGGCGGTTGGTTTTATAAGAGCGATACCGATGGGAGGCAGAATTGCTCTTGAACAAGGCAAGCAGTTGTTATCCATCCCGGGAATGCTAATCAGAGGAGAAGTGGATTCCCAGGAAACACGCATGCTCTCTCCAAAAGGTATTTTCGATGTTTATTCTCAGGTTCGGGATTACGATAGAGTAATCGAGCAGGATGATCCTTCATTAATTATTATAAATATTGCCTGGTTCTTTGGCATAATATCTATATCACTGGGTTTTTCAAATTTGCTACCCATCCCTGCATTGGATGGTGGAAGAATACTTTTTATTCTCCCCGAGATCTTCCTCGGCAAGAGAGTGCCAGCAAAATTTGAAAACCTTGTCCATATTATTGGCTACTCGGGGTTATTGATGCTAATGGGATATGTTTTTTATCAGGATATTATTAATCCGATTGTGTTACCATAAAAGATAAAATGGAAACGAACCCAGAATATTCTTCTAACGAGGTAATCAAAAACCTTTTAGACAGCAGCAAATCTCTCGATCTACAGTTTTTACATTTTTTTTCAGATATCTCCCCAGGCGATCTGGAAAAAATAAAATCCATTTGGTCTGAGGTTAATAGAGATAGAAAATACAATATCCTCAGAGACTTAGTATCACTAATGGTAGCCAATACCCTTGTTTCTTGCGATGATTTTGGTTATTTTGCTTTACAGGATGATGATCCCCATATTAGGAGCCAGGCGATCCGTTTATTTTGGGAATGCAGTGATATTAAATTAATCTCTATTTTCATTGACCTTTTACAAAACGATTCTAACTTTGAAGTCAATGCTTCAGCTGCTGCAGCCCTCGGAAAATTTGTTTTATTAGGCGAACTCGAGGAAATTCCGGAAAAATCCGCAAATATGGTTCAAAATTTGCTGATCAATGAGTATATCAAAACAGAGAATGACCACATAAAACAAAGGATACTTGAATCTTTAGGTTACTCTAGCAATGAAAAAGTGAATCAATTTATCACTAACGCATTAAAGAAGAACGATAAAGGTTGGCATCTTTCAGCGCTATTTGCCATTAGCAGATCAGCAAATAATATATGGGAAAAAGAAGTAGTACAGAAATTAACTAACCTCGATCCTGATATTCAAATTGAAGCAATTAAAGCTGCCGGAGAATTGGAAATCGCGTCTGCGAAAGAGCAAATTGTTGAATTTATGGAAAGTTATACGCCTGATGAAGTATTGTATAAGCAAGCAATATGGGCACTATCCAAGATTGGCGGGAATGATGTAAAAAAACTTTTCGAGGAAATGATCGAGGAAAGTGATGATAAAGAAAAGACCGATATGTTAGAAATGGCTTTGGACAACATGGGCATCACAAATCGATTACCCTCATTTGGTCTCTTCGACTAACCCTGATAATAATTATGGAGAATGAACATAAAGAGCGCCTGCACGCTTTTATACAAGGAAATGTCCAGGGGGTAGGTTTCAGATTCTTTGTTTACCACACAGGATTGAACCTTCAATTGTATGGCTGGGTAAGAAACAGGATCAACGGCAATGTGGAGATCCTTGCTGAAGGTCCCAGAGTGAAATTAAATGCACTGCTAAGGGAGATCAGTAAGGGTCCACAGATGGCACAAGTCGTGGAAGTTGATATTGAATGGAAGAAATCTCAGAATGATCTTTCACCTTTTACTATTCTTCAAACAAAATGATTAATCGTGTTTATTCTTCACCAGAAATAATTGCGATTCGCTCCCATGGGGGAACATTCAATTCATCCGCAAGTATTTTCCGCAACTCATAGATTTGATCCCGCAGAGCGGCTGCCCGCTCAAATTCCAAGGATTTCGCTGCAGTTTCCATTCTTCCTTCTGTTTCTTTAATTATTTTTCTTAATTCTTTAGTAGGAAGCTGTGAAATCACTCCATCCACTGAGTAACTCACTTGTTCATCTGCAATGTATGATTGCGAGTTAAGCCGTGCGGTTATATCATAAATTTCCTTGACAATAGTGAAAGGTTCAAAATTGTGTTTCTTATTGTACGCTTCTTGTTTTTTCCTGCGGCGATTAGTTTCATCAATTGCTTGTTTCATGGCGTCTGTTATCGTATCGCCATACATGATCACTTTTCCCTGTAAATTACGCGACGCCCGGCCGATTGTTTGAATGAGCGCAGTCGCAGATCTCAGGAAACCCGCCTTATCCGCATCCAGGATCGCAACTAAAGACACTTCCGGTAAATCCAACCCTTCCCTTAATAAGTTTATCCCTACGATTACATCATACACACCCATTCGCAGATCCCGCAGAATACCCACACGATCAAGGGTTTCCACTTCAGAATGAAGATATTGCACATTGATCTCAATTCCCTTTAAATATTCAGTAAGATCCTCTGCCATCCGCTTAGTGAGTGTTGTGATCAATACTCGTTCTTTCTTCTCCACTCTGGTTCTGATTTCACCAATTAAATCATCTACCTGTCCAAGAACTGGACGCACTTCAATTTGAGGGTCAACCAAGCCAGTGGGACGAATGATTTGATCAACTACCTGGTTCGCTTTTCCTAACTCATAGGGACCAGGTGTTGCTGTTGTATAGATAGTTGCTCCCATCTTCAATTCAAATTCTTCAAATGTCAGCGGCCTATTATCCAAGGCGGAAGGAAGCCGGAACCCATATTCAACCAATGTGCTTTTTCGTGAATGGTCACCTTTATACATACCTCGAATTTGGGGTACTGTCATATGGGATTCATCCAAAATAAGTAAATAATCTGATGGGAGGAAATCCATCAAGGTCCAGGGAGGTGAGTCCTTTGGCCGTTGATCTAAGTGGCGCGAGTAATTTTCTATTCCAGAGCAATAACCAATCTCTCTCATCATTTCAAGATCAAAGCGCGTTCTTTGCTCCAATCGCTGAGCTTCTAGTAATTTTTGGCTTCCTTTAAGGATTTTTAAACGCTCCGTTAATTCACTTTCTATATCACTGATCGCCTTTTTCAATCGATCTTCTTCCGTGATGAAATGTTTTGCAGGATATATTTCAATTTCTTCCAATTCCTCCAAGATCTCTCCAGTAACTGGTTGAATTGAAAGAATCTGCTCGACTTCATCGCCAAAGAAAGTAATTCTGTATGAAAGATTTTTTTCGTATGCGGGAAACACCTCCAGAGTTTCACCTCGCAACCGGAAAATTCCCGGACGAAGGTCAATATCATTACGAGAGTAATGCTCTTCAATTAGCTGGCGTAGCAAGACATTCCTTCGATAAATCTCACCTTTTCTCAGTTTGATAACAACACTGCTGTACGCTTCAGGGCTTCCAAGTCCATAAATTGCAGATACAGACGCAACGATTATCACATCTCCGCGAGAAATCAAAGAGGTGGTTGCCGCTAATCGCAGTCGCTCAATCTCTTTGTTTATATCTGTTTCTTTCTCAATATACAGGTCTTGCCTAGGAACGTAAGCTTCTGGTTGATAATAATCATAATATGATACGAAAAACTCAACGGCATTCTCAGGGAAGAATTCTTTAAACTCCGCATATAACTGTGCGGCCAGCGTTTTATTATGTACCATGACCAGTGCAGGCATTTGTAGTTCGCTGATCATATTTGCGATTGTGAAAGTCTTACCTGTACCTGTAGCACCTAAAAGAACCTGGTGCTGATTACCACTTCTCACACCTTCAACCAGACTCTTAATGGCTTGCGGTTGATCACCCGTTGGCTGATAAGGAGATTTTAGTCTAAATTTCATCTAGTAGTTTACTTCTGATTGAGTTAATAATATATTTAGAATATTAATTAGCCGAATACGCCAATTTGTTCTTCCTTCTCTAAGCATCCTATACGCGTTTTTCCCTCTTGTTATCCCCTTTCCTAAATTAGGTAATTCCCTATGTTTTTTTTCTTCAGGAGAAGGAGGATATTTCAATAAAATATTCTTTCCTTCGATAGAGATTGAAGACAAACCACATTTCTCTGCTTTTATTTTTACTCGAAATTGATATAGTAAATTAATCACTTCTTCCGGGGGAGTTCCGAAGCGATCATCAAATTCTGCCATTAACAAGCCGATTTCATCTTCATTGTTAATATCAGCAATTCGGCGATATAGCTTCAATCGCAGGGAATCGTTTTTTACATATTCAGAAGGGATATGTACAGATATAGGCAGTTCTACACTTACAAGAGGGCGGATAGGATTCACCGATAATAATTTCTCGACTCGGGACTTGAACCCTTTCTCTCCCTTCAGTTGCTGGACTGCCTCCGACAATAAACGCGTATATAAATGAAAACCCACAGAAGTAATGTATCCATGCTGGTTGATACCCAACAGATCTCCAGCACCTCGCATCTCCAAATCCCGCATTGCTATTGAATATCCCGCACCTAATTGCGTGTTCTCTGCAATTATTTCCAAACGTTCAAGACTCTCTGGTGTTGGTAATTTTTTCTTATGGTGAAAGAAGTATGCATATGCCCGCGATGAACCGCGTCCAACTCGTCCTCGCAGTTGATAGAGTTGAGCAAGTCCAAAAGTATCTGCTCGATCTAAGATCAGCGTGTTCGCATTAGGTATATCAAGACCAGATTCAATGATAGATGTAGATAGCAAGACATCAATTTCGCCAGCTGTAAACTTCCTCATCACATTAGATAAGATCTTCTCACGCATTTGTCCATGGGCAATTCCAATCTTCGCTTCAGGCACAAGTTTCTGTAGCTTGCTTGCCACTACATGAATGGATCGAACTCGATTATGTACAAAAAATATCTGCCCCCCACGATCGATTTCCCTGATGATTGCTTTTCGGACAACGTTCTCCTCATAAGGTCCGGTAAATGTTAGGATCGGCAACCGCTCAGCGGGGGGAGAATTGATCACCGATATATCACGAATACCGGATAACGCCATGTATAACGTTCGCGGAATTGGTGTTGCTGTTAACGTTAATACATCAATTTCCTGTCTCATTTTCTTAAAATATTCTTTATGCGTCACACCAAATCGTTGCTCCTCATCAACAATTAATAAACCAAGATCTTTGAAAATGACATCTTTTTGCAGCAGCCGATGTGTTCCAATCACTACATCAATCTCGCCCGCTTCAAGTTGTAAAAGGATCTTTGCCTGTTCTGAAGGCGTTCGGAATCTAGAAAGCATTTCGATCTGAACAGGGAACGGGGACAGTCGGGATTTGAAAGTTTCAAAATGCTGTTGGGCGAGAATTGTTGTTGGAACAAGCATTGCGACTTGCTTATTATCCATAACCGCTTTAAAAGCGGATCGTAAAGCCACTTCGGTTTTTCCATATCCAACATCACCACATAATAAACGGTCCATGGGACGTTCCCGCTCCATATCCCTCTTAACCTCTTCAATGGCTCTTGCTTGGTCATCAGTTTCCTGATAGGGGAAACTGGCTTCTAAATCTGCCTGCCATTCAGAATCCTCCTTGAAAGCGAATCCCTTTACGGTTTGGCGGGTAGCATAAAGTTCAAGAAGATCATATGCGATTTCTTTTACTGCCTTTCTTGTACGGCTGCGTTTATTTTTCCAATCCAAAGACCCCAACCTCGAGCGTTTAGGCTGACGATTATCTGGACCGATATAGAGACTGATCCTGTCTGCCTGATGGACAGGCACAAATAATTCGCCATCATCCGCATACTCTAAAAGTAGAAAATCTCGGTTTATTCCTTCAATGGATCGATAGACAAGACCAGCAAACCTAGCAATGCCATAATCAATGTGTACTACATAATCGCCGACAGTAAGATCTGCATACGACACTTCCGGAGATATAGTGGTTCTGTGTTTCTGCCTGCGTGGTCGAGGAAGTTCCCATCCAAATAATTCGCTATCTGAAAATAAATATTGTTCCTTATCGTCCGGATACTGCACTTTCCAACCGGCGTTCAAACCACCTTCAATAAAAACCACTTTTCCCAGATTTGAAGAGGATGTGGAAATCTCTTCCTGTACTTCCTTTATTCGGTTTATCTGTTTAGAAACGATATACACACGTTCGATATTCCTTTTTTTATCGTATATAAATTCGAACAAATCGTCCAAACGGCTTCCGAAACGCGGGCTGGGTGAAAAAGCACTAGAAATCTGATGCCCATTTTCACTCAAAGGAAATCCCAAATCAATTGAATTCCGCTGTGATATCTCATCAACTATTTCCGACCATGTGACAAAAGGAGAGGGGAAACGAGAAGGAATCAATCCTAACTCTTCGTTTTCTGCTTTTGTTCGAATTGATTGTATTTCGATTTCATCCGCTGTTACTTGTAAAGAAGCGGCATTATCTAATACTATGATTGATTCTTCTGGCAGATAATCAATAAGTGATCCTGCCGATGGAAATACTGCAGGTATATAAAATTCTGACAGTTCTTCCAATTGACTTTCATCTATTTCCATATTATTAACACGGAGAATTTCTCTGCCAGGTGGAATAAATACGGAATTAATTTTCTCAATTGATCGCTGTGTAGCAGGATCAAAAATCCTCATTGTATCAATTACATCTCCAAAAAGTTCTATCCGCACAGGATTTTTAAAATTTGTCGGCCAAATATCCAGGATCCCTCCTCTTCTAGATAATTGACCGCCTGCCACCACAATATCTACTGGGCTGTAACCATTTGTCAATAATCTCAAGATCAAATCATTAATTTCAATTTCATCATTTACATTCAATGAAAAAGAACTCCGGATGAAATCCCTTCGTGGAATTGTCTTTGTCATCAGTGATTTTACAGATGTGAAAATTACTGACGGAGAGTAAAATTTTCTTCTTCCGGAGATAAAATACTGTGCGATGTCAATTAAGGTATCCAACCGATCAAAGCGCGTAGCTGCACTCCAACCAGATTTCTCATAAAATAGCGGCGAAGGTTCTGAGAAAATATGTCGCCGTGAATTTTCTACCCAAAAAGAGAACTCCTCAAAATTAGAAAGCAGGCGATCTGATTTTGAAGTAACAAAAAGAATAGTTCGATTAAGGTCATGGTGAATAGCCGCTATGAATGGCAGTCGAACTGAACGCGGCAAACTGATCAGCGCCTGCGATTGGCCAAATTCATATCCCGAAAGTAGATCCTTATAACCGGGTATTTTTGAAAAATCGATCAGGCTGTTTTTATTCATCCTGTAAAACCGAATGATTATAAAGTGTCATTGCTTTTTCGATGCCGTCTATTAACATAATCTCAGTGGAACGAACCACAGCATTTAGTACCAAAGCAAGATCAGTTTCCGAATCATGGGAGAACTTTTTTAGCACATAATCCATGGGGTCCATTTTCCCGGGAGGACGGCCGATTCCAATCCGCAACCGTGCAAATTCGTCAGTTCCAATCTTCGAAATGATCGACTGCATACCTCGCTGGCCCGCTGACCCACCGCCTTCACGCATTCGAATACTTCCGAAAGGTAAGTCTAGATCATCATGAACAACAAGTAACCGATCGGAATTAAGTTTATAGAACCGCATGAAAGAAAGTATCGCGGCGCCTGAATTGTTCATAAAAGTTTGCGGTTTCACCAATAAAATTCGATTATCGGCAAATTTTCCTTCACCAACTAATGATTTATATCGGACGCGTGAAATTTCAATCTTCCATTCAATCGATAATTTATCTAACGCGATAAATCCAATATTATGCCGGGTTCTCTCGTATTCTCGCCCAGGATTACCTAATCCAAAGATAAGAAATGGTTCCATAAATTGCTTTCTTCTTCTACTGCTAATCGAATATGAAAACTGTAACAGATTAGTTTAACATGTCCTAATATTTTTAGTAAAATTATTCATTATGATTAGCTTCACTTTATTGTTTTATATGGAATTCATCTATGCTATAATGCAAAATTATCACAGTATATAAACCAGACATCTTATGGAAAAAGAAAAGAACTCTCAATCTCAGAAGATCACGTTAATCATTATCGCTGTTATCACGATCCTTTTCCTCATCGGAATAACTATTGGGGTTGTTTATCTTGTAAAATCTGGTGCGCAAATCACCAGTCAAGTAAGGGATATTTTTATCATCATTCTTGTCATGGAATCATTCCTGATTGGCGCGGCATTGATCATTTTGATCATTCAATTAGCACTTCTTTTCAATCTCTTCCAGAATGAGATTAGACCGATCCTTTCTTCAACAAAAGAAACCATTCGAACCGTAAAAGGAACCAGCCAATTTATTTCTGAGAGAGCAGTTAAACCGATCGTATCCATCGGTAGTCTATTAGCGGGGGGAAGAAAATTATTTGAAATCATTGGGTTCATAAGAAAAGAAAATAAAAAGGAGTAAAACATGTCAGATCGAGATGATTTTGGAGCATTTTTAATAGGTTTCATCGCAGGCGGCTTGACCGGCGCGATCACTGCCCTTCTTTTCGCACCGCAATCTGGAGAAGAGACGCGAACACTTATTAAGGATAAAGCGATCGAATTGAAAGATCAAACATCCGAAACAGTAGGAGAAACATTAGGTAAAGCGGAGACAGCGGCAAAAGATGCGATAAATCGAGCCGAAGTGCTTCTTAAAGAAGCGAAGAAAAAAGCAAACGAGGTCGCGGAAAAAGGACAGGTGTTGCTTGAAGAAAGTAAAGAAAAAATTATTAAATCTGTTCCGCGCACAAAAAAATCTGCTCCCCCAACAAAAGAGGCATAAGAAATCTTACGATTAATATCGAATAACCGGCACCATGATCAATGCGTGCTGGTTATATCTTTAAGGACCAACGGAATCTGGTCAATCACATCACTCGCGGTAATCGAGATAGTCTGACCCTGTTTCATGGCAGCTGTCACTCCTGCTTGAGCATGCAGCCAGGCTCCAGCCACAGCAGCATCGAATACTTGCATTCCTTGAGCGATCAGTCCTGTGATCATCCCCGATAGGACATCGCCTGTACCAGCAGATGCTAATGCGGGGGTCGCGATCGGTATAAACGCAGTCCTTCCGCTAGGCGAGGCAATTATTGTAACAGCCCCTTTCAAGACGACCACATGCCCCCATTTGACAGAAAATATTTTCGCAACGCTTTCTCTATCCTTCTGGACTTCCTTTACTGTCAATCCTGTTAGCACAGCCATTTCTCCAGGATGAGGTGTTAACACAGCCATTTGTTTTAGCATCTGATACCAATTTTTAATATTAGGAAGCAGCTTAAGTGCATCAGCATCAAACACTAAATTTGGTTGGTTAAAACCTTTTGTCTTTTCTACTTTTTTTAATTGGCTAGAAAATCCAATCGCAGCTTTTCTGGTATGTACTTTTCGAAATTGCAACAGATCCTCTAAGAAATCCTGCGTTTCTTTTTCCTGCCCTACTCCCGGACCTATTAACATTACATTCACTCGATTGAGGTTTTCCTGAATAACAGCACTCGCGTTGCTGCTGATCACCCCCATTGAATGAGGGAGAACTATCCACGTGCATTCAGGTATTTGTCCGGCAATTGCATCATATATCACTCCCGGTATCGCGGCACGCACCAATCCCGCTCCAATACGATACGCTGACTCAACTGAAAGGAGCACTGCCCCACAGTAATTCGTTGATCCTCCTACGATCATACAAGTGCCAAAGGTACCTTTATGCGCGTCCGGCGGGCGAGTGGGGAGCATTTTACGCACCATATCTTGATCAACTATGAATGCTTGTATTTCCACTAGTTCCGGAAGATTCTTCGGGAGTCCAATATCTACAACTGCGATCTCGCCTACATATTCAAATGCCGGGAATTTTAATAATCCTTTTTTTATTACTGCCACACATACAGTAAGATTCGCGTGAAGGGTTTCTTCCGCTGTTTTACCGGTATCACAATCAACTCCTGAAGGGCAATCAACTGCCACAATTTCAGGAAGGATATCAAACTCAGAAAATACTTGAAGGGGCGCAGAAATTTCTTTCCTCAACGGCAGCTTGAATCCTGTCCCCAAAATCCCGTCCAGAATAATGTCACTTTTTTTAATTAATTCCCGTAATCCATCAAAGGATGCATCTTCATCAATAGAAATAACTTGACCTTCATTTTTAATAATGCTCAATACTAAAGGATCATTTTTCTTCCGTCTCTTAACCAAGTAGGCAGCAGCCTGCCACCCTTTCTCTATCAGTTTAGATAGAGCGATTAAAGTATCACCCCCGTTATTGCCAGAGCCAATTAATCCTAAAATATTTCTTGAACGGGCATGGCCATATCGTTCTTGGATTGCTTCCGCCAAGGCGGACCCGGCGTTTTGCATCATTTGGTCAAATCCGAGCCCTCTTTCATTGGCTTCTCTTTCAAGAGTGATCATCTGCGATACAGTAACTAAATCCATCATTATTCTCCCTTCTTTATTAAAACACACATATGAAATTTTATAAAATCTCATTCAGTTATAATAATCCGCATGCGTCACTATTTATATCTTGGGGTCTTTAGCGCAGGTGCTGCCACTCTCGCTGTGGAACTCTCCGCTTCGCGTTTATTGGGTAACTATTTCGGATCAAGCAATTTGGTTTGGGCGGTGATCATTGGATTAATACTGATTTACCTATCAATTGGATATTCCATTGGAGGAAAATGGGCAGACCGATCCCCAAAATACGAGACTTTTTTCGTGATTCTCATTTGGGCGGCATTATTCATTGGTATCATTCCGCTCGCATCACGCCCAATCCTCAAATTCGCTAGCAGTGCATTTGATCGCATGCAAACCGCTGCAATGATCGGATCATTTCTATCTGTCTTGCTCCTATTCAGCATTCCGATCACATTGCTGGGAACTGCTTCGCCATTCGCTATCCGCCTTGCCCTTGAAAATAATAAAGAGGCCGGGCAAACCGCAGGAAGAATCTATGCTATTTCCACAGCCGGTTCATTCATTGGCACTTTTTTGCCGGTGCTCATCCTAATTCCAACCATTGGGACATACCGTACGTTCATAAGTATCAGCTCGTTTCTAATGGTTGTCTGCTTGATAGGAATATGGGCAACAGTGAGTCCAAGAAAAATGATGGTGTATCTTTGGATGCCTTTATTACTGTTAATCCTCTCCTTGATCGGATTAAGAGGGTTTGACAAGCAAGCGCAAGGAATCCTCTTTGAGAAAGAATCTGCCTATAACTATATCCAAGTGCAGCAGATAAATAATTATCACATCCTGCGTTTAAATGAGGGGCAAGGTATTCATTCAATTTTTCACCCAACACAGTTGGATTTTCATAGCTACTGGGAACAAATCCTTTCCGCACCTTTCTTTAACCCTGCTCCAATCAATCAGGATCAAATCGAACGGATAGCAATCCTTGGTTTGGCAGGTGGGACGAGCGCCAACCAGATTAGAGTTGCCTATCCGCAAACGATCGTTGATGGGTATGAGGTTGACAGAGAAATCATCAACGCTGGTTTTAATTATTTCGGATTGACAGATAATTTGTTAAATATATATATTGAGGATGCCCGCTGGGGGATTACACACAATGATAATAAATATCAGGTGATCAATGTAGACGCTTATGATCCTCCCTATATTCCATGGCATCTTACTACACAGGAATTTTTTACAGAAGTCTTCGACCACTTGAGTGATGACGGTGTTATGGTGATCAATGTTGCCCGCATATTCGAAGATCGCGGGTTGCTGCACTCACTTTTTCAAACAATCGATTCCGTTTTTCCCTCAACATATATAGTTGATATTCCCGACACCTTTAACTCGATGATCTTCGCAACAAAATCAGTCACATCAAAAAATAACCTTATTGATAATTATTTTGTTTTAATGTCTGAACCAGATACCCACCCAATTATCCTTTCTGCCCTTGAAAGGACGATTCTTAATTTGCAATCACTGCCATCCGAAGGGTATATTTTCACTGATGACAAGGCACCAGTGGAATGGATCACCAACTCTATGATTCTTAAATTATTCTTATCTGAAGAGATAATAAATTTACAATGAAAAAAAACATTCGAGTATTTTTCTTATTAATATCAATCCTCACACCTATCCTCCTCATCACTTCTGGAATGAGAACAGCATTGACCCCCATTTTCGTGAATATCGAATACAAATTACCAGATTTTCCTCCAGATACATATGGATTCACCACCGAAGAAAGGTTGATTTGGGCGAATTATTCGATCCAGTACATGTTAGGTAAAGTCTCAGATAATGAATATTCTGTCCTTCAATTTCCTGATGGATCGCCATTGTTTAATGAACGTGAGATTTCCCATATGCTTGATGTCCGCGATCTTACTCTTGTCATGCTTGGCATTTGGCGGATATTGATCGTATTTTTCACGATTGTTTTATTCTTAGGATGGAAAAATAATTGGCTGCCCATGTTATTGCTCGCATTTGAAAACGGAGCAAAAATAACCCTTACTATCATTTTTGGGATATTAGTATATGTTTGGATCAACTTTGACCAATTATTCACAATATTCCACCAGATATTCTTTGAAGATAGTAGCTGGCTGTTCTACCTCTCCGATACCCTTATCCGCCTGTTCCCAATCAAATTCTGGCAGGACTTGTTCATATATATTGGCAGTTTTGGTATCATCACGAGTTTTATTTTGATTATTTTGGGAAGGTCACATGTTAATAAAATAGATTCACAGGGTTAATCTGAGCTTCTATATGAACTGATCTTACCGGGCGAGTTTTTTTTCTTGATTTATCAGCATGGAATATCCTTTTAACGTACTGATAAATTTCATGTTATCTTTTTGCTAAACTACGGTTAACGTATGGCCAATTCGGAATATCTTTAGCTTGAGAATACCCAATTTACCTGATATCTGAAAATGATGTACTCGGTTTAATTACATAACAATCTTCCCACTATTTACACCGGCAAGCAGAAAAGAATCGGCGAACACAGTGTTTAGCTCCTCACCCATTAGATGTCGGTTAATTTTTATTGTTTCAACACAAGGCGAAAAATATGTACTGTTCGCGTACGATATAATCTATTTTTATCTTAATAATAAAAAATAATTTGGAGTACCGTTGAAGCATAGCACACAAACTCACTCAGAGCTTGATCTCAAGCGTCTGTTATCTAAAAAGCGCATAAAAGGATTGTGGCGTTTAATGAGCGGGTACCATTTTGAATACACAGTGGCCATCATTGCGCAGGGTTTCTCTGCTTATGCGAAGACAGTCACCTACCTGCTGCTTAGTTATTTTGTGGATAATTACCTCATTACCTCAACTGGAACATATCCGATTTGGATGATCGCGTTCAGTTTCGTGCTTCTTGCGGGACTGCAGGGTATATTCACATACTTGAGCGGCCGATTAGCTGCGAAGACTTCCGAAAATACCGTCAGGCGGTTGCGCAACTACTTGTTTAACCACATCCAGCACCTCCCCTTTTCCTACCACGCAGAAACTGGCACAGGTGAACTGATCTCGCGCTGCACATCAGATGTGGATGCCTTGCGCCGGTTCTATAATGACCAGGCGATCGGCATTGGTCGTATTTCCCTGCTCTTTATCGTCAATTTTATCGCTCTCATACAATTGAATACAAAACTCGCTCTTATTTCTGTGATCGCTGTCCCTTTCATCCTGGGAACCTCAATCTATTTTTTCCGCAAGGTTTCAAAAGCATATGAGGCATACCAGGAACAGGATGCAGTGCTTTCCACCACACTACAGGAAAATCTCAGCGGTGTGCGCGTTGTTAAAGCATTCGCGCGCCAGCCCTATGAAATTGATAAATTTGAAAAAAACAACTGGGAAAAATTTCTACGCGGAAAAAAACTGCTCACCATCCATTCCCTTTACTGGCCTATCTCTGAAGTTTTGTGCGGATTACAGATGCTGGTTGGTTTTTTAGTTGGTGCTTTGATGGCCATCAACGGTGAGATCACCATTGGAAATTATCTGGCATATGCCGGTCTTGTGATCTGGATTATTTTCCCCCTGCGCGGGTTAGGGCGCTTCATCGTCAAAATGTCAAACGGACTGGTATCCTATGACCGTGTGTATAAGATCATTAATGAGAATCGAGAACCGATTGATGAAGGGAATTATGAACCAGTAGATGGTATAAAAGGTGAAATAATTTTCAACCATGTCAATTTTGAATATGAACAGAACGACCGCGTTCTGCATAATATCAGCTTCAAAGCAGACGCAGGGAAAGTGGTCGCACTGCTTGGTTCCACGGGTTCAGGTAAAACCACGCTGGTCAATCTTTTGCCAAGATTTTATGAATATACAAGCGGAGAGATTCTTTTAGATGGATTCGATCTGCGTTGTTATTCGCGGCGTTTCCTGCGCCAGGAGATCGGCATTGTGGAACAGGAACCTTTCCTTTTTTCCAGGACAATTAAAGAAAATATTACCTACGGTGTTGACCGCGAAATAACGCGTGAGGAGATCGAGCAGGCCGCGAAAATGGCTGCCATTCATGATGTCATCCTCACATTTCCTGGTGGTTATGACACACTGGTTGGAGAACGCGGTGTTACTCTTTCAGGTGGGCAGAAACAGCGTATCGCCATCGCGCGCACTCTTCTCAAGAATCCGCGTATCCTCATCTTGGATGACTCAACATCCTCTGTGGATACAGAAACTGAGGGCCAGATCCGCAGCGCGCTGGAATCGTTGATGAAGGACCGCACAACGTTCATCATTGCCCACCGCATTCAGAGCATTATGACAGCTGATCTCATTCTCGTGCTGGAGGATGGGCGTGTGATCCAGAAAGGAAGGCATACCGATCTGGTAAGAAAGGCAGGCATTTACCAGCAGATCTATAATATGCAGACCCGCATCGAAACCGAATTAGACGAGGAGCTTTCCAATGCTGGCTGACCAGTTTAAAGAGGAAGAATTCTCTGGAAAATTGTCCAGCAGCGTGACTAAGCGCATCCTGGCGTTGTTGAAACCACACTGGTTATGGGTGGTCGGGTTTCTTCTCACCATTATTATCGTGTCCATTCTGGATGCTTTTTTTACCTACCTGAGCAAACAAATCATTGACCAGGGCATCCTAAAGGGAGATACCGATACACTTTATCGCGTGCTAATCCAATATGGATCCCTCATCCTGATCCAAGCAGCTGCAACATTTGGTTTTGTTTTCTTAGTTGGTGTGCTTGGCGAACGCATTCGCTATGACTTGCGACAGAAATTGTTCAACCACCTCCAGAAATTATCTCTTACTTATTACAGCCAAACTCCCATCGGCTGGATCATTTCCCGCGTAACAAATGACACTGAACGGGTAGCTGAGTTGATGACCTGGGGATTATTGGATTCTACCTGGGGCGCAGTGAACATCATCACCGCTCTCGCATTCATGTTCTCGATCAACTGGCGGCTGGCACTGATCGTATGTGCGATCCTCCCGATCTTACTCTTCACAGCAGTGCAGTTCCGTAAACGCATCCTGGCGCAGTTTCGAAAAGTCCGTAAGTTCAATTCTAAAATAACTGCATCTTACAATGAAAACATCACCGGTGTACGAGTCGTGAAAGCGCTTGGCCGTGAGAATAAGAACCTGGAAGAGTTCAGAAAATTAACTGGAGGTATGTATCGCTCCGGGTTCCGTGCTGCCTGGCTGAGCGCCCTCTTCCTTCCTATCGTGCAGATCATCTCAGCTTTTGCTACTGGGGGCATCATCTGGTACAGCGGCGTGCAGATCAACTTTCAAAGCATCACTATTGGTGGTATCCAGGCGTTTATTTCCTATATGACCTTCATGATGTGGCCAATCCAGGATCTTGCGCGAGTGTTCGCGGAACTCCAGCGGGCAATCGCTTCAGCAGAACGCATCTTCGCGCTTATTGATACCGCGCCTGATATCCAAGACAAACCCACAGCCATCGATCCCGGTACGGTGCGGGGTGATATCTTTTTTGAGAATGTTCACTTCTGGTATGAAGATAAACTGCCGGTTATCAAAGATCTTAATCTTAAGATCAAACGCGGTGAGACCGTTGCCCTCGTCGGTTCAACCGGCGGGGGTAAGACTACTATTGTTAATCTATTATGCAGGTTCTACGAGCCAAAACGCGGACGCATCTTAATCGGAGATCACGATTACACCGATCTATCTTTGGAATCAATCCAATCCCGCATAGGTATTGTCCTGCAAACTCCGCACCTTTTCTCCGGCACGATCAAAGAAAACATCGCGTATGGGCGTTTGAATGCCAGCCAGGCAGAAATCGAGAAAGCAGCAAAATTAACCAGAGCGCACCAGTTCATCCAACGCTTCGATAAGGGCTATGACGAACAGGTTGGAGAAGGTGGCGTGCTGCTATCAGTTGGTCAGAAGCAGCTCATCAGCTTGGCACGGGCAGTTCTTTCTGATCCGGAAATTTTCATCATGGATGAAGCCACCAGCTCGGTAGATACGCTGACAGAAGCACTCATCCAGGAAGGCATGCAAGCCACCATGAAAGGTCGAACTAGTTTTATCATCGCGCACCGCCTATCTACTATCAAACGCGCTAACCGCATCATTGTCATTGAAGACGGTCGCATCGCAGAGATGGGATCTCACAAAGGACTACTGCGCTTAAAGGGAAAGTATTTCAACCTGTACACCAAGCAGTTCCGCTCTGAACGCGAAAATATTTATGATATCTTTCAGGCCAAGTAATCGAAATAAAAGATAAAATATTAAACTGGTAAAGTAATCAAGTTCAGTTATAATAGGCGCATAATCCTTGAATGGAGAATATTAATGATGAGAAATACAAGCAAATTGAAAATGGCAGCCGTGATTGTATTAGCTGCCGTGATATTATCCGCCTGCGGCGCCGCAGCTCCCGCGGAACCCACCCAAGACCCCAACGCGATCTTTACTCAGGTCGCTGAAACAGTGATGGTCAGCATGACCCAGACCACTGAAGCCATGCCGCCCACCCCCATGCCTGAACCCACCGCGACAATAGCACCCGCCCTGCCAGCTGCGCCCACCACTGACATGACCACAGCACCGCCAGCGCCCACTTTGCCGGTCGGACCGACCGCAACCATCCAGCACTTTGGCGACTCCGCTAAATATGCTTCAAATAATCCAAAAGATGGTACAGTTTTTAAACCGGGTAAAGAATTTCAAATGACTGCCTGTTTCATCAATAATGGCAGCACGGAATGGGATAACAAATTTTATCTGGAATGGATAAGCGGCTACCGCTTATGGAATGACACTAAATATTTCTATGTGGGCAATACCATCGAACCAGGTGGTAAGTGGTGTTTTACCATGCCAGCTGTTTCCCCGCATAGTCCTGGCTCTTACATCACCCGTTGGCACTTCAAGAATAGCAAAGACCAATACTTGGAAGAAGATTATTTTCCATTTACAGTAGAAAATTAATAACGAAGCTATTTGTTTCACATAAACAACAAAGCGCCCTTTTGGGCGCTTTGTTGTTTATAAAATATTCTTATTCTTCTGAGATCATTTTCGTAACACTTATACTAAGCGCTTTCTCAAGTGCGGCGGCAGCAGTTTTCTTCTCGATGTCTGCAGCAATCGCCCATTCACTCGCGAATTGATTCTTGAGTTTTTCCAATGTACGGTGTTCATTAACGTGTAGATTCTTCTCCGCGTTGCGCGCATGCATGTCCCGTACCAGGCGCGCGTTCGCCAGTACAGAACACTTTGCCATTTCATCCTTGATGTACTTGATGCGGGTGCGGAAATTATTGCTCAACAGCTCTGGTTTTCGGCGGACCACACTCAGCGCTTTTGCAAAGGTTGCCGGCGCACATACAGAACGGATGCGTTTGGATTTGGAATCCATCATTGGCAGCCAGTATGTCAAATTATCTGTTTTGACCACATAAAATACATGCTTTTCGCCCTGCAGTTTTTTACGTTCGATACCCTGGATCATTCCCACGCCGAGGGTAGCATGCACAATATAATCCCCTTCTCTCAGTTCAAGCAGGACTTTCTTCATACACCACCTTTACTATTCCTATTTACCTCTATATTAATTCTAAAAAGAGTATTATTTATTTTTGCAGACCGATTCTGAAAACTGCCGCGCTTTAGGTCACCCCGTTTGGTTCGTACAACCTAAAATTAGCAAAAAACGTGTCCTGGAATCGTAATTCATAGATACAATACTATGATTATATAACAAGAGACTTAAAAAAGCGAATCACGCTTTAAGATAATGTCTATGCGCAGCTTTAATGGGTTTTTTCAGTGTGCAAGTAAAATGAAGAAAAAAATGGCGCGGGAAGGTTTATTACTCTCCACTGGATAGTAATAAGTTCTTTGTCTCTTGTAAGGGATTTTTATCATTGCAATAACATTTCTTCAATCAAGTGTACAAAAAACACTCCAAATAAATGTCACTACGAACCCACGACCAAGGGCTTATGAGTCCCCTGACTAAAGAAAGCTCCTCACTACACCCATATGCGACCTTCTTCGTAGTTTTTATGCCTTTTATCCCATATATGGCGGTTGTTAAGTTCCAATAATCCTATGCTCATGCATTGTATCAAGATTGTTCAGGAATTCTCGGCCTTCTGATTATGAGTCAGTTTCTGGATTGTCCATTGTGTCAATTGTATCAATAGAACCAACGCAATACACCAAGTTATGTGAAATCTGGTCAAAGTGTCCACATGGTATCACTGGCATTGCACTCACGTTGTACATAAAATGAGGAAAGGCGACTCAGATTTTCAAAAATATTATTTTTCTGCCACTCTCATAAGTTTCTACTTATAAGTTGTCCTAAATTTGGGGACTTGACACCTCTGTCGAAGTATTCAACCACAACTCTTCCATACTATTGCCAAATTCTTCTTGAAAAATCCATCAATTGCTGAAATATTCACTGTAGCGAGCCAATACCTGCGCGCGTGTCGCTGTTCCTGTAGTACCAATTTGCTGGATAATGATCGATGCAGTGATCATGCCAATACTGGCAGCTTCTGTATAATCCGCGCCAGCACAAAGGGCAGCGCTAACGGATGCCATCACACTATCACCTGCACCCACAACATCCAACGGCCCATCAACCTCCAAAGCCGGTACCTGCCAACTGCCTTCATTGTTAGCGATAAAGATACCTTTGCTGCCCTGTGTAATGAATACCGGTTTCTGGTTCCGCTGTATTAGTTTATCTGCAATTCCCTTTACCCCTAATCTATAACCTTCCCCTTTTTCAATATCAAGTGCCTTTAACGCTTCCTGAAGATTACATTTTAAAGTAGTGTTCCTAAACCTCTTTGCATGGTCACGCGAATCACCAATAAAAAACTTCTCTGGATTATTCTGTGCTAAGTGAGCTATTTCCGCCAAGACATGGTCGCTGACTACTCCACAATTCAGCTCTTTTACTTGATCCATAATCACCAACGCATCAATGCCGGGTAGCACTTTAATGACATTATCTAAAATCTCAGTTTCCTGTTTTGTTGTAAGTATTTGCCGATTCTTGATATCCATCCGAGAGATCTCTCTTTCCACACCATTTTCCAGCAGCATGGGTTTGATATAGGTAGGTGTGAATAGGTCTTCAAAGGTTGAAAGGAAATCACAATTGATCCCCTGCTTATTTAGTTCTTTGCGTAAATCGTAACCGTTACCATCATTACCAGTGAAGCCAATGGCAGTTACGTTCACATCGAGTGACCGTAAAATGGATGCCACAGTTCCGGCCGCACCTGGACTCTTGCGTGTTTTTACTACTTGGAAAGCCTCCAGATCAGTTTCTATAGATACTTCGCTTAAGTTTCTTATCTAACACCATATAGTAGTCCAGAAAGAAATCTCCGAGAATTGCTACATACAATTCCGGGAAGTTTCCCAGTATCTCAACTATTCGGGCTTCAGATAAATATGGGTGACACATGTCAACTTCTCCCTTTTTGATCCAAAATCATTTTGTATAAATTCGGGAGGGTGGCACGGTGGTCACCCTGTATATAATAACTCTCCCCACCTTCCTTTATCGTTCTGACCAGGATAGTTTTAAATGGGCGGAAATAGTAGTTGGAACACATTTTGGGAATCTCTTGGCGGTAATCCCCGCCCAGATCTAGCAAGTCAAATACTGCAGTAGTAAATCGGCTGATCTTGCGGCCTTGTTGGTGAGCTACGTTCCGGACCATTGATAAAGCCTTCAGGTAGACTTCCGGTCCCATAACATCTGTACCATAGTTCAAGAACACACCACCTTCAAGTGATAGCATACTTTGTACAAAGATCAAGAAATCACGGTATGATGCTTCACCGTAAGCTGAACCGTCGAAATTAGGGTGTTCATGGATGATATCTTGGCCAATGCCTACATGCACCGTCAACGGCACATGATATTGGTAGGCACAGGCAAAAACACTACTGTGTTTATTGTGGAAATCACTCTCAGCGATAGCCTTGCCGATTGCTTCACCCAAACCAAGTCCTTCCTGATTTCCCTTGCTGACAATTGAATTCAAATCACCTGTTTCTTGCCAAAGACCAAATTGTCCTTCAGTAATATATCGGGCGACACTTTCGGTAGTGGCACCAATCCGCGCGAATTCATAATCATGAATAGCACAGGCTCCATTAACACCAATATGTGTAAATATCCCATCCCTTATCAAAGCATTAATAAAATTAGAGTTTCCTCTACGCAATACATGTGCTCCCATAAACAAAATCACAGGCGCTCCAATTTTTCTGGCTGAAACAATACGCCTCGCAACTATTTCTAATTCTTCAGAATCGAATTTCACGATAGGTGCATCCAACGACATTATTACATCAATAGTCAAATCATTAATGCGTTCGCCTAGTGGTTTTAATTTTAATTTCTTGCGGTCAAATAAAGGATATGGCATTATTGCCTCACTCTAAGTACCTTGTGTTTTAGTTAATAAATACTCCGCTAGCTGCTGATATTCTCTAAAATCCGGTGCAATGATATCAGCACCAGCTTCGATCAGGCGCTTTCTCTTCCAGGCATCAACTCCCATTCTTGTGGCCTCGTCAGAAGCGATCCCAACAGCAATTCCTCCAACAGATTTAGCGTCTTCGATTTCCACATATCCGTCCCCAAAGGAGACAAATTCTTTTCCTCCAAGATGATATTGATCGATAATTCGGTCAATCACCATTTTTTTACTGAAATTTTCATAATTATCCAGAGCGCCATAGATTCCTTGAAAATATCTATCAATTCCCAGCAAACGCGCCTCTTCAAGAACAAACTTTTCATCCGTTCCGGAAGCCAGAAAACAGACGATTTGCCTGTCGAGCATGTATTGGATCATCTCCATTGAGCCTGACACCATAAAATCTTCGGGAGCATGTTTTTTCTCTTCCAGTCCCCGGATTCGGTCCTGGATGCGCGTCGATAACAGGTCGAGGTAAATATATTTATATTCCCGCGGATCTTTGGGGATTCCACCTCGTTTGCGAATCTCTTTACACAATTGAATCATTTGGTAAATTGTTTGCCGACCCGTAAGGCGCGTTACATACCCTTTTACAATTGTTTCGAGTTCTTCGTGTGTTTCGTGCGTCGTGCACTGCATCAGGATCTCCGCCATCATAGGAATCATCACCCCCTGCCATCCCTCACGGATCAACGAAATAGTACCATCAAAATCAAACAGGGCGTAGCGGATATATCCGCACTCCACCGGACGAATAATCTCAATCTCTTTCCCAACTGATAGAGTGTTTATCATTATCAATTTTTTATGGGTTTTTCTCTAATAAGATCTTTTATAAAAGCGCACTGGCTAGCAGCGCAGCCCCCAGCAGAGTTTCCTTACCATCCAATAACGCGAAAGCCAGGCGGCAGCGGCCTTTTAAAAAGGGAGGTATATTGGTTTCCAGGGCTGGGAATAATTCCGCCCGAATCACATCCTGTGAGTGCGAAATGCCTCCACCTAACACAATGATCTCAGGGTCAAATAGGCATATCATGTGGCTCAGAGCCATCGCAAGAACGGTCATTGCCCTGATTATGATGCTCTGCGCATCGGAGTTCTTCTGACGGTAAGCGTTGAATAAGTCTTCAGCACTTGATGGTTTTTTTAATATTTTTGTTGCAAACTTTTCAAACGCCCATCCAGCTGCATAGCTTTCCAGGCAGCCCTGATTTCCACAAGCACACCGTAAGCCGTTGTTCTTGACTGTTAAGTGACCTAATTCTCCCGCCAGACCCTTACCCTTGAATAGTTTACCATCCAGGATAATCCCTGATCCAATACCGGTACTTAATTGTGCATATACACAATTGCCCATTCCCCTACCAGCACCATATCTTCATCCCCCAAAAGCCGAAGCCTAGCCGTCATTTTCAATCAACTACGGCCACGTAAATTTCTCCTCCATAATAGCCGAAAGCGAGATCCTTTCTCACCCTTAGACGTGACGTCACTCCTGCCTCACTTAACTATCCACGCACATTGGCCC
>SDBT01004063.1_pt1 | contig 24963 bp, 26 predicted proteins | sample 2277101 | NCBI WGS metagenome assembly SDBT01 (sample SAMN10404973, study PRJNA504765) | marine sediment metagenome | isolation source: marine sediment core GS10_PC15, 103 cmbsf | place: Arctic Ocean: Southern Knipovich Ridge | collected 2010 | reverse complement strand
CACCACTACAGAACACGGTCGGGTGGGACGATTCCATCACCACACCGTAGATGTGTGGCGCCGGGGCCCAACGCCGGTAATGCTCGCTCAGGGCCTCGAACATTTCGCCATTGAGCGCGTTTAACCTGCCCGGCCGGTCGAGGGTTATCACCCCGGCGCGGCCAGTTTCCTCGAAGGTGATGCCAAGTGCTTCGGACAAACGCGATGAACCCCTACAATTTCCGTCCAAATTCAAGCTTAGAACGGCCTGCGGCAGCTAACACTCAATGGCAACAACCACAAGCTTTGGCATCCAGGGACTTGCCTTAGTGGCAATTGGACGTGAAATGAAACCTGCGGCGCTTCTTATGCTCGGTCTTTCGTGTCTGTGGGTGCTCACGATCTCCGTACAGGCGCAGGAGTTGGGCGCGCCGCCAGAGGCGACCGTCACGACACCGACAGAAACAACGCCAAACCTTCCTGGTGACGTGGAAACTGTCGCCTGGAGCAGCAGTCAGGTCTCAGCCGCCGTCGAGATATGCAGGAAGCAGCTCGCCGGAATGACGCTCGACTTCGAAAGGTTGCCGCCCCTGAAGCAGGGTATTTGCGGCACGCCAGTTCCGATCCTCGTTCGGTCCATCGGCAGCGATCCCGCAGTCGTCATCGAGCCTGCCGCGACCATGACCTGCAAGATGGCGGTCACTTTGGACACTTGGCTGAAGGAGCAGGTCCAACCGACGGCTACGGCAGTCTTCGGAACGCAAGTGGTGAAGCTTCACAATGCCGCGTCCTACAAATGCCGGAACCGGTATGGCGGCGCCAATACCACGATCAGCCAGCACGCCCTGGCCAATGCGCTGGACATCTCCGAATTCGTGCTGGCCTCGGGGGAACGCATTACCGTGCTCAATGACTGGCCACATGCGGCGCCCCCATTGCCCGCGCCAAACCCGACGCGAAGCGCCGAGACGCGGGATGCTGAGATGCGGAAGCCGACCGAGATCCCCATTGCGGCCACCAGAATCAATGCGACCCCGGCCGTGCCCCCGGCACCCCCGCCTTTGGCTGAACCGCCTAACGATCTGGCTCTTGCCGATCAGCCAACTGCCGATCCGAAATCGGCCTTTGTCGTGACGATGCACGCCGAGGCCTGCAAAATCTTCGGCACGGTGCTGGGTCCAGAGGCCAACGAGGCCCATCGGGACCACTTTCATCTCGACATGAAACCACGCCGCCACGCCAATTTTTGTGAGTAGCGGACCTTAAGCAGCAAACCATGTTTGCCGAGAGTTTCTGGTCGCTTGCACGTGTGAGTGCTAGCGTCACCGCAGCTTTAGTTGCGTAAACAGGATGATCGCGTGGCCTCACCGTCCAAAGACCCCGACAAGACCGTCTCGTTGCGGACCGAGCGGGCCAAGCGCGCGGGCGCTCCCGAGGCTGGAGCCAAGACGCAGCCCGGCTATCCGGCGACACGGCTTCGGCGCAACCGCCGTGCCGACTGGTCCCGGCGTCTGGTACGCGAAAACACGCTCTCCACCGACGATCTGATCTGGCCGCTCTTTCTGGTTGAAGGGACTGGGCAGCGCCAAGACGTGGACGCTATGCCGGGCGTGTCGCGTCTGTCCATCGATCTCGCGGCCAAGGCTGCCGTGGAAGCCGCCAAGCTTGGGCTCCCGGCCATCGCGCTCTTCCCCCACACCGAGGCGGCGTTGCGCGACGACGCAGCGAGCGAGGCTTTCAACCCGGGCAATCTCGTCTGCCGGGCGGTGCGCGCCATCAAGGCCGAAGTGCCGGAAATCGGAATCGTCTGCGACGTGGCACTCGATCCCTACACCAGCCATGGCCATGACGGATTGCTGGTGAACGATGAGGTGGATAACGACCGGACCCTCGAAGCGCTTGTCACCCAGGCGTTGGTTCAGGCAGAAGCTGGCTGTGACATCCTCGCGCCGTCGGACATGATGGACGGGCGCATTGGCGCTATTCGCGCGGCGCTGGAACAGAACGGCTTCACCCAAACGCAACTCCTGAGCTACGCGGCAAAATATGCGTCGGCCTTCTATGGACCGTTCCGTGACGCGGTGGGCTCGGGCGATCAGCTTCGCGGCGACAAGAAGACCTATCAAATGGATCCGGCCAATGGCGACGAGGCCTTGCGCGAAGTGGCGCTCGATGTGGCCGAAGGCGCCGACATGGTGATGGTGAAGCCGGGGCTGGCTTATCTCGACATCGTGTGGCGGGTGAAGGAGGCGTTCAAGCTTCCGACCTTCGTCTACCAAACCTCTGGTGAGTACGCGATGCTGGTTGGCGCCGCCGAGCGCGGCTGGCTCGACCGGGACCGCGTAATTATGGAGAGCCTGATGGCGTGCAAGCGCGCCGGCGCCGATGCGGTGTTCACATATTTCGCACCTGAGGCCGCGCGGCGACTGAAAGCGGAGCACTAGGGCCGCTGACGCCTAGTCGGTGACCTTCATATTGGTGAAGAGCACGGTCGCGTCTTTCGTCTTATCGAAATTGTCGCCGGACAATCCGAACCGCCAACCGCCAGACGGCGACTGCCCGCGCAGCGCCCGCACTTTCGTGCCGTTGATGTAGAACACCAGCGAATTGCCTTTGGCGTCGACGCGCAACGTGTTCGATGCGCCGGGCGATGTGTTGATGGCGGGCGACGGGATATTGGCGGCGATGGTACCGAGCCATGCCCCATCCTGCTTGCGGGAGATCCAGAACCGGCCGTTGTTGAGAATGCCGAACTGGTAATAGGTCTGGTTGTTCTCTCCCCAGAACAGCAGGGCCGCGCCAAGCATCGGCTGATCGCCGCTTAGCGGCCAGACGGCCTCGGCGCAGATATCCGCGTCCCTGACCGTGAAGGTGACATTCAGGTTCGACTGCATGTCGTCGGCGGGCAGCTTGAAGACAAAGCTGCCATCCTTCACATCGATGGTCTCTCTGACCGACCAGCCGCCGGCGTCGTCCTCGAACTTATCCTCGAAGATGATGTTGCTGCCCTCGCACGCCATGGCAGGACCGCCGCCGGCGAACATCGTCACGATTGCCAGCCCCAATATCGCTTTGCGCATTCTGGCTCTCCGTCAGCCTCGCTGTGCCCCGCCAAGACTGCTTACCGTGTCGTCTCAAACTCGACAACCGACGGGCTGGTTCCATCTGTCGCTTCGATGCATCGCGCTTGTGCGAAGCTGGCGGCCTCACCATGTTTCAGCATTAAGACATAGACGCCGATTCGGAGACATCATGACCGAGCAACAGACTGAGCCCTCGCCGGCGGACGGGAATTTTAGCACTCAGCCCCACGCGTGTAATCCCGTAGCACAACCCCAATTGTTCGACGCCGTCATCCGCAAACGCTGCGTCGCCTTCATCGTCGACGCGGTCATCATCACAATTCTTTGGGCCGTCGCCGTCGTGGTCGTGGCGCTGCTCGGGGTCATTACCTTGGGTCTCGGCTGGCTGCTGTTTGGCCTGGTGTTTCCCGCTGTCGGCCTTGGCTACAACGCCCTCACCATCGGCGGGCCAAACGCCGCTACCGTCGGCCAACGCATGATGGGGCTGACGGTGCCCATGTGGTTCGGCGGCAAAGTCACGCCGCTGATCGCCGCGTTCCATGCGCTGTTATTCTGGTTCACGCTGGTGATCTTCTTCCCGCTCCTGCTCTGGGCTTTTTTCGACTCCCGCAAACGCTGTCTGCACGACATTCTTGCAGGCGTCGTGGTCATCAACCGTGAGTAGGTTTGAGTCGTTCCAAATTTCCGTGGCTTTTTGCCAGTCCAAGGTGATTGCGCGGCCCGCCTTCGATCAACTAAGCTTGCCGTGATTTGGCTTGGATCAGGTTCTAATCGGTGACCCGTGACGGAGCATAAGAGCAACTTTCCCGAGTTCTACATCACCTCGCCGCAGCCCTGCCCGTATCTGCCGGGGCGGCTCGAGCGGAAGCTGTTCACCCATCTGACCCGGGACAAACCGGGCTTTCTCATCGACAATCTGCTGAAGGGCGGCTTCCGGCGCAGTCAGAACATCGCCTATATGCCCTATTGCGATGCCTGCTCGGCCTGCGTGCCGGTGCGGATCTTGGTGGACGAATTCGAGCCCCGGCGGTCGCTGAGGCGGAACGCCCGGGACAATCTCGATCTCATCGCCACCCGTATGCCGGCGGCGCCAAGCTCCGAGCAATACGCCCTGTTCCGTGACTATATCGCGGCGCGCCACGCCGACGGCGGCATGGCCGAAATGTCGGTGCTCGATTATTCACTGATGGTCGAGGACAGCGTGGTGGAAACCTTCGTCACCGAATACCGTTTGAAGCCCGATGAGAACGGCGAGACCCCGCTTCTCGGCGTGTCGTTATGCGATCGCCTCAGCGACGGCATCTCGATGGTCTACAGCTTCTTCGATCCGGACGTGCCGGCACGCAGCCTCGGAACTTACATGATCCTCGATCACGTGAATTACGCGCGCGCGCAAGGCTATCCATTCGTCTACCTCGGCTACTGGATCGAGGGCTCGCGCAAGATGCGCTATAAAGGCCGCTTCCAGCCCCAGGAGCGGCTCACATCCAAAGGTTGGGTCCGCAGCTAGCCCTTAACGCTTAGACGATGCGTGAGCCGAAGCGTCCTGACTTCGGGAAACCCCTTGGCGGCAGACGGCCGGCCTGAGCGCGGGCGCCCCACCAATCGCGAAGGTCGGCGGAGGACAGCGTGAAGGTGCGGTCCGCCGCATCGATATAGGTGAGGCCTTCTTTCTTTTTGAATGTCTTGGCGTCGGCCAGACCGCCGTCTTTGTAGCGTTGCAGGCGGACGCCTTTGCCGCGCGGCATCTCCGGCAAGTCTTTCAACGGGAACAGCAGCAGTTTGCGGTTCTCGCCGATCACCGCGACGCTGTCGCCCTCGACCGGTACGCACAACGCGGCTTCGTCATCACCGCGCACATTCAGGATCTGCTTGCCTTTGCGGGTCATGGCCACGACATCGTCTTCGCAGACCACGAAGCCATGGCCGCTCGTACCGGCGACCAGTAGTTTCCGGCCCGGCTGGTGGAGGAACAGTTCGACAGAGTCCCCGGCGTCCTCGATGTCGACCATTAGGCGGAACGGTTCGCCATGCCCCCTGCCCCCCGGCAGCTTGTCGGCGAGCAACGAATAGAAGCGGCCATTGGTGGCGAAGAGCAGTAACGTGTCGGTGGTCTGGGCGCGGACGAAACGTTTCAGCCGATCCCCTTCCTTAAAGGTCAGGCTCTCCGGCTTCATGTTGTGTCCCCGGATGGCTCGGATCCACCCCTTCTCCGACAAGACGATCGTCACCGGCTCCTTCTCGATCATCGCCTCGGCGAGTTCGATCTCCACACCTTCCGGCGCGTCGTCGAACGTGGTGCGCCGTTTGCCAAGCTCGGTCTTCTGGCCGAACTCAGTCCTAAGGTCCTTGATCTCTTCGGCAATGCGCTTCCACTGCTTGTCCTTGGAGGCGAGCAGCGATTTCAGCTCTTTGCGTTCCGTGGTCAATTTGGTGTGCTCGCGCCGAAGCTCCATCTCCTCCAACTTGCGCAACGAACGCAGACGCATATTGAGGATGGCCTCGGCCTGGACCTCGGTGAGCTTGAAGGCACGGATCAAAGCCGGCTTCGGCTCATCCTTCTCGCGGATGATTTTAATGACCTTGTCGAGGTTCAGATAGACGACCAGATAACCTGCCAGCACTTCGAGCCGGTGGTCGATCTTGCCCAGGCGGAACTTCGAGCGGCGGACTAGAACCTCCAGGCGGTGGTCCAGCCATTCCAGCAACACCTGGCGGAGACCCAACACATTCGGGATCTGCCCCCGGCTCAGCACATTCATGTTGAGCGACACGCGGGTCTCAAGCTCGGTCAGCTTGAACATCTGCTCCATGAGCAACAGCGGATCGACCGTGCGGCTCTTCGGTTCCAGGATGAGGCGCACATCCTCCGCCGACTCATCGCGAACATCGGCGAGCAGCGGTAGCCGTTTCTGGAGCAGCAGTTCGGCGATGCGCGCCACGAGCCGCGCTTTCGGCACCTGATAAGGAATCTCGGTGATGACGATCTGGTAGCCGCCGCGGCTGGTATCCTCTTGCTCCCAATAGGCACGCAAGCGGAAGCCGCCGCGCCCGGACTTGTAAGCCTCGACGATCTGCTCGCGGGTTTCGACGATGACCCCGCCAGTTGGCAAATCTGGCCCGGGCACCAGGTCCACAAGCTTGTCGACGGTGGCGTTGGGAAACTTGATGAGATGGAGTGAGGCGTCACACAGCTCCCCCAGATTATGGGGCGGAATGCTGGTGGCCATGCCCACGGCAATGCCCGAGGAGCCATTGGCCAGAAGATTGGGGAAATTCGCCGGCAGCACCGTAGGCTCGAGTTCGCGCCCATCGTAATTGGGGCGGAAGTCGACCGTGTCCTCGTCGATGCCTTCCAGCAGATGCGCGGCGACCGATGTCATGCGCGCTTCGGTGTAGCGATCGGCGGCGGGGTTATCGCCGTCGATATTGCCGAAATTGCCTTGGCCGTCGATGAGTGGATAGCGGACGGAAAAGTCCTGGGCGAGACGCGCCATGGCGTCATAAATCGCCTGGTTTCCATGGGGATGGAAGTTGCCCATGGTGTCGCCAACGATCTTAGCGCATTTGCGGAACTCGCCCTGAGGCCCGAGCCGCAGCTGCTGCATGGCGTAGAGCACGCGCCGATGCACCGGCTTCAAACCATCGCGCACGTCGGGCAGCGCCCGGTGCATGATGGTGGACAGCGCATAAGCGAGGTAACGCTCCTCGAGCGCGTCTCGGAGATTCACTGGTTCGATCGGGCCCGAATCAGGGGGTGAAACTCTCTTTCCCATATTCCGCGCTTAACGCATCGCCGAGCCCGGCTCAAGCGGCGCGCGGGTTTCGGGCCAGACGATCGAGAAGGCGCTCCCGTGCGGCCGGCATTTTGAGGCCATGGGGCGCCAGCACGTCCCGCTCTAGGAAATAGCCTGTGAGCGCGAAGCCGGCGGCGATATCGGCGTCTTCCAAGGGCGCCGTTTCATCCAGCAGGAAGGCCGGCAACGCCAACATCTTGTCGGCATAGGGCTCGCCTGCCTCCCTGGACACGGCTCGGCCAGAGCGCGGCGACACATAGACCAAATCCTCGTCCGTGCCCGTGGCGGCGCATTCAGAAAGATCGATGCCGAACCCAAGCTCCTGGAGTATCTGGATTTCCCAATGGACCAGAAGCGCCGGCCAGACTTTGGGCTCGCCGAACGACCGCACCACATGGAGCGTCCTGGCGTAGAGTTTGGGATGGGGATCGCGCTCGGGCAGAAGCCGGAGAAGACCGGCTAGGGTGCCAATGGCGGAAAGCGCGCTTGCGTCGTCAAGCGCGCGGGCGCCATGGGCCTCCATCATCTCCACATTGAAGCCGCCGAGATGTTCGGCAAGCCGGGCGCGCCAGGTCACACGAATGAGATTGCCGGGCTGAAGAATTGGGCGAATGCGCCTTGAGCGTCCGCCCCGCACCAGCCCGAGATGGCGGCCATGTTCGAGCGTCAGCAGTTCGGCCACGGCGCTCGTTTCACCGAGCGGCTTTGCCGATAAGAAGATGCCTTCGTCGCTCCAGTCCATGGCTCAAAGCTTGGCCTATCCCTTGGGATAGTCCAGGCCCATTTCGCGGAAGCGTTCGGGGTCTTCGCCCCAACGCTCGCGGACTTTGACGAACAAGAAGAGATGGACCGGCACGCCGACAATCTCGGCAATATCCGCACGCGACGCGGAGCCAATCTCCTTGATCATGGCCCCCTTGGCGCCGAGCACGATGCGCCGCTGGCTCTCGCGCTCCACATAGATGGTCTGTTCGATGCGGATGCTGCGGTTCTTCAGCTCTTTCCACATGATCGTCTCCACGGTGAGCGCATAGGGCAGCTCTTCGTGCAGGCGGAGGAACAGCTTCTCGCGCGTGATCTCCGCGGCGGTCTGGCGCAATGAAGCATCCGAAAGCTGGTCCTCGGGAAACAGCCATGGGCCTGGCGGCACAGCGCCCGCGAGAAAGGTTTTCAACTCAGGCACACCGTCGCCGGTCAGGGCCGAGATCATGAAGACCTGGTCGAAGACCTTGAGATCGGAAAGCTCGGCGGTGAGGCGCAGCAGGTCGGGCTTGGCCACCAAGTCGATCTTATTCAGAATGGCGATGGTGGGCCGCTTGATCCTCGGCAAATGCTCAAGCAAGGCGTTGAGCTTGGCGTCCAGGCCGCGCTTAGCATCGATCACCAGCGCAACGATGTCGGCATCGCCGGCGCGGTCCCAGGCGGCATTCGACATAGCGCGGTCGAGCTTGCGCTTGGGCTCGAAGATGCCGGGCGTATCGACGAGGATGATCTGGGTGTCGCCGACCAGGGCCAGTCCACGCACCGGCCCACGGGTGGTTTGGGCCTTGTGGGTGACAATGGACACTTTGGCGCCGACCAGCGCGTTGGTCAGGGTGGACTTGCCGCTATTGGGCACGCCAATCAGGGCGACGAAGCCGCAACGCTTCGCCTCCTCAGGCACGGGTTTGGTTTCGGTATCAGTCATCGGTTGGTGAACTCCAGACGCCCTCACGCAGTAACACGGCGAGTGCTGCCGCTTGTTCGGCTTGCCGCTTATTGTCCCCCTGCCCGGTTGAGGGCGCCCTGCCTTCGACCTCCACCTCGGTGGTGAAGCGCGGCGCATGATCGGGGCCTACGCGGTCAATCTCAACATAACGCGGCAACGGCAAGCCTTGGCCTTGCGCCCATTCCTGCAACGCGGACTTCGCGTCAGGGGCAGCAATTTCGAGATTGCCGAAATGAGGCTCCCAATCGCGGCGCACGACGATGCTGGCCGCCTCATATCCGGCATCGGAGAAGATGGCGCCGAGGATGGCTTCGCAGGTGTTGGCGAGAATGGTCTTCTTGCCGCGCCCGCCGGAGCTGGCCTCACCGTTGCTCATCAGAATAAAGTCGCCGAGATTCCAGCTTTGCGCCACCTCGGCGCAGGTCTCGGCACGGACCAAATGATTGAACCAACGGGCCAGTTCGCCTTCGTTCGCGTTGGGAAAGCGACCGATGAGGATCTCCGCCATGGCAAGACCCAACACGCGGTCACCAAGAAATTCGAGACGCTCATTGTCTTCGTTCGGCTTGGAGCCGGGCCGCGCACTGGCATGGGTCAAAGCCAGCTTAAGAAGTCCGGCATTGGAAAATTCATGCCCGAGTCGGGTTGAAAGCCGACCGAGTTCCGTGGATCTCCGTTTGGCCAACGTGCTCAGCGAACCACCGTAAAGATGCGGCCCCAACGGACATCCGCGGGCCAGCGCCAGAATTCCCAGAAGCTTGTGTCCTCATCGATGGAGAAGAAGATCACTTGCGCCTTGCCCACCAGATTGACGAACGGCACGAAGCCCACCTCCGCCAAGAATCGGCTGTCGGTGGAGTTGTCGCGATTGTCGCCCATCATGAAGAAATGCTCCTCGGGCACCTTGTAGACTTCGGTGTTGTCACCGAAACCATCCTTGACGATGTCGAGCACGGGATAGCGAACGCCGTTCGGCAGGGTCTCTTCGTAACGCGCCATATGCCGTTCGCGGCCCGATGGCCCGGTCACCACATAGTCGTCGATCTCGACCTTCTCGACGGCATTTCCGTTGATTTGCAGCACGCCGTGGACCATCTGAATTTCATCGCCCGGCAGACCGATCACCCGCTTGATGTAGTCCGTCTCGTTATCGCGCGGCAGCTTGAACACCACGACATCGCCCCGCTCAGGGTCCGAAGCCCAGATGCGGCCCGCGAACAGATCGAACCCGAAGGGAAACGAGTAGCGGCTATAGCCGTAGGTGTATTTCGAAACGAAGAGATAGTCGCCGACCAGCAGGGTCGGGATCATGGAGCCCGAGGGAATGTTGAACGGCTGAAACAGAAAGACACGCACGACGAGCGCGAGGATCAGCGCGTGGATAATGACGCGCACCGTATCCTTGGCGCTGGCTTTGTCTTCCGTCTTGTCGGCGTCCACGCTCATGCGGGAGCTCTCCTCGGTATCTTCGCAAGCCGACCCTGACCCAATTCTTTTCAAGGCAGGCGGGGCTGGCGCCCCTATAGCCTCTCCTCCGGGATCAGGCAAACGGCTCAGTCGCGCACCGGGCCCTTTAAGGCTGAGATGAGCACAATCGCCTGGGCGGACGGGAAGTCGTCAGTGATCGTAAGATCGATACGGACCTCATATCCTTCCGGTGTCAGCCCTTGAAGCACAGCGGCGGCGCCCCCGGTCAGCGCCAATGTGGGGCGGCCCGAAGGCAGATTGACGACGCCCATGTCGCGCCAGAAGACTCCATTGCTAAAGCCCGTGCCGAGCGCCTTGGCGCAGGCTTCCTTGGCGGCGAAGCGTTTGGCGTAGGAGGCGGCGCGCTGCGCCCGGCGGTCGGACTTTTCGCGCTCGATATCTGTAAACACGCGGTTCAGAAACCGCTCGCCAAACCGCTCAATGGTTTTCTCCACCCGTCGAATGTCGATGAGGTCGTTGCCAAGCCCGATAATCATCGCACCACCCCCGCTGTCACGCTTGGGACATTCTGCATCAATGTCTGCCGGCCCTTGTCCATGGCTTGGCACATGCGCCGCACGCTCTCGCCAAGGCCAACAAAGACAGCCTCGCCGATGAGGAAATGCCCGATATTCAGTTCGACGATCTCGGGCAGCGCAGCGATGGTCTCCGCCGTCTCATAGTTGAGGCCGTGGCCAGCATGGACTTCCAGGCCCAGATTATGCGCGAGAGTCGCGCCGTCGCGAATGCAGCGCCATTCGGCTTCGGCGTCATCCATCCGCCCTTCGGCAAGGGCATCGCACCAGGGGCCGACGTGAATCTCGATGACCGGCGCTTGCAGGCGGAGCGCCGCCTCGATCTGGCGCCGCTCGGCGGCAATGAATAGCGACACGCGAATGCCGGCCTCCCCAAGTGAGGCGACGACCGGCGCGAGCATGTTGTGTTGGGCCACCACATCGAGCCCGCCCTCGGTGGTGCGTTCGGCCCGTTTCTCAGGCACCAGACAGGCCGCATGGGGTTTGGTCTTCAGCGCAATGGCCTGCATCTCGGGCGTGGCCGCCATCTCGAGGTTGAGCGGACATTCCAACTTGGCCATCAGTCGCGCGATGTCGTCGTCGCGAATGTGACGCCGGTCCTCGCGCAGATGGGCGGTGATGTTGTCGGCGCCGGCCTCGACGGCGAGTTGCGCGGCACGTAGCGGATCGGGATGAGGGCCCCCGCGCGCATTCCGCAGGGTGGCCACATGGTCGATATTGATTCCGAGCCGGATCGGCGCGGCATGTGCGGCGTCACCACTATGGTGTTCCGCGCTCATTTCGTTTCCACGGCAACACTCCAGCCCCGCAAGGCACGGCGGCGATGTTGATAGGCATTCACTGCGGGCTTTACGAGGACGTAACTCAGGGCTCCCAGAGCGAGCCCGATCGGGATGGCGCCTATGGTCATGGGTTTCAGCAATGGCCAGATTTGATTGATGGTGGTCTGGAAATCCCCACTCCACAGGTCGCTGGGGACCGTATGCTGCTCGCCCCCGAGGATCGCGTGACCGACTTCGTAGCTGCTGACCCAAAACAAAGGATAGGTCAGTGGGTTGCCGACAAACGTGCCGAGGATGGCGCCGACAATGCTGCCACCGATGATCCAGGCCAATGAAGAGGCCAGCACCATGTGGAAGCCGGCATAGGGTGTGGCGGAGATGAACACGCCCGCGGCAAAGCCCAGGGCCACGGCGTGGGGCGTCGCGCTTAAGCGGCGCACGCGATGCACGATATAGCGGGTCGAACGAGACCAGCTGCGGCGCGGCCAAAGCCACACACGCATCCGCTGGAAATGACTCTCCGCCTCGCGGCGCCTGAACAGCATCATCACCTCGTTTGAAAAACCGGCGTTCGTCGTCCGGTGACGCCATTCATTGGCAATAGAGCCCTACCATATTTGGGCAAAGGTTCTCCAAATGCCAAGGGAGCCAGGTTTTTGCCTCCCGCGGCCCTAGTCTTCGGCCCGCACAGCGCTGCTCACGACATCCTTGGCGCGCAAACCCGCGAGAATCTCGTTCAGATGCTGGAGGTCCCAGACCTCAAGATCAATGAGCATCTCGGTATAGTCGGCGACCCGGTTGGTCATCTTGATATTCTCGATATTACCGTCGGCCTCGCCGATCACCGATGCCACCTGGGCCAGGCTCATTGGCTCATTCATGGCCGTGACCGCGATCTTGGCGGGGAAGCGCTGGGGATCGTCCTCGTCAATATCCCAGGTGATGTCGATCCAACGCTCCGGTTCCTCGTCAAACGCTTTCAAGGCCTGGGCGTGGATCGGATAGATGGTGATGCCCTGCCCCGTCGTGAGGATGCCGACAATACGGTCTCCGGGCACGGCGCCGCCATCGGCGAAATTCACCGGAAGATCGCCGCGAAGCCCCCGGATCGGGATGCCACTGGCGTCATCCGAACGCCCGCGCGCACTCGACCCAGGCAGCCGGAATTTGAGACCCATGACCTTGCGAAGGCCGAACCAGCCCTCGTCGGTGCGCTTCACCCTGCGCCGGCGCTTGGGTGCCTCTTGGGGCACCTCCTCTGGGAATACCGCGCGGAACACATCGGCCGAAGCCAGTTCGCCGCGCCCAACCGCCGCCATGACATCCTCGGCGGTCTTCTGCGACAGCCGGCCGAGGGCTTTACCGAGGATTTTTTCGCCGAAGGATTTATCCCGGCGCTGAAAGGCGCGGTCGAGGATCTCCCGTCCAAGCTTGCCATATTGGGAACGGATGGCATCGCGCGTTGCCCGCCTGATGGCCGAGCGTGCTTTGCCGGTGACGGCCAAGCTTTGCCACGCAGCCGGCGGGGCTTGCGCCTCCGAGCAAATGATCTCGACCTCGTCGCCATTGTGGAGCACGGAGGCCAACGGCATTGGCCGTCCGTTGATCCTGGCGCCGACGCAGGTGTTGCCGACATCGGTATGCACGGCGTAAGCGAAATCGATGCAGTTGGCACCACGGGGCAACGCGATCAGGCGCCCTTTCGGGGTGAAGCAAAAGACCTGATCCTGGAACAGTTCGAGCTTGGTGTGTTCCAGAAACTCTTCGGGGTTGTCGCTATCGAGCAGCATGCCCACGAGATGACGCAGCCAACGATAAGCATTTGAGTCTTGCGAAGGGGCCTGGCCCTTGCCGTTGGTGTTGTCCGAATCCTTGTAGAGCGCGTGCGCGGCGACGCCGAATTCGGCGATCGAATGCATTAGCTTGGTGCGGATCTGCAACTCGACGCGCTGGTGGCGCGGGCCGACAATGGTGGTGTGGATCGACTGGTAATCGTTCTGCTTCGGGTTGGAGATGTAGTCCTTGAAGCGGCCCGGCACCGCATGCCACGTCGTGTGCACCACGGCGAGCGCCCGGTAGCAGTCCGGCACCTCCGGCACGACAATCCGAAAGGCGTAAATGTCGGACAGCTGCTCCAGCGAAATCTGCTTCCGCTCCATCTTGTTCCAGATGGCATAGGGCTTCTTCTCCCGGCCCGCGACGACGCCTTTGACCTTGGCCTCTTTCAGCTTGGTGGTGACCTCGCCCTCAATTTCGTCGATGAGGCCTTGGTTGCCCGCGCGTAAAATTTTCAGACGCTCCACCACGGTGGCGTAGGCGTCGGGATTGAGCCAGCGGAAGGCTAGATCCTCTAGCTCTTCGCGCAGCCATTGCATGCCCATGCGGCCGGCAAGCGGCGCATAGATGTCCATGGTCTCCTCGGCGATGGCCTTGCGCTTGGCCGGCTGCATGTGTTGGAGCGTCCGCATGTTGTGCAGGCGGTCGGCGAACTTGACGAGCAGCACGCGAATGTCGCTGGAGATGGCGAGCAGAAGCTTGCGAAAATTCTCGGCCTGCTCGGCCTTCTTGGTGACGAGGTCGAGCTTCTTGATCTTGGTCAGGCCGTCGACCAGCGTACCGATCTCGGCGCCGAACAGCGTGTCGATCTCGCTGCGCGTGGCGTCGGTGTCTTCGATGGTGTCGTGCAGCAGCGCCGTGGCGATGGTCGCATCGTCGAGACGCATCTCGGCGAGGATCGCGGCGACTTCCAGTGGATGGGAGAAATACGGTACGCCTGAGGCCCTCTTCTGATTGCCATGGGCCTTCATGGCGTAGACATAGGCGCGGTTCAGCATCGCCTCGTCGGCGTTGGGCTGATAGCTGAGCACACGCTCGACCAGCTCGTATTGGCGGGTCATGGCATGCACCCGCCGGGGCTTGGTGTGAACCCGCCAGGGCCCGGCCCTATCTTGGATATCAAACGCAACACTCTTGTCATCCCGGCCAAGCCGGGATCCAGGTCAGCATGATTGAAGCCGGTCTCTCTGGATTCCGGCACGTGCCGGAACGACGTCGCGGCGGGGCAATGTTAACCGCTCCCCGCCTTAAAGTCTCGTCAAGCTCAGCGGGCGCGCGGTCCCGCATTAGAGCCATCCGAAGGTGCCAGGGTCGCCATGCGGCGCAACAGCTCCTCTTCGGTCATCTTATCCATTGCCACATCGCTCGACTGATCGTCTTGGGCGAGAACCGGCATTCTCGTTTCCGCAGATAGCGACGGCACGGCATCGGCCTCGGGCTCATCCACCTCGACATATTTCTGCATGGAGTGGATGAAGTCTTCCTTGAGGTCCTCGGACGAAATCTTCTTGTCGGCGATCTCGCGTAGCGCCACCACCGGGTTCTTGTCGTTGTCCCGCTGCACAGTGATCTGTGCGCCAGCGGCGATGGATCGGGCGCGATGGCTGGCCAGCAGCACGAGCTCGAAACGGTTCGGAATCTTGTCGATGCAATCTTCGACGGTGACGCGAGCCATAGAGTGGTCCTTTTGAAATTTGCCGGATTTAGACCCTATTTATGCAGTTCGCACCGAGCTTGCAAGTCGAACTCTCGCTAAAGCTTTCTCAGAACTTGACCTTCTCGCCCGCGCGCTACCCTGCGCCAAAGCGCGTCCGCGCTCGTTTTGAGCACCGGATGCCGCCAATCCGGCGCGATATCGAGGAGCGGCCGAAGCACGAAAGGCCGCTTGGCGATCCAGGGATGAGGCAGAACGAGCGGCCTTGGGCCTGGCCGGGCAAAGCTCGGATGCGTTCCCCGCCAATGCCTCACGAGCCCTTTATGGTCGAGAATGTCAATATCGAGGGTGCGCGAGCCCCAAGGGCTCCCGCCACGGCGTCCGGCTCTCCCCTCGATCCCCTTGAGAAGCCGTAGCAGGGCCTCGCCGGACAACGGCGTGTGGATCAGGGCGACGGCGTTGACGTAAGGGGGCTGGCCCGCGCGACCGACCGCCGCAGTCTCATAGAACGGGGAGACGGCCTCCACCGCCGGGCCCGCTTCGGCTATTGCAAGTAAAGCCTTCGTGATCGTTTCGCTAGGTATTCCCCACGGTCCCGGACAATTCGCACCTACACCTAGCAGTGTTCTGCTATATGTCGGTGTTTTATGCGCGCCTTTGTCACAATTAGGTAGTTTAGCGTGACTCATAATACTAGTTTGCTCTAACTGTTCAGCTTAACTTCAGTGGCAGGGGCACTATGCAATTCTATGCGAATGAGCGCATCGCCCTCTTTATCGACGGCGCCAACTTATATGCCGCCGCCAAGGCGCTCACTTTTGACATCGATTACAGGCGGCTACTTACTCTGTTCGGCCGCAACGGCCAGCTCATCAGGGCGCTCTACTACACCGCGCTTGTCGAGGACCAGGAGTATTCCTCGATCAGGCCCTTGATCGATTGGCTCGACTATAACGGCTACACCATGGTGACGAAGCCGACCAAAGAGTTTGTCGATGCGTCCGGCCGGCGCATAGTCAAAGGCAACATGGATATCGAGCTTGCCGTCGACGCCATGGAACTCGCCGATCATCTCGATCACGTTGTGCTGTTCTCCGGCGATGGCGATTTCCGTTCCCTAGTGGAAGCCCTGCAGCATAAGGGCAAGCGGGTTAGCGTCGTCTCAACGCTGGCCACCAACCCGCCCATGGTCGCCGACGAGCTTCGCCGTCAGGCGGATCAGTTCATCGATCTGGCCGATCTGCAGAAGGAAATTGGTCGCGACCCGTCCGAGCCCACGCACCGCGAGCATCGGCATCGCCCCGAGCGGATCGAAGAATTCGAGACAGAAGATCTCGTCGAGGGCTGATGCGAGCTGCGCTCTGGCGCTTCAGCTTCGCGGACGTTAGGCATAGGCCCATGCCGCCCGCGCCGTCATCAAGCTTGTCCGAGCCAGCACCAGACTGTGCGTTATGCCCGCGCCTCGTCGCCTTCCGCCAAGACAACGAAACCGCCCACGGCGATTGGTTCAACGGCGCGGTCCCCTCGTTTGGCGCCGATACGGCAGGGCTCCTCATTGTTGGGCTCGCGCCAGGCCTCAAGGGCGCCAACCGGACGGGCCGTCCGTTCTTCGGCGACCATGCCGGGGAATTGCTCTACGCCACGTTGCTGAAGACTGGCCTCGCCCGGGGACGCCACGATCTCAAAGCCCCCGAGGCGCTTCAGCTGGTCGGCTGCATGATTACCAACGCCGTGCGCTGCGTGCCGCCGCAGAACAAGCCAAAGCCCGACGAGATTGCCCATTGCCGCAATTTTCTGATCGGGCGCATGCAAGCGCTGCCCAATTTGCGCACGCTGCTGGCAATTGGCGGGATCGCCCATAACAGCGTTCTCGACACGCTTCAGGTGAGAAAACGCGATTTTCCGTTTGCTCACGGCGCCCGCCATGAACTCCCCGGCGGGCTGGTGCTGTTCGACACCTATCATTGCTCCCGGCTGAACACGAATACCGGGCGGCTCACCCCGGCGATGTTCGAGCAAGTCGTGGGCGCGGCCGCGGCCAGCCTGAACGATTAGCCCGGGCCCTTGCTCAACAATTAGCCTGCGGCCCTGGCTCAACAATTAGCCTGCGGCTCCTGCGCGGCTTGCTGCTTCCCGGCAAGTCGGGCATGCTTTCATCTTGGTATTTGAGTACTTGCGAGGCTTCCCCATGGCGGGGCTAGAGATCTCACCGACCAAGGTCGGATTTGTCATCATCAAGTCGCGGGAATGCGCGGTTAAGGTCGGCGCCTGGGATGACGGTGCCACCAGTGACCACGACGCGGATTCGATCCTCGAAGCCTTCTCCGATGACGCGACCGGGGCGGAACTCAAAGAGTTCATCCACGACCTCAACGAAGACGAGAAGGTGAGTCTGGTGGCGCTGGCCTGGATTGGCCGCGGCTCGTTCGGGTCCGAAGAACTCGACGAAGCCATGACCACGGCCCGGGCGGAGCGCAACACCCGCACCGCGGACTATCTCCTCGGCATCCCGCTCCTGCCCGACTATCTGGAGGACGCGCTCGACCGGCTCGGCTACTCGGTCGAGGACGCCGAGGGTGACGCGCTCGGCGACTGACCGAGATACGCCAGCACTTCGTCTGCATGCGAGGCCGGATCGGCCACCGGATAGAAAAGTTTTTCGATATTCCCGTCCGCGACCACAAGAGTGAGTCGTTTCAAATAGCTGTCATCGCCGGTTGTGAAACTGGGTAACGCCAAAGCCCCGGCGAAGCGTCCCTCCGCATCGCTCAGGAGTTGGAAATTCAGGCCGAGGCGCGCCACCAATTCACGCTGGTACCCTGTCGTCTGACCGCTCAATCCGAACAGGCTCGTGTGGCATGCGGCGAAGTCATCGGCGACGTCGCGAAAGCCTTCGAGTTCGGGGGTAGAGCCATGGGCGCCGGGAATGTCATCCCAATTGGGTGGATTGGGGAGGCCTGGCCGCCCGGTCCAAGGATAGACCACGACGACGCTCCGCCCAGGACGTTTGGCGAGCCAAACATCGCGCCCGCCGGTGCCTGGCAGCGAAATGGCCGGCAGCACAATGCCGGGGGTAAGGCGATCCGCGGGCAAGGGTCCCTACCCTCTGTCGCGCAGGATTCGGCTCTTTTGACGGTCCCAATCACGCTTCTTCTCAGTCTGGCGTTTGTCGTGGAGCTTCTTGCCGCGCCCGAGGCCAAGCTGAATCTTGGCGATACCGCGGGCGTTGAAATAGAGCCGCAGCGGCACGAGCGTCATGCCGTCGCGCTGGATCGCACCGAGCAGCCGCCCCACTTCGCGGGCATGCAGCAGGAGCTTGCGGGGCCGCTTCGGCGCATGGCCTTCCCGCGCGGCGCCCCGATATTCGGCGATGTGGGCGTTGATCAGGAACAGTTCGCCGCCTTCGGCCGAGGCATAGGACTCAGCGATGGTCGCTTTGCCGACGCGCAACGACTTCACTTCCGAGCCGGTCAGCACGAGACCGGCCTCGATCTTGTCCACAATCTCGTAGTTGTAGCGAGCCTTCCGGTTCTCGGCGACGAGCTTGCCGCTATCGCGCTTCGGCGCCATCACAAAACCCTTAGCTAGACGGCGGTGAGGCCCACGATCGTCAATGCCTCATCCACTGCCGCGCGCGACGCGGGGACAATGGGTGCAAGCGGCAAGCGCGTGTCGCTTCCGCACAGACCCAATTTCTCGGCGGCGTATTTCACCGGACCAGGATTGGCCTCGACGAACAAGGCTTCATGCAATGGCATTAGCCGCTCCTGCAACTCTAACGCGCGCTTGAAGTTTCCCCCCAGGCAGGCGAGCTGGAACTCGGAGCAAAGCGCCGGGGCGACATTGGAGGAAACGGAGATGCAACCGTGACCGCCATGGGCCATGAACCCAAGCGCGGTGGCGTCCTCGCCGGAGAGCTGGATGAATTCGTGGCCAAGGGCGGCGCGCTGCTGGCTGACCCGCGCCATGTCGGCGGTCGCGTCCTTCACCCCGACAATGTTCTTCAACTTGTACAGCCGCGTCATGGTCTCAACCGACATGTCGACAATGCTCCGGCCCGGGATGTTGTAAATCAGGATCGGAATGTCGGCGGCGTCATTGACGGCCTTGAAGTGGAGATAGAGGCCCTCTTGGGTGGGCTTGTTGTAATAGGGCGTCACCACCAGCGCACCGTCGGCGCCCGCGTCCTTGGCGTGGCGGGTAAGCGCGACGGCCTCGGCGGTGGAGTTGGAGCCCGTTCCGGCGATGACGGGCACGCGCCCCGCCGCTGTCTCGATGCACAGCTCGATGACGCGCCGGTGCTCGTTATGGTCAAGCGTGGGCGACTCTCCCGTCGTCCCGCATGGCACGAGACCGTGGGTGCCCTGGCCGATCTGCCACTCAACTAGCTTCTCGAACGCCGGTTCGTCGACCGCGCCATTCTTGAAGGGCGTGATCAGGGCCGTGATCGAGCCATGAAAGATCGGCATTGGCACGGGAGGAAACTCCTAAGTCGTGTGTGTGGTGCTGGAAATAGTGGGCGAAAAGTCGGGCGGACAATAGGGGCTAGGGGTTGGGGCGGCAAGCCGACGGGCCCGGGTCCGGCTCATGCCCTTCGCCACGACGCAGAGCGCCTGTCATGATTCTGTATTTTGCTAAAGCAGTTGTGCACGAATGTCTTACGCGGGTTCTCTAAGGGATATTCTAACATTGGACTATCCACATGAGACATTATTCCGCCGGAATCTTTCCGGCATTGTTCGATTTGGGTACACTCAAGTAGCCTAAATCGTCGCGGCTCCCCGGGTTGGGGGACGTCCTGACTGCTCCACGCAGGTCGTAACCGGTACCGATCGACGAGATGAAAACTATTCGCGCGCGCAATTTGGCACTCCTCGTGGCCATTGTCTGCTTTGCCCCCGCTCTCGCCGTGGCAAAGCCCTCGGCCGCGCCGCTTCCCGATCGCAATCCCGAACGCCCAGCTCAGACCGCCGAGCAAGTCACGCCCGAAACTGCGCCTGCCAGCCAAGAGGCTATGCCGGCAGCGACAGAGACCACCCAGGTTGGAACTGCGGCAGTCGAGACCGCGCCGCCTGGGGGTGCGCCGCCTGAGGGCGCGCCCACCAAGACCCCATCGGCCACCATCGAGGCTGCGTCTCCGGAGACCACAACGTCAGACGCCACGGCGTCAGTGGCCAAATCGTCAGAGGCGGCACCGTCAGAGCCTGCTCCTGGCACGACAACCGTTGCGGCGATCCCTCCCCCTGTGCGCAACCCGGAGAAGCCGGCCCCTGAGCCTGCGGCCCAAGCAGAAGAGACGGACGAACCTGAGTCCGCGCCGCTCGTCGACGTTTCGCTCCCTGAGATCAATCCGAACCGGGCCTCACCCATGAGCCCGCCCGCGCCCGAACCGGCGCTCGACTACGCCAGCGTCCTGAAGCCGCTGCTCAACTACAACATGAGTTCCGCGGACGAGAGCCGTCTCAGATTTATTATGCGCCACAAAGGCAGCATCGAAGAGACTGCGGCCAAGATCTCCGACCCCGCCGTGCGCGCCTTCGGGCTCTGGTATCGCTACAAGCACAATAAGAGCACGGTCCTGAAGGCCGAGGCGATCGAGGAGTTCCGGCTTGCTCATCCTTATTGGCCGAGCCAGGACGATCTTCGCGAGAAGGCAGAGACATCGTTGTTCCTCACCGAGGCCGACCCGGATCGGATCAAGGCGTTCTTTGGTCCCTCCGCGCCCCAGACCGGCGCCGGTAAAGCCGCCATGGCGAGCGTCTATCTGAAAGAAGACAACGAGGCAGCGGCGAAGGACCTCGTGGTCTCCGCGTGGCGCGACCATACGGTTAACCAGACCGTCGAGAAAAAGATCCTCAGCAAATACGGCAAGATGCTTTCCCACGAGCATCACCGCGCGCGGATCGACAAGCTGCTTTATCCCGACAGGAAATCCGCGACGAAGCACGCGTTGCGCGTCGCCAAACTGCTGCCCGCCTCCGAGCAGAAGAAGGTGGCTGCCCGCATCGCCGTGATCAAACGCGGCGGCAATGCCGGCAAGCTTCTCGATGCGCTGCCCGACGGCGCCATCGAGGCGGATGTCGGTTTGCGCTTCAACAATATTCAATGGCTCCGGCGCACCAAGAACAAGGAGAAGCGGTTGCGGGCCTGGAAGCTTCTGCTCGACGCACCACTGGAACAGACCATCCTGCTCGACCTCAAGGAATGGTGGATTGAGCGCCGCATCAATGTCCGCGCCGCCATGAACGACGGACACCCCCGCACCGCTTACGAGATCGCCGCTAAGCACGGGCTCAATTCAGGTGATTCCTATATCGAGGCGGAGTATCTGGCGGGCTGGATCGCGCTGCGTTATTTGGACGAGCCCAATACGGCCCTGCGTCATTTCCTTACCATGCGCAAAGCCGCCGAGACCTCCCGATATATCTCGATGGCGGAATACTGGCTTGGCCGCACAGCGCTGGTTCTCGGCGATCGCAGCTCGGCTACGGTCCACTTCCATGGCGCCGCGAAATACCCGCAATATTTCTACGGGCAGCTTGGGCGCCAGGCCCTCGACCCTCGCCCCGCCCGTCTTGAGGTGACGTCCACCCCCACGCCGACCCAAGCCGACATTGATCGCTTCATGGCGCGGGAAGGCGTGCGCGCCATCGGTATCGCGCGCGCCGCCAAGTTGGAATGGGTCACGCCGCAATTCTTCCTGGCCCTGTCCCGCAAACTCGATAGCGCCGCCGAGGTCGTGCTTCTCGCCGAGCTCGCCAAGGCCACGAACAAGCGGCAGATCGGTTTGCGCCTGTCGAAGATCGCTTTCAACCGCGATCTGCCGCTCGGCGACTATGCGCTGCCCATCGGCGTCATGCCGGCGTTCAAGAGCCTGTTGAGCAAGCGCGTCGACCCGGCGCTGGTGCATGCGCTGTCCCGCCAAGAGAGCGAGTTCAATGCCGGGGCCAAAAGCCCGGTGGGCGCCAGCGGCCTGATGCAGTTGATGCCGGCCACCGCGCGCGGCGTGGCGCGGCGCTACAAGGTGAAATACTCGAAATCGCGGCTCACCAATGCCGCCTATAATCAACAACTCGGCGAAGCGTTCCTGCACGATCTCATCGAAGGCTATGACGGGTCGTACTTCTTGGCGCTCGCCGCCTACAACGCCGGTCCTGGCCGCGTCAAAGAGTGGATGGGCATCTACGGCGACCCGCGCAATCCAGATGTCGACCCTATCGACTGGATGGAGCGCATCCCCTTCACCGAGACCAGGCGTTATGTCTTCAAGATCATGGAGACGCTTCAGCTCTATCGCTCGCGGCTGTCCGGGCCGAACGGCGCACTCCATTTGGTGCAGGATCTCAACCGTGGACGGAGGGTTCCACCCTCCGAGACGGCCACCGTCGCCGAGCTGCCGGTGGCGCAAGCCTCGGCCTCCAAGAGCCCTTAAACTTTCCAGACTTGCTCCCCCATCAACTTTGCTCAACACTGCCGAGGAAGCGCGTTCCTCGCGCGGCAATTGATCCGCATACGTGCCCAAGGTTGCTTATCCGACGATGTCAGAGCTTGAAAGCAAGCCGTGGCGAGACATTTTCTATGGTTCGTTCGACGACCTTAGACTTCATGCCCGCCACTATCCGGCACCGGATGAAACATTCCGGAGCGTGGTCTGTTTGCCAGGCCTGACTCGCAATGCGCGCGACTTCCACACCCTGGCGACCTATCTCTCGACCCACCCTGAGAAGCCTCGCAATGTCTATTGCCTCGACTATCGCGGGCGCGGTCTGTCTCAGCATGATCGCAACTGGCGCGATTACACCCCTTTTATCGAGCTCTTCGACACACTCGACTTTCTGACCACCCAAGGGCTGCACCGGGTCGGCATTGTCGGCACGTCGCGCGGTGGAATCATCGCCATGATGATGGCGGCGCTCAGGCCAACGGCGATGGGCGCCGTGGTGCTCAACGACATCGGCCCGGTCATCGAAACGCGGGGACTCGCCCGGATCGTAAGCTATGTGGGCCGCACGCCGGTGCCGAAAACCTGGGCCGATGCGATCATGATCATGCGTGAGATCAATGGCCGGGGCTTCCCCCATTTCACCGACGCCCAGTGGGACCAGATGGCGCGCGGCATCTTCGAGGAGCGCAAGGGGCGGCTCATCCTCTCTTATGACCGCAAGCTCTCCCGCGCGCTCGGAAGCATCGACCTGAGCCGGCCTGTCCCGGATATGTGGCCCCAGTTCGTGGCGCTCGGACGGGTTCCGGCCTTCGTGCTCAGAGGCGAATATTCCGACGTGCTGAGCCCCGAAACGCTGGAGTCGATGGTAGAACGCCATCCGAACCTGCGAACCCTAGCGGTTGCCGGACAGGGTCACGCGCCGGTGCTGCAGGAGCAGGAGCTTGTCGAGGCCATCGGCTCATTCTTCGCGGTCAACGATTAGCGAAAGTCCGTGGCCGGGCCCTAGCGCGCGCCGAGTGGCGGCATCAGCGGCGGCAACTCACCTTTCGGCAAATTACCGGTGGTCCGGGCATAGGCCTTGATGCGCGGGATCACCTTCGATGCCATATCCCGCGTCGCGCGCGTGGCGCTCGCCTCTTTCCATTTGATGCTCTCCGACGTGGAGAACGGCTCCGGAAGGTCGCGGCGTAGCTGATAGGACACGGCCACGGCCGTCCCCTGGTCCGGTGCGATGCCCTCAATGGTGACGGCGAGATCGGAGAGCGAGACTTTGCCGGACTCTAAACTGCTCAGCGCTCGCAGAGCCACGATCACCGCTTCGTCCCAGCCCTCGGGCGCGCCTGAGGCAATCTCAAGCCGGTCGTCGAGCCCGGGCCTTTCGAAAAGTTCCCGCGACAACTCCCGCAACTGTTTGCGCGAGTCTTCGCTCGGCACACTGCCCGCGAAACTCAAAGCATTGGTGCCAAGATCGGCGGTGAACACGAATGGGTCGGCGATCGGCGGCCGTACATTGTCGACCTTGATGACGAGGCCCGTGGGCAACGGCCCGGCCAGCGCCTTCTTGACCTCGATATAGTCCTTGGCGCTGTGCGCCTCGCCCGAAACGCGCATCCTTGCATTGAGTAGCCGGATGGACCCGCGCTTGAGATGGGCCAGCTGTTGCAAGCCGAAGCTCACGGCACCGAGCCATTGCTCCTTCGGCGGTCCGCCCTCGACGACCTCCAGATCGTCCTCAACCTTGAGATCCGGGAAAAGCGCCTTGACCATGCCGAGCAAGGTCCGCCGGTCGTCCTCCGACGGCACCGCGCCGCGCAAGCGAAGACCGGACTCCGCTCGCATCGCCGACCAGACGTAGCCTACGGGCCGCTCTTTGGATTTGTTTGCGGCCAATGTAACGAGACGCGCGGAGGCGGCTTGGTCGCTCACGACGGGATCGGCACAGAAGCCCGCATGCGCACCGAATGCGGCGATCACCACCAACGATGCAAAAAGGCCGAGCAACAGCATCGGCCGCAATCCCAACATGGAATTCACACCCGTCTTGGCGTGCCGCCGTTTGGTTTGATTACCCCGCTTAGTCACAGCCTTGGAACCCTGTCTTGCCGCGAGCATTGGGCTGAAGCGAGCGCGGTGCGATCATCACAACCCGCTGAGCCCTGTCTGACCCGCCAGATCGAACGCATTGCCTCGAACACATCGCCTCGAATGCAATGGCACGGCGGCCACGCCGTCTTGGTGAGCCTGAGAGAAAAATTATAAGGCATCGGATGGGGTGCTTCTAGAGGTCACTCTTCCCATGTCACGTCACAGTCACGTCAGAGCGACGCGACTGCCTGCCGCATCACCCATGCGGGCGCAGTGCGCGTGTACAACCTAACCTGACTTATGTCACGGGAACTATTGGAAGTGGTGCGCCAGTCCAATGAGGCCGATGGTGATGAGATAAATCGCCACGACGTAGTTTAAAATGCGCGGCATCAGCAAGATAAGAACGCCGGCGCCGAGTGCAATCAATGGGTTGAGCAGAACTGGGTCCATGGCTGGCAGGGTTCCTCACCGTGAAGGGGCGCTGGCCCGAATCGTCGGATTGACGGTGCGAAGCATAAGCGATCCCCGCGACATTGTCCTCGGTGCCCCTCGTCCTTGCCTGTGAATAAACACGCCTTCCCCATCTTAA
>SDBT01004062.1_pt1 | contig 24973 bp, 43 predicted proteins | sample 2277101 | NCBI WGS metagenome assembly SDBT01 (sample SAMN10404973, study PRJNA504765) | marine sediment metagenome | isolation source: marine sediment core GS10_PC15, 103 cmbsf | place: Arctic Ocean: Southern Knipovich Ridge | collected 2010 | reverse complement strand
GACGCATGAAGTCTTCACCGCCAGGATTGGGTACGTTGTGCGGAGTAGATTGGGCTATCAGGATTACGTTTTTGCCCTTACGAATCAGGGCGTCACAATCTTGTAAGACCAACTTCATCATGTCATATAGATGTTTATACCCGTTGCTCCATCCATATTTTACGATACTGCTCATCTTATCACCATTATCATTAGTAATGGTATCGAGTACGTGTTGTTCAGCCCACTCTTCAAGTAAAGTAGCAGTATCCACGCACACTGTTTCATATTCACCGTATATATCAGCCTGTAATGCTGATCTGACGTCAAGATAAGTTTCCACAGGACTGTCAACGTCACCAACATGATGATATTCTTTGATGCCCACACCACCATTATCAAGACCAATGAATACAGGGCCTGGAGCGAGACTGGCTAATGTAGTCTTACCCATACCTGAATCTGCATGGATCAATATCTTTTTTCCTTCCTTTGGATCAGTCCCCTTCTTAATACTGAAACTCTTTGCCGGTACAGCAGTAGCTGCCCTTGCCTTCGGAGCTTTCGGGGGTCTTGTGGTTGCCGCTTTGGGCGGCGGTGGAATGTTGTCACGTTTTTTAACTGCCATCTGCATTCTCCTCAACTTTCTTTTCATGTTTGATTAGTCCTTCAGGTAACTCACCATCAGGATCAATTCCATTATAGCAGATGTCGATGTAGTCACAGTGGTATGTATTCTCACACATCTTCTCACAATGATACCAGCTATCATCTTTGTACATCTTCCGCATGTTGGAATATATATTTAGCAATTCCTTATGGAATCTATCGAGGTCAGCATCTGTTTTCGGTATCGGATGCCTTGCAAAGTAATACTCAGGACGCTCTGCAATATCGGCAAGTAGCCTGGCCCCATACATATCAGGAGTTTCACGGAATTTGAATTCGCCTTCCTTCTTTGCCGGTTCGACTTCAGCCTCTATGTCATTGACATAGTAGATGCCGCCTTTATTTTTCTCTACATATATCACGTCAAACTTCTGCCCGAAGTATACTCCATCTTCGACAAACTTCTTGCCGTCAGAAATCTTGAGTTGTTTGGGAGAGATACCCGGTTTGTGTAAGACATCGTAGTATACGCCGGTTATTTCTCCACCAAGATCGGGCAGCAGTCCGCGTTTGGCGAGCAGCCGAACCATATAAAGATATAGATTTGTTTGAGTATCCAGATTCAGAGAACCCCAGTACTTTGATTCAGGACTTATGGAACTGGAAGTAGTTTTGTAGTCAACGATACTTCGCACGAGGTCCACGGTAGTCACCTTATCTATGATACCCCTGATACTTACATTGGGCAGCATACGTCCAGTCTTACCGGGAACAGGACTGTCAAATTTATACTCAGTAAGAATCGGCACTAACGGTTTATCAGCGTAGTACCAGTTGTATCCTGCTGCAAGGTACATCAGCTTTGCACGTTCCACCATCCATTTGTCCCGATCCATTGACCCAGGTATTTTGGAGTAGGCGTCGTCAACGATACGTGCTACTGCGATCATCATGTCTTTTGGCCGAGTACCGCAACCATTACAGATAAGACAGCCGCCAGTTTGCACAACACTTTTGGGTAAGCCACAAGAACACGGTTCCCCAGTAGGTAGGCCGATAACTTCCATAACCTTGTGCCAATTCGTACCATATCTCAAAGGTTCCGATTCCACATCTTTACGTATGTGCTTGATGTATTTTAAGAAGTATTGGAAAGGACACGTTTTGAAGCTGGCTATTGCTGTTGCTGATAGCTGCCAATGTTTGTTAGCCATTAGTTTTCCTTTCTAAGAAACAGTATCATCACATTCATTCATAAATTCTCTAAGTAAACACATATAACACTTATTACCTCTTGCGTATCTGTCACCGCAAGAACATTCATGCCGTGTATTAGGCCCCGACGTTAATTCTCTATGTAGCGGCCCCAACATAGTAAATGCTTTTTTAAGTCGTTTACGTTCTCTCATTTTTCCTTTCTAAAAAATATACACCCAAATTCAGGCGACATACATAATGTTAAACCATAGTCATCATCAGCCATAGCTTCTATTTCTTTATGGAAATCGGCATTTTTACAATGCCCCCATTTCGATAAACAGCCAACATTTTCATAGATGTTTGGCTGATAAAAGTGGCAGTTTTTACATTTCATTTTTTATAAGTCTCCGAAATTTCAAATAGGTAAAAGCCAGGGCCAGTCAAAACTTATTGAAAGAACAACGTACGCCCACCCCGTCATAGCAAGGGCATACACTATAAAATCCCAGTCATCATTTTTTATAGGTTTCACTTATCTCTCCTTCAGCAGCCAGTGGTAAACCATCGGCCCACTCAGGTCCGTTACTCATTATATTCATCAAAGTTTTCAAGTTATCTTCAGCATATATGTTCGATGATACTGCTATGATCTCATCATAAATATGTAAGACAACTGGTAGACCAAACTCTTCAGCTTTCAATATCCAATGTACGAGTAGGTCACGAGCTATTGCTTGTACTATATTCTCAGTCAGTGACCCACCCCACAACGGGCCGTGAAGATAGCTGATTTGATTATCATAATCATAGTCATTCTTTTTCTTACGGATGACAGCATGTGGATAATACAATACGCGACCGGAAGGTAGCTGGACATTAACAGTTCCCCTGTCATTCCAGAATGTTAGTAAATCCCCTGGACCTACCGTGCTACCTTCCGGTGCATACCGCATCACTTCATGGGGGTATTTTGTTACCAATCGGAAACATTTCTCACACATCTTCCAGAACTTAGGTATCTTGGAGTAAGTGTTCCGATACCCATTGATTAACTTCTCCACAAATTTGCGATCATATTGTCCGCTGTCAAACATAGGCCGTAACCCAGGATTTCCAAGACAGTTGTTGTAAAATCTATTTACACCTAAGCCATATCCTGCACCGAGTACTGTATCCTTTGCGAATCCTCTACGGATAGTAAACAGTTTAGCAATCGGCGGAGGATCGGTCTTTCTGGCTTTTCTTAATCTGGCAGCAAATAATTTTGTACCAAACTCACTATAGATGTCCCGATCCTCCGCAAATGCTTGTACCATATCGTCTTGACCCGCTATCCATGCCAGTATACGAGCTTCAATTTGTGCTGCATCGGCTATCAAAAGTTTGCTGTCATTAACACGTATCATCTGTCTCATTTTAGTTATCAATGGATTAGTACCATGACCGGCCCTACCTGCACCACCCAGGTTGAGTGGATTGATGCCCCCACCACCAGACCAGCGGCCTGTGTTTCCAGTTATAGATATAGTACCATTCTGACGCATTAACCAGTAACCAGTAACTGTAGTAGGACAGTAAACTAAGTCTAATGATGGCTGTAGTGATACGTGTTTCAATTTAACCATAGCTTTTTGTGGGTCGCGTGTTGAACGTATAATAGTTGCCCCATTACGGCCACGCTTTGCTCCCATACCAGTAAGATGGGCTATCGTGGCTACCCATTCATGGTTTTTATCAAGTTCTGAATAATACTCTAAGTTCCCAGATTTATGGCCGTCCCAGTAGACAAGTTCTTCCATAAATGCCAATCTCGCCGCTATTGTACTATCAAGTAACCAATTATCAAATATTTTTCTATCAGGATCAAGCCATGAAGGGAGGTCCGCCCATTTTACGCGGAATGTAATTTCACCTGGGTGTGAAGGGAATATGTTTTCTCTAAATTTTATGTTAGCTTCTGCAAATAACTTCCGCAACCTCATTTGTTTTCTTTGTTTAGTCAACCCAAAGCGAAGTTCCCTACCAAATTTTGTTTTCAACTGCCAGTGCCCGTCAGCTTGTACGGCCACTAATACTCTCATTTGTCTTGCAGTTATAAACCCGTTGTTATCACTGATGCCACTTATCGGTAGGTAAGAAGTACCTCTAACCATAAAATCAGCCGCCGGGCACGGCTTAAATTTTTTATCACCAGTTCCAAATCGAGGCATGGTATGCCCCGTAGTAAAGCTGCCTTTAATGTAAGGGCTGTCTATTTTAATCATGCTATCTTTACATTTGTAAAACCATTTACGTTTGGCGTGTAGGAAACGCATACTTCCATCAGGCATCCACTGCATTATTCTACTTTCATCCCAGGTATCGAGTCGTTCCCACCCCCAGGGAGTCAACACTTCAGCGTCACCAGGAACGCAATGTGCCCCATAATAATTTAGGGGCACTGGAAACTTACCGCTACACGCAGTTGCCAATGCTTTCATAGATTCAATACGTTTAAGGTGTAACGGCCAGGATTTTACTGCTTTCCTAGCCTCCATCAGTTCACGTACTTCATCTTTAGAATGTGCAAGTAACATCAGGCAACCATCATCCGTTTTAGCTAAAGCTGGACCTACACCCGCTTGTCCGAGTAAGGCAGTCATCTTTTTACCAGGTCTTTTAGCTGCTTTTGTAGGAACAGTTTCACCTTCTGGCAACACAGCTTGTAACGCAATCACGAATGATAAGTTGCCCGATAATTGTGTTTGTGATAGGCCTACATTTTCACAGGCCTCAGTTATATACTTCGTCATATCTATTTTTAATTCTTCAGCCAAGTCAAAATCAAATTTCAAGCGTGGTTTTAGATATAGGTCTATAGTATGCCGAGCTATAACTAATTCTTGTTCTTGATTTGTAAGATAAGGCAGTAAGATTTCAAACAGTTCATATTCTAATTTGCAATCGAGTTTGCAATAAGATTCCATTGCTACTCGTTGTTCTGCTGTCATGTCTTTCAAATGTAACCCCAGGAAACTCATCGTGTCACCTTTGGCCTGGAGTTTATTTCGTTTCGCCATATCTTTGAGGCTATGAGATCGGCGACTATCATAGTGTGCGGACAAATGTTTCAGGTCGATAATATACTTAGGACTGATGTTATAAATCTGCTGGAGAATCAGTGCATCAAAAGAGGCATTCTGCATCACGATGGTAATGTTTTCAAGTTGCTGACCGTAGTGTTTTTGTAAAACTTCAAAGTATTCTGATAATTTATCGGCCCACGTAAACCACGAGTAGGAGTCAGTAGAGTGACCAGAAAACTTAAACCCGCAGCCGATTGTTTCAAACCGATCATCAGTAATATAAGGCCAGGGTTTCATATCTACAACGCTGTAATCTTTAGTGAAATAAGTCTCGAAGTCAATGACAACGAAATCGGTGGGGTAGTTAGCTATTTCTAAAATCTGTTCAGTTGTCATCGTATAACCTTATGGTATAACCTATATCTGGCATCCCGCATACTACTACGGATGGGTAGACATCAAGTAGTTCATCAAGTTCAACTAATAGCCGTTCAACTTCGGCAGGACTATTCTTACTAAATACCCACCACGTTTCCACAAGGCTACGTATCATAACAAGCAGACAGGCTATCTTATCATCAAATCGGCTCATCTTTCCACGTAATTGAAGATCGCCACAAGGAATCCTACCTGGGTCCACGATTGCCGGAGTCTTTAAGTTGTCCCTGAATTGCAATATACGCAAGCGATCACCTGGACTCGGTACTAACTCACTTGCTGTAAGTAACGTGGTTTCTATCCACGCTTTATAATACTTACGCAGCCGGTAAGTTTTATGATTTCCAAATGTCATTCCAGTTGGCATTATTATTCCTCGTCAAAATTGATGGGTATAAATTTGCAATCATCAAATACTTCCGCTAAAGTATCCATACTATAATCTCTATCGCATTCAACTAAGAAAATAGCTATCACGTCTTCTTTTTCGTTTGCTATGGCAAAATTAAAAGATGCTGCCGCATTTACAAGTCCCATTATTGCCCCCACTTTCTGTAAGCCATGATATTTAGTACTGCTAACGGTATCGCCTCAAGAAGTAGGCCATATAACCCGGTGTCAATAGCTATTACACCCCACAATAATCCTGCAACAAGAAAGAGCAAAAAACAATGTCGGTTTTTATTGCCAACAAGATATACGCCGGTTAAATTAAGACAGGCAGCTATGTAACTAAGGATTACGCTCATTGTAAATCCTCTTTGAATTTTGCACATGTATGCCATTGATGATGTATTTTGCCAGTATTACGACAAGTAATTTCATAATTTTGTCTTGGTGTGTCAGTCATAAGTCCATCGAGACAGTTACCACATACACCACCATAAAATTCTGCCAGTGTTATCTTACCAAGAGCCAAATCCCACCGTAAAGTTTCTTCTTCACGACTAATCTGGCACGGTCGTCTTGTTGATCCTTTACCCATCAATGTATCCTTGCCCATTCATCTTGTAATAGCTGAAGGTATTCAAGGAACGGCATAAAGCAACCACCTATGTCATAGTCACAGTCATCAGCAGCACAGAAAACAAGCTGCTGTCCTATGTCTGCTCTATATTTGATAGCAGGATATGACCCGCAGAATCCCAATTCTGGAATAGTTTTATTTCCCATCGTGGTACTTTTCCCCTTTACCAATCGGCATTATTTCTAAATATGGTATGCCATCAAGTACAACTCCAGCCGATATTATTGACCGCTTGATAACATGTCTACCGTAAGCAAACGCCCACGCTTCATCGTTAATACCACACCCCACGTCCATTCCGAATATACGCCGTTGTGGACTGGCGAGCCATTTGATACCAGCAGCAGAATGAATATGGCCCATCACTACGGACATCAACATCTTCTTCGCTGCATTAGGAGCAGGATACAGTCCGCCGTTACCGATTCCATGAAAATAGTATACATCATCAATGATATGATGGTAGTCCCAATTCCACCCAGGAGTTTCCCAAACCTCATTAAAGTTGCGTAAGAACTTTTTCGGGATATTGTTATCCTCGGCTAATCGGATCAATCTTTCATCATGGTTGCCAATCGCCACCATTGCATTTGGAAAAGCCTTATACCATTTCTGAATCTTCTCAAATGCAAGTTTGTACTCATCCATAGGGCCAGGACATTCAGGATGATGAGCGTGAAAACTTACGGCGTGCCAATCGGCTACATCACCCAAAAACACCACGGTATCACAACCCCATTCCTCATACAAATCCTGGCAGAATCTTAGATAATGTTTTCGAGATACTGGCTCGTGAATGTCACCTATGCACAAGACTTTACTCAAATCACACCCCCAATTTCTTCTTGAGTTCGGCTGTTGTTTCGGCACTTAATTCGATTGTTTTGCCGTCGATGTTGAGAGTTGCAACAGAAGGAATTGGTAAAAATTCATATTTTTTACTGTCCCCAGCATCCAGAATAGTCATGCCGTTACCAGAATTACAAAATGCTACATAGTCTGGAGACTCACACACAGGAAATCGGGGTCTATTAACATGGTTACGAACAAGATCGCCATACTGATAAGGGATAAGTTCATATCTTGTTTGTGTTTTATAAAACCAGCCATATACCCCGTCGTCAGTAATTACACGAAAAAGAGAATCATCTTCATAAAATAATCTACCTCTACTGTTACTTTTTCCACTCGAAAAGATTACGCGTACTGGCACACCAAACTTCCAATCAATAAAATGGCCCATTTTGTTTTCCATAGTTTTTTCCTTCCTATTTCTATGTCTTAGTATTTCTAAACGATAAAGAATGAGATCAAATTGACTCATATTAGCGTTCCTCGGTACGTGGCTTCTATGTAATCGGCAGCTTCTTCAGACGTATGAAAAATACAAACTGGCTTATTCGTAGCTACTGCGTGATCGTATTCAATTTTACGACCACCCTGGAGTTCATCGCCATTAGGAACATAGACGATAACACCATCACAGTTATCTATGATCTTGCAGTCGATGTCCAAGATTTCTTTTTCACCAAGATGTCCTGTGTCGTAAGCTATCTGCACAAAGGTTTCATTTTCAGCCGGTACATAAAGCTCCAGTTTCGGAAACAACTGCCTAAGCATGTAGGCTATTCTCTTTGCCTCTGTACAGTTCTTTGCTTGCTGGTCGTGATTGGCCCCAGGACCGGATTTACCACGGATTGCATGGGAAAAGTAATACTTCATCTTAATTATCCTCCCTTTTCAACAATTGCATTTCATCAACGTAGATGTTAAATTCACTTTTGCCTATCTTGGTCTTATAAAGCCTAAGACCAAGATTATCTGTTCCTTCTATAATTACACCGACATGATTATTTTCTTCTACAGATTCAGCTAATCCGTAATAAATAGTTTCACGCAGTGTAATAAAGATTATATCGCCAGGTTGTGGGACATATACTACTGGTCCGTCGATTTCGGCTGCGTTGTACTCACTATCTTTATCTTTCAAATACTCGTGAAGATAGCCCATAGCATTGAAGATCAAGGCACACAGACTTTCCTCGACATCTTCTTTGATTACCGATTCTACATGCCTGTGATTGGCCCACCAGTCAAAGAAATGCCGGAATGCAGACTTCATGTATACGTCCAGCGGTATGCCCTTCTGCCAGTTATCTGAATCCCGTAGCTTTCCATCGGCCTGCTTACGGTGCTTATTCATAAACTCGGCATACCTGTTCAGGACTGCCGGGCTAAAGAAGCCTTCTAAATCGTATTTGCCTTCTGTGTTGTCTCTGGTTGCTCCTGACTCAAATTCTCGCATTAGTCCCACCCTTTCCCGTATACAAATCCAATAACGAAGCCAAGTATCCCAAACAGCAAAGAAATCAGTGTTGTTGCTAATACTATAACCATCAAAAACATTATTACCTCTTTATTTAATCCGCGTAACTTGAATACCATAATTTTAACAGGCCATTTTTAACTACGGCATAATCGTCATTTACTATACACATCTTAAAACTTCCTCCGAATTTGTGAATCCATATACGGTTGATAGGCTATAGTTTTTATCCCGACAAACGTGGTAGCAGTACGCCGTTTATCACAATAAGATTTAACGATCTGGCTAACCCTGCCTTCACTAACTTGTAATTTGTTAGCTATATCTCCATTATCCCATCCCATGTCCCGCAGAACATTCACGTCTACTTCTTGTTTGGTAAGTAGCGGAAATAACTGCGGACACGCTGTCCTCGCTCGATCAAGTAGCCGATTCACCGCCTGTGGAGTTATATCCATCAAAACAGCAGCCACCTTCACTGGTAGACCATCAAATTCACCGCTAACTAATCGGTATGCTTTCTCTTGTTTTGTCGATAATTTTCGGTCCATAAAATTTCACGCCTCCGTAATTCCCGCTGAATTTAGCGTTTAGAAACCTCCGCTTTTGTAATTTTCATAATTTTTGTAAAATTTGTCAGATTTTTCGCTCTTTGTATTTCATGCAGCTTTTGGGCACAATACATTTTCTACCAACTGGATAATGTAGCTCAACTTCGACTTTCCCCTTGTTCTTGCCCTTAACCACGGTCCTGTAGGACTTTACGGGCTTCCAACATGACTTTAGCCAGACCCAGTCAAATAGCCGATTCTCTAATCGGGCACAGTTACGACGACAAGCTAAGAATTTTTTCATTTTGACTGACATAACCCCATCCACCTTTCTGCAAATTCTATTTCTTTTTTGTCAACTTCAAATATCTTTGTGATAATACGATCCGCTACACAAAATCGGCAGATATAAACCAGATACCCCCTGAATTTTCCCAGTCCTACAGGTACGTTTTTTGCATGGCATACACCGCAAGTGTGCTTCATCTTATCGGCATACTCTTGAGTGAATCCGATCATTTTGTCTTTTGCAAATGTTATCATAATTACCTCACCGATTTAATTATGCCGTTTTCCATTATGATCGTAGCCTTGAACGTGCCATCACCGTTTGTTACGAAAAAGGGTTCATTATTTTTTACTGCTCCCCCACGGCTAAAGTTTAATCCCTTGCCGATTGCCTTTTTCAGTTCTCGTTTGGATTTGTAGTTTACGATAATCATCTTAATCCTCCTCAACATAACAATTTAACACATCATCTTTATCAAAAAGAAATTTATCAATAGCACTACCGAAACATGAATAACATATATTGTATCCATGAATAGTGTCTACTTGGTCAACGCCTCCGCACATATCACATTGATCGTTATAAGCATTTTTCCAGGTATCAACTTGTTCAGGATCAGCGACGAATTTTGTGTCCTTGTATTTATCATAAAATAACCTGAATTTCTCAATTTGTGTTTTCAATACTTTCAAGTCAACATAACTATCTTTACTATGAGCGTGTTGGTAACCTATACCAAGATTAAAACAACAGGCTGATGTTGGTAAATCTGATATGTCAGAGTAAGACCCGTATCCTATATCCCAGTATTCAATTAAAACACGATTAAATGCGTAACTCTGATTATCGTATGTTACCACATCGCCACCGGCACGATCAAATTCGACAACCCAATTATAATTTTTACATACATGGTATTCTGCGGTTGAACAACATTTTTCTTCGTCGTCAGTAAGCAGTATATCGGCCCCTAACTCTATGCCGAGATTAAGTGCAAATAAACACCCAAGTCTGTCATCAAGACCAGTGGCATGAATCCGTTTAGCCGTTTGCTTCTTTAACTTTGGTGGAAGTACCGTGTCTATATGAGCAACGAATAATATATCACCGCCGTTATCTATAAAGATTCGTCGAGTATTTCTTGAATGTTTACCAGCTTTTATTTTTGAACCAAGTACATCATCGGTAAAATGCGAGAAAATAGCGTTAGTGGGCTGCATCCAGAATTTTAGTTTTTTTAGTAATTCAAGTTCAGTCATAGTATTACCCCTTCAGCTTCTTGTCTTTCAGTGGCACAATCGGCACATAATGGCCCGGAATCATCAACAGAAGTTAATTCTTCAGGTTCAAATGTTTTATTACATTCTTCACAGCAATTGGCTACAGAATCGAAACAATTTTCACAATATGCACTATCGTCAAAAATTTGCATGTCGTCTAAAGTATGATACTTGCCGCACGTTTCACAACGGTAATAATTCTTATCGGCACAACGCTGACAGACGTAAATTTCTTTGTCCTGAATAAAGATTACATCATTGTTATGTATTATGTCCTCACAATCAGGACAATAGATAAAATTTTCATTAAAACAATACTCACAGTAAGTATTTCCATCGCCGTCGCTATATGTATCATATTCATATATGTGATCACTACAGTTTTCACATTGGTAACCGCCATTCAAACTACCGTTTGTATTTTGTAATTCAAAATCACCAGAGTTGTAAGATACTGTTAATAAATTATTGTTTATCTCACCGCTGGTTAGTACGTCCATGTATGGTATTTCGCCATCACAAAAATGTAAGTCAGACATTACCCAAGAATTTTTGTCTTGATCCGGGGCAGCACACGGAATCCAATTTTGTCTGATGGCATATTTTTCCATTTCGTCAAGTAAATGTTCGGCTGTAGCATAAATTACGCCTAAAAGTTTTCGACCATTATCAAGTTTATGAATTATTGCCCTTGCAGAATCATTACCGCTACAGATAATCAGCATTTCAAATCGAGTAAGGTTCGATTCATATAGCTTTGTATAATCAGAATTACTTCCAGTCATACAAGAACTGCCGCCAACTTCATCATTATAGGCTTCAGTTATAGCTTTACCATGAATAAGTTCAATGTTATTAAGTTCTTCAACAGTCCACAATAAACTGTTAATCTTTTCAGCTAAAATACGAATTTGTTCGTCATTCAAAGAGGCCCCTTCATTGAGTTTACACTTACGAGTAAGGTATCGGGCAGTTTTCAATTTCAGCCGATCTTTTCCAGGTACGTTAAACGCTATGTAACCAATAGAGTCATCATCAGGTTTATCAGGATACTTATAGTCGATACTGCCTATGAACCAGCCGATTTCCAAGTTGAAAGGGTGTATAGCAGCAATATAATCTTCAATACAATTCCGTATTCTGGTATGGTTTGATACAGGGTTTAGTAATTTTATTTCAGTGTTCATTCTACTCTCCCAAAATTTTTTCATTTTCGCTGATTAAAGTATACACCGAAAAAACATGAAGTCAAATTCTTTTTTGAAATTTTTCACAATTTTTTGCAAAATCTTCACCATGATTTATTATGGCTACCATTTGCCAATTTGTATCAAATGATGACCCGCGTTCACAACGTAAGCGAATATCTATCTTTTCACTTTTCCAAAGTGGACAACAGCCATTATTTTTACACGTTATACAGCTAATCATTTTAACCTCAAAAATTCAAACTACGAATCGGACGATTTCGGTCAGTTGTGGTTTTCGTGGTTACTACTTGGTAATAATCATCAGCTTTGAGAATACCGCGTATCGCCGTTTTCTGTTCTGGCGTCAAAGCGTGATATTCAAAGGCTGCTACATTACCTTGTTGACCGACACGAAACATATACCGGCACATTCCAGCCTTTATCACATCAGCTAATTTGCTGCCCATACTTTCACAAGCACGTTCATGTCCCAGGATAGGCATCACTGAGCCGTCCGATAGAATAAAACCACTGTTACCACATTCTTTTGGCGTACCAAGACGGAAACTCTTTTTGAATTTGGCTTCAATTTTTTCAGCGTTCATTAGTTTTTCTCCAAACATGTTTCCAATTGTTTTAATACAAAGCCATTAGATAAATAATAATGGTCATCTCCACCAAGTATGTTCCCAAGAATTTGACAGAATCTCAGACTCGGCTGTTTGCTATGAATTTCTTGCATTTTCCACAGAATTTCTTCAAAATCGTTATCCATCATTTCCCTTTCAATATACTGCAACACCTTCATCATCGATTTTTACATCTATTCTCTCCGCACACTGACTACCTATGTCAATATAGTCAATTTCAGTTTCATCAGTTGTACCTCTTTTCTCAACAAGTTTTTTGAATTCACCCCAAGTCATATTTTTACTCCTTCAATTTATTTCTCCAAAAATCATCATTTTCCCTTTCATGTACATGGTAAACTAAAATAATTAAGCCAATACTTTGAAAAGTAATCAGTAATCTTTACAGAAGTTTTTGGCCTATAATTAAGGTTTGTAGATTTCATTACTGCTATCAATGAACCAACGGCAGACATTTTTGGTAATATACTCCAGCCTTCATATACAAAAACACATGGAGTTTTAGCATAATGCCCGATCTTTTTCACAATTTTCCAGTAGAACTCACTTTTCCGATCATAATAACCTACACAGGTAGTGCAATAGATGTGGGAAACAGCCCCCATAGCTTTTTTATAGGACGGATATTTTCCGTATTTCCAAAAGCAAATCTCGCACATTGTTTCATCTTGTAGTGCAGCATGTAACTGGCATTTTTCACATTGCATTTTATCAGCCCTTAAAAATAACTATCGCCGCCCTGTCATTCTCACTGACAGTTGTCCAGATACACAACAAGGCGACAATTATGATTTTTTCTTCATCACCGGATTTCAAACCGGCTGTCCTTTCTATTTAACCTTTTTTCGGATAGAATTAAGGTGTAAAAGTTTAGCATAGAATTTTTTTGGTTTAGAATAATAATCATAAGTTTTATTTTGACAATAAAATTGTGGATGCACTAATGTACCAGGACATGAATCACAAAGTTTACTATTATTAGAAATATAATCACAAAAAAAACAGTTAAAAGAAATATCATCAGCAACAAATTTGTTTTTTTGTAGCCACTTGCATTTCATAGCGGGCACACTATCACCTTTTTTCCAATTTTTTGAAATCCATTTCCACATTCTCAAACAATTTTTCCAACTTCGGTCTAATTCAGTCATTTTACATTTCCCCTATAAAATAAAATTACCAATTTTTAGTTGAATACATTACGCAGGCCGTCTCCTTTCTGCAATTAACATTGTGTTGACTATTTCTGATGTTACCAGACAGCATTTTTGGTGATTATCAGAATTTATTTCTCGGCATATAGCGATAATATCGGCTTCTTTACCATCTCTAACATGAATTTTACCGCTATCACAAATAATCTCAATCACAAGGCAGCGTTCTTTATGGTGGTCAGAATGCCCGATGCCAGTAAACATCGAATAATCGGCGAAATACTTGTCCACTATTTCTACGATATGGCGGCTGTGGACATATTCCGTATAAATTCTGAATCGTGTTTTTGTCATACAATTCCTCTTTTCATCATTAAATCATACCAATAATTCATCAATTGCTTCACCCCTTTATATTCAACAGGGCTACAAATATGTAGACGCTTTTTGGCATCGGCGTATTTTGTTTTCAGCTGTTTATCGCTCATCATATTCTCCAATAAATAATTGGAACTGTCCGACACTTGTTATCGCGTAATACTTGTCTTTCTTGACTTTCTTCAAAAATTCTTCTACAGTCAATGCAGGTTCGCCTTCTCTGCCCCAACCGGACGAGTCAACAAAATGCTCATCGGTTTCTTCAAACTGTTCAAGATCGTCATCAGTTATCATCTTACATTGAAGAACGTCTCGATCTCCATCTTCTTTCGCTTTGAACATTTCATTTCCCCTTCACCAAACAAAGAAAAAAATTTTCATTTTTTCGCACCGAGTAAAATATACCACGCCACACAAAAAAAGCAAATATAAATTTTCAAAAATCGTATAAACCCTTGCAGACAAACGACTTCGCGTTTTGTTTTGTTCCGGACGTTGAAAACATGCCAACCGGTCGGTTTAATGTGTGATTGGCGTGAATCAGCCATTTTATCGGACCACAAACTTTTCCGTCCGATAATATCCCGGCGTGAACATCAGAATCGACGCCCGATAAATGTGATTTGGTCCGGTAATATCGAAAATCGGCTCATTTGCGTCCGATAACCATGCCTGAGTCCGATAACAGCGGCCTGTGAGCCGATCCTGAGCGTCCGATAATGTTCCCAAAGTCCGATAATCGGCAAAATCCTGATCCGAGTGAGCCGATAATCAGCGTGATTCAACCCCAGGTGCTGTGATATTATAGGACACGCCATTATGGCAGACCGATAATGTGAGCCTGCCATTTTGGCATGTCCGATAATAATCCCGATAGGGTATAAAAAAAGACCACGCCCGATAATTTGAGCATGGTCTGATAATACATCAACACAATGCCATATAACACAATGCTGTTATTATGGCATAGTCCCAAAAACTCCATTGCCGCCCCATAATAACCCCCCTTAATTCAAAAATAGGTCCGGTCCCGCTTGTGTGCAGGAAACCGGACCAATGAATTGAGAAGTGATGGTCTGATAATGTCGTCGATGGGGTCAAGCGACAAAATCAGGGTTGTAAAAATAACCGTTGATCTGGACATTAACAATCTGATCGCCGTGGCTTTTGCTCTTGTATGCAAGTTGCTTTTTGCCGTTCGCCACAATGATCGTCTTGCCAGTACTGCTTTCCCGTTCTATAACGGGACAAGTGACAGTCAAAACTCCATTTTTGACAACCGCTGTAAACGCCTTTTTACTGGCAACACTTGCGGCTTTGTGCTCGGCTGTCTGTACTTTTGTTGCTGTAGCTGTACCCATAGGGCACCCCCTTGTCAAAAAACTCTTATTCACTTGTCAAAATACCCCGATGCAACCGTTTGCACCGTATTAAGTATACCACAGGACAGATACTTTGTCAAACATTTTCTCAAAATAGTTGTAAATCATTGTGCCGCAAGCACTTATAATTAAGTGAGTTAAGTATCTTGAACTGTTGACTCAGTGTTGACTCAGCATAAGTCCTGCAAAACAAAGCACTTATATCAATTTTCATTATTAGCCTAAAATCAATGGTTCAGCTATAAACCCTTGTAAACACTGGAGTTAAAATCTTTTTATCACGTTTTGAGTCAACACCTTCTATATTAGTCATAAGAAAAAAATAAACAGGTAAAAACAAAAACGCTCATAAGTCCTTGTCGCACGTTTTAGCAATATATATTCCTATAGGGTACTACCGACCGAGTGTTGACTCAAAGTGCCTGTATCTTGAATATAAACCTTTGCTGCATAAAGACTTATAGCTGCACCATCGTTTTTGGGCTGATGACTCAGCAGCTATAAACTCTTGTCATTGCTTGACTTATAAACGAGACAATGAGTCACCACATCTTTTGCGTTAACTCAGTGATAACTCACCAGAATATAAACCACTGTCAATACAGCACTTATATTCTGGACATGCAGTTCCAGCTCAAAAGTCAATGTCTTGAATTGTCTATCCTTGTTTATCGGACTTAAACTCATTATTCTCATTATTGAGAAAAACCTGGATTATCATAGTCCATACATTTTCTCATAATTGAGAATCTTGTCGTATCAACTGTATAACCAGTAGACAGGACCACACCCACGAACAGTCCGTCCGATAACTCCCCGCCGTTTTTGCATGTATATTGATAGTGGAACACAAGAGTCCTATAATAAGCAATGTCGCTGCCGCGTGTTTGCGTGTCAAAGGACAAGCCAGATCATCGCGTCCCATAACAATGAACCTGCCTGCTGCACGAACCGCGATGTTATCGGATGCTGCCACTGTCAATGAGCCATGGTCCTATAAGATCACACGCCATAAGCACGGATTAGCTGCCGGTTATCAGACGAGCCGATAAGTATACCTCAGTTGGCCCAGGATCGACAATGTTATCGGCTGGTGGCTTCGCCACCGAACCCCGAGGGTCCAGGTAGCACCTTCGTTATCGGACGTAACGCACCCCGCTACCGCCCATATCGGAAAATGATCTTAGTGGCTACGGCTATAGCGACAGATGCTACAAGTGTCCCGGCCTATCGTTCAGAAATGGGGTTTATTGGTGTTGTGGTGCAGTGGAGTCAGGATATTGTGTAAAAGTCTTGGTATATGTGGACACTTATGCCGGATTTGTCACTATATATGTAGATTTTTTGGAAAATTTTGAGATTTTTGAGATTTTGTTGGGGGTGAGAGGTTTCCAGGTGCTAAATCTGGCCGGTATATTGAGGCCATGTGTTTTTTGTTGAGGAGTAGATGATATGAGTGACATTGAAAAAGCATCAAGAGCAATAAACCATGTGTTGAATCTTTTGAGGAACGACCAGGAACAGCGAGCAGTGAAACTTATGGAAATGGCATACCAGTGTAGTTCTGAAGAAGCGATGGATTTTGTGTACTCCGTAAAAGATGCGTTAAAATAATTTAACCTGTTGTGGAGAATGTGAAATGGACCCAAACGTAAAGAACAAAACTTTATGCGATGGAAAAGATGGACTTTGTGATAAATGTATAGATAAACTCGTTGAGTATTTGACGAAGGAAGAAGACCCGATCATAGGGCCAGGAGACGAATGTTACGTTGAATTCAAGGATAGAGCATTTAGACTTGAATGTTTAAGATAAAAACCTTGTTGAGAGCATACTACAACCGGAACCAGTTGAGGAAAAATGAAATGAGGGTTAAAGAATTCTATAAGTTCTTCGTCGCACATGGAGATAGACCTGATGATGAATTGGCCGATATGATTTCAGTTAAATTTAAGATTAAAGATAAACTGGTAATACACGATCTTATAGTTACTACTCGTCACGCGATAGACGTTTCTGAAAACCTTGTTGAGAGGATTAAAGCATGAAGATTTATGAAGGCGAAGACGACGGCATTATTGGAGAATTCAGGTATCAGACTGTGGAGTTCACACGCGAAGAACTCGTAACTGGTGGGCTTACTGTAATTTCCCAGGGTGCTGTTCAGAGGTACTTTGTTGCAAAGAATCCTGACCTGGCAGTGAAAAAGTTTGGTAGCTTCAAATTTGATTCACAGACGAATACTGTGACAGCGAGGTTTGCAGTTGCTACTGATTATGTAGGACAGGATCAGAAGTTGTTGAATCCTGGGTATGATGAGTTGAAGGAAAAGTGCGATAAATTGCACAAGGCAAATGAAGTATTACTAACTGAATTGGCAGATATTAGACTTGAACTTTCATGTCCAGAAACTACAGGCATGAGTCTTGAACCATTATACAAATGGGCTGCTACGATTGTTTGTGCAAAATTGCAATTGAAAGAAAAGTATGATGCCCTGGTAATTGCAGTTGGCAAAGATGCTCAGAAGTTCTCCGATTTGTTGGTGGAGAATGAACACCTGAAAGAAGTAGCCGAGACACGAGCATTGGAGATTACGAGGCTAACACTTGCCCAACAGGATATTGATCTTACTCCTGAAGATGCTGTCGATCTTGCGGATGCGAAAGAGGCTATAGGTTCTGGAAGTAATGTGGCATTTACACAAGAACTTGTTGAAAAGGCGTGTGACCAAGCTGAAGTAGTTGGGCCTGATGAAGGTCAAGGCGACAAATCTGTATGAAAATAGCAGCTACGCTTATTTTGATTTATGCGATCATAAGAATACCGATTCTTGTGAGGAGAATCTACAATGGCTGACGGAATGAAAACTTGTACTAAATGTCAAGCCAAATTACCAGCAACGGCCACGTTTTTTCATCGTGATAGAACCATGAAAACTGGATTAAAGCCCCGGTGTAAAATTTGTGACAGAGTATATCGAGAGTCTAAAAGGGGCAAAGAGGTAAGCCGAGAGGCATCCAGGAATCAGCGGTTACTTTATCCTGAAAGGATGAAAGCGTACAATGAAGTTAATAATGCAATACGGGCGGGCAAACTCATACGGCCTAATCGCTGTGGAAGGTGCTTTAGAGAGTGCGTACCTGAAGCCCACCACGAAAATTATGCAGAAGAATGCTGGCTTAATGTCTATTGGCTGTGTATAAAATGTCATCGAGACTGGCACAAAAAACTAAAGTTGCAGTTAAGGGCAGAGGAGTGTTGTCATGGGTGAAGACCTCGAAAATTATGAAGTAACACCAGAAGATTTAGGGTGTCTTGGAGAGAGAGAGAATGATCCAGGCGTTGTGGAAGAGTCTACTGTTCCTGTTGAGAAGAAACCGGCCAGGAAATCATTTGCTCAAATTCCGTTTGAAGTGCAGAAGCGGGCACGGAAATTGTATGACAGTTTTGAAAAGAAGGACATGCCATTTGAAGACTTTTGTGTTGAGTTGTATGCTCTCGAAAGTCCGGCATTGATGCAAGCCGATCTTCAGAAGGTAGTTTTAGAGAAGCAGGATCGTGCCAGGATGCAGTTTGCGAATCAGCATAGGATTGATCGGAGTATGAATTGATGATACACATTACTAAAAAAGAAGTGAATAGTTTTGGAGAACTTATCAATACGAAGTGGGATAAGTTTAATGACTGCGGTATTTTCTATTACCACGGTAAACCTATGAGCAGATGGTTAATGTTTCGGTTTCAATTTGCCTTCTGGTGGATGAAAACTTTCCGACTGTTCAAACTGCCGATTGATAACGGGGCAAAATAACCCCGATAACTCTGCCAGGAGAGTACGCTGCGGCGTTGCCTGGCTTAAAATTAACAGGGGAACCTGAATGGAATATCCAGTAGTAGAAATTATTTGGCGGGATGCTGAATGTGATTCTGCGTGGAAGAAGGTTGACGAACTATTGAAGGGCAATCTGCCGATTGTTTACACCATCGGATATTTGTTACATGAAGATAAAGAGAAATACATAGTCGCGTCTACAGTTGGAGACGATGAGGCTACAGGTACAATAATGATACCCGCTGACTGGGTAACTAAAATTTCGCTTATAACATTTTGAGAGGAATAAATAGTGTACAACGAAATCTATCTTTGTGACAATGCAGGCAACAGAGTTCCTCCAGGCGTATCGTCTGGCGATCCGATAGCAGCTTCAGGAATTAAGATTACCGATACAACTGCCGGTGACGGGGACCATACTGAAACTGTGGTAGCTGGGGCGACGTATAAGATTATGATCGACGCTACTTCTGGCGGGGCATTTCTTTTTGGAATAGCTACTACTGCAACGGCTGCAAACGTCATTTGGTTTGCCCCTGAAAAGTCAGTGCTTGTTATTAAGATACCGAGTGGAAGCACGTCGTTACATTATCAGTCATTAGCCAGTGGGGGTTCTGCTTATATTGTCAGGTTGAAAGATTAACTATGAGACGTATCATCTTGATAGTACTATTTTTTGCAATGTGTGCTGGGATGATTCAAACGGGCTATCTGTTGCGATCCGGTGCTAATGCACCTTACGAGCAAATGTTTGAATCTACTGTGTTGATTGAAATTGACGGGCGGCATACAGGATCAGGATTTGTAGTTTCATCGGAGTTAATTGTTACAGCAAGACACGTAGTTGATAGGGAGGGTGAGTATGCAGTCGTATTTAGCGACGGCACGAAACGTAATGTACAAGCTATACGCATCAGCGAAGCATCTGATTGTGCAGTGTTATTGGTACGTAAGGCGAATCTTAGGCCGCTAATTTTGACGACCGAGTTGCAAGTAGGTCAGCCGATTCTTGTAATCGGAAGTCCAATTGATGTGAAGTTTTTCAATTATATCACTCGTGGGGTGGTATCTAAACTCGACGTGCAGGAAGATTGGTTGAGTAGCCGCCCTTTAATTATGATTGACGCTGCTGTAAATCCTGGTAACAGTGGCGGTCCAGTTTTCGATGAGCGTGGAAGAGTTATCGGAATAGCTATAGCTGGATATGTATACAACTGCGGAATGAATTTTATAACGCCTTCTATTGATATTATCACTCTGTTGGAGGAATGGGACGATGAGGGTGAAAACTATGAAGGACGATACGAAGAAGAAACCTACGATGAAGAGTTTACTGAAGAGTATGAAGCTGCTTCGGGAACTTCTTGATGAACAGCGAGTGGCCCTTCTTTATCTGAAATTCGATGTAGAAGCGACTCGTAGGGAGAGGGACTATTGGATAAAGAAAGCGGGGGGTAAATAATATGATGTGGTTTACTTTTATTATTATGATTTTAATTGGACTGGCTGATATTTATCTTCTAATCGTTAAGAAGAGTACTATCAGTCAGCGTTACCATAAGACGTTTCCACAGTGGATTGATATTATTATTATGGTAACGGTTCTTGCTTTGGTGTGGATATTCTTTGGTGTATTCGTATTTACTTGTGTCATGGCTGGAGACGTGTTAGGACATTTGACTTGGCATGAAAATGGGTAGAAGAAGAGAAATAACTATAACCTCTCTGAAGAAGAAACTGTGGAAGGTATTTTCCATATATATTCGGATGAGAGACTGCCTGAAAACTACCGGGACCACTACGCATGGTAAGTGCTGCACTTGCGGGAGAGACTATGCTTTTGCTAATTTACAAGCCGGGCATTTTATTCCCGGTAGAGAAGATTGTATCTTATTTGACCCTGCTTGTGTTCATGCTCAGTGCTATCGTTGTAATGTTCAGCGTAGTGGAGAGTGGGTAAAGTATTTCCGGTTTATGGAAAAGAACTACGGAAGAGACTTCATTTTTGAGTTGATGGCGAAAAGTGAAACTAAGTGTAAGATTACTCCTGAATGGATTGAGACAACTGCTGCGTATTATCTTGAACAAATAAATGAAATGGAACTGGTAAATGCCTAAAGATAAAGACGGCCCGAAGCCGCCTCCTAAACCTGAGAAGATCGTACCACCGCCGCCCAAAGCTCCGACAATCGGCGACAAGGCTCGTGCTGGCCGATTGCTTTCTGATTATTTGCGTAGGATAGCACAAGAACAAACAGAATTTGTCAAAGGTCCAGACGGCGATGATACAATGGTATCAAAGGCTGAAGCCCTGGCCCGGTTGATGTTCAAACTGGCTCTTGGGTGGGATGAAGTAGTTAGCAAAAAAAGTAACGGGAACATCATTGAAATCACTAAAAAGCATAATCCTTCAATGGGCATGATAGCACTTATATGGGACCGCATAGAGGGCCGATCTGTTCCTCTTGCTGGTGACGATAAACAGGGGCGGACCTTGCCTAAGAAGATATCCGAAGAAAATAAAAGACGGATGAATGAATTAGCAACAGGTGATAGTGGGGCTATTAACTCAGACATGTAAACCTCAGCTAAAGCATCCTTTTCCGCTTGGCAATAGGTTTTGGAAGGACCCAAAGACAGGATTGATAATCCCGAAACACGCTGACGAGAACATCGTGTGGAAGGAAAAACTACTTCTACAGGCAGAGAACGATACGATCCTGCAAGCCGATTTACTTGCTGCTTGTTCGGAGTCGCTGTTGTATTTTATAAATGCGTTTGTCTGGACTTACCATCAGTTTGATGTTGACCCGATTACTGGGCAACGTATTGAGTCTATAAGTCCACATGAACCATTTATAACTTGGGAAATTCAAGATGAACTTTTCAATACGTTTGAGTTACACCTAAAGGAAGCAAAGGACATACTCATATCAAAATGCCGTGACATGGGGGCGTCCTGGTGTTGCATCATCTTTCTACACTGGCTATGGTTGTTTCATCCAAAAGGGCCACAGTTGCTTGAGATGTCGCGTACTCGTGAGTATGTGGATCAGACGGGCAACCATAAGGCATTGTTCCAGAAACATGATAAAATCAACGAGTGGTTACCAGCATGGATGATTCCACCCGGCTGTCTACCCGGTGGTAAGTACCGTACTAAGATGCACATGCACAACTGTCTTACTCTTTCGACGATAGATGGGGAATCAACTACAAAACATGCTGGGTCTGGCGATAGGCGTTTAATTGCGTTACTGGATGAATTCTCAAAAGTAGAATTTGGTAATGAAATGCGATCGGCGACAAGGGACGTGGCGTTGATGCGTATTATCAATTCCACGCCTGCCGGTCCTGGTACTGAGTACAGCCGATGGAAACGATCAGGTCAGATTAAAGTGTTTCACATGCCATTTTGGGAGCATCCTGAAAAGGGATCAGGCAGGCACGTTGAAGATAAAGAAGATGGCGGGTGGGAAATAAGGTCGCCGTGGTTTGACATAGAGGAATCTGTACGAAGCCCGAAAGAACTGGCTCAAGAAATTTTGGCTCAGGATATTGAATCAGGCGATATGTTCTTCACGCTTATCAATTTTGAAAAACATCGGGCCATGTTTGCATCTGAACCTTTGTCCCGGTATACAATAGATTTGAAATCCAATATCGCTAATGAAAATGTAAGAGATTACATTAAACGCCGCGACTACAACTGTGTTGACATCAGACAGAGTAAGAAGGGTCCGTTGCGAGTGTGGACTCAGCTTATGATGGGCAGGCCGGATCAATCGAAGTCTTACCGATTAGGGGTTGATGTTAGCAAAGGACAAGGTGCTTCTAATTCAGTTATCTCGATTAAATGCAGAGAGACTGGAGAAAAGATTGCAGAATGGAGAGACGCCAATACCCCGGCTTATGAGTTGTCTCGTGTAGCTATAGCTATTGCTATATGGTGTGGCGGAAAACTTCCGAAGCGGCTCCCATTTATAAAGTGGGAAATGAATGGCCCAGGATGGGATTTTGGCCGCATGGTAGTCAAGCAATTTGGCTATCCTAATTATTTTAGAAAGAAAACTATTGGTCAAATAGTTAATACCGATACAAAGAAGTATGGTTGGCACTCTGACCCTAATTCAAAAAATGAATTACTGATGCAGTATGATAGAGTTATGGCCCACGGCGGGTTCATAAATCATTCTGAATTTGCTTTAGAAGAAGCTATGTATTACATCTATTTTTCAGATGGATACATTGGACCGGCTGGATTGGTCGAAGAAAATTCAGCCGCGAGAAAGACCCACGGCGACTGTGTAATTGCCGATGCGTTGACACTTGAAGAAGGTAAGGTAACTGTTTTAGCTACAAAAGCTGCCGATATAAAACCGCCTCGCAATTCAATAGGCTATAGAATGCAGCGGAAATTGAGTCAGCTAAAACGAGATCGTAAAAGAACTCGGAGACAGCGTTATAATTTCAGGGGTTAAGATGCCTATAGAAGCTATAAGTCCTATTAAAATACATGAAGTTGTGAAATCTGGATTCCGTCGTATGGAGGCTTATAGACGGGCGAGGGCGATGTTTGTAAAGGCATACGTCGGGCAGTATTACACTAAAGAATACGGCATCACTGGAGATCAGCCGATTAACTTACTTTTTTCTGCTATACGTTCTATAGTTCCGACGATTGTTAGCAGGAATCCGCGTAACAAAGTTATAACGGATCATCTACAGTTTACTGAGTACGCTGAGTTGCAATCGTTGGCTCTGGATAAAATAGCTCATAGAGTAAAACTAAAAGAAATTTTACGTTCGTGGGTAGTGTCGGCTATGTTCGGTCTTGGCATAGTAAAGACTGGAATATCGGCTCAGGGTAACTGCATAATTATTGACAATCAGTTAATTGATCCTGGTGACATTTATGTTTCGTTGGTGGATTTAGATGATTTTGTAATTGACCCACTATGTAAGAGCATAGTTGAATCATCCTTTGTTGGAAATATAACGAGTGTACCGCGTCAGTATCTGTTAGACCATGATATGTATAACCACGATCTTGTTAGAAAACTTCCGTCTGCTACTGTTATTCAAGGTGGTCAAAAAGCTACAGCAGAATTGACAAGAGAACGTAGTGGTGTTTTTGAAATGAAAGACCTACAGGATATTGTAAACGTGGTTGAATTGTGGGTTCCAGAAGCCGATGCGTTGGTAACTATTCCCGATCCGAGAGAGATAGTCTTTGATGAGTATTTAGGTTTGACTGATTACTATGGACCGAAGACTGGGCCTTATAGATTTTTAAGTTTTACTCCTCCGGTTGAAAGTAATCCTATGCCGATTGCCCCGGTTAGCCAGTATTATGATTTGCATGTAGCCGCTAACCGGACTTTTGTTAAGATTCTCGATCAGGCTGAGAATCAAAGAGACATATTATTATATCGGCCATCACACGCTGATACAGCACAAGATATACTTGATGCCAGGAATAATGAGGCCGTTGCTTCCGATGACCCGAAATCGGCGGTAACAGTATCATTTGGTGGGCAGAACAAGGGCAATGAACAAATGCTGGCTCAGTTGCAGGTGTGGTTCAATTATATGTCGGGTAATCCAGATCAGGCTGCT
>SDBT01004061.1_pt1 | contig 24976 bp, 27 predicted proteins | sample 2277101 | NCBI WGS metagenome assembly SDBT01 (sample SAMN10404973, study PRJNA504765) | marine sediment metagenome | isolation source: marine sediment core GS10_PC15, 103 cmbsf | place: Arctic Ocean: Southern Knipovich Ridge | collected 2010 | reverse complement strand
CACACAAGTGATCTGCGCAGGAGGCACCCAGATACCGGTAGAAGAGTACCTACAAACTCTCTATGAACAGCTCACGATAGGAGGCACTGCAGGAACCGCAACGGGCAGAAATATATTTCAACGTTCATTACCTCATGCAATCGCACTAACACGAGCTATTTCCGCATTGATATACCACGATGCAGCCCCTCAAAAAGCAATGGTATTCGTAAAAGAATAAGCATCCTACGCGCCCTCTTGTATTTCTTGGCCAGCTAGCATAAGCTAGAGACGAATTGACCAAAAAAGGAATGTTTGGAATGAAAAAAGTCGCGATTTGTGCCCTACTACTCCTCCCATTTTTTCTGCACAGCTCAAAACAAGAAATCTTCGGACGCTCATTCATGCTCGTCCGTCCAGCATCCTACAATCTCGCCATGGATCAACAGTTGTGGCACAACTTTGTCTACGCAAAAGAAGGACCAGCATACGGCGGCTTTCAATTCATTCCGTTTTATCAAGATTCACGAAAAAAATCTAAATCGACCCGCTATTTTCTTTTCGATGGAAAGAACGAACTGTTAATCGCCGGCGATGCAAATACCCCCGATGTTTTACCGCGCGATATTAGAGCGGAATGGGTGGGGCTGCCAACCGATTTTCGTGGTAAGCTTTCGCTAAACCCTGCACAAAAACAGATCGGGTTCACCATCATGTATAATCAGGACCTTAAACCAATCACCGATATGGAATTCCTTCAAGATTGGTCTATTGGCATTGAAGTTCCGATCATCGGCGTGGAAAACGATATCAACCTTCAACAATATGATATGAGCAGTACCGGCACCGAGCTGAACACACAAAAAGATATTAGCTCGGCCTTCAATCAAGCGGCATGGCGGTATGCAAAAATACCAAACAAATCGCAAACATTAACCCGTCCAGAAAAAGTGAAAATTACGGTGGGGCGTGCGATGATGTCGGAAGATTATTTCCAACTTGCTTCCAACCTCTCGCTCAGCATTCCGATCGCCTCCCACCAAGATCCTGAATTTATGTTTAGTCCCGTTGTGGGCCTGGATAATCATCTCGGCTGGGGTGGTGCCGTGTTTATGCAAACTGTTTTGAATCGTGATGCAAAAGATTTTGCCTTCACCTTTTTCCTCAATCTTGAAGGAACCTTCTTCTTTAGAAATAGCCAATACAGAACCTACGATCTTAAAGGGAAACCGTGGAGCCGGTATATGCTCTTTACTCGCAAAGATAGCGCACCCGGAGTGGTGAAACCAGGCGTAAATATACTCACGCTTGATTCCACCGTACGCCCATACGGGTTTGCAGATTTTTCAACCGGCTTTCGCATCTATGCAAAGATGTTTGAGATAGAATTTGGGTACGATCTATGGGGATATGGTGGTGAACGTGTTGAGCTCAGAGAAGAGCTCAACTCAGAATTTAATTTCCGATGCGAGGGGCTGAATGAGTTTGGCATCGCCGGGTCGGGAACAATAGTATCACGTGGACAACCCTCACAAGCAACGGCAAGTGAAAGCACTATTGGTGAACGAGCGGCCGATGATAGTGAATTTGTTGGTATCACCGAAAATGATATCGACCTTTGCTCTGCCGCCGCCGGAAGCATCCTGAATCACAAAGCACACGTTGCCGTTGGTATTGAACATATAGGAGACAAAATGAACGCCTTTGGCGGCGCCGGCGTCTTCGCGGAATACGCACAGAAGAATGGGACGCTAGCTTCATGGGGGGTGTGGTTTAAAATAGGCGGCACCTTCTAACAAGCTACCACCTATTTTCAGCAACGGCTCGGACCACAACATAGGCGCGAATGAACCTGATCTTTATAAGTATGTAAGCGAAGCTCACCAATTAAAGTTAAATCCGGTAGCGAACGCATGACCGTAGGCCGTCTGTAAGGCGGACGTGTGTCATGCTTGCGAGCGAAAGAGCAATCAAACAGCATGTTTGTGCCCTTGTATTGAAGGTATTGGGCACGCAATACCTTTATGCCCTGCCGGCATGAGGCTAGAATGATTTTTAATTAAATAAAAATAAGGCCTATAAACGGTCATACTTCCTGCATAAGGATCTTAAGTTACGCGCTCTGCGCAAGAGAGAATTAAAGACTGATTCTCTCCAGTTGATCTAATTCTCGTATACGCCGGGTAAGTTGCTCACGAACAAATAGCTTTTCATCATCACAGCAACCGTGCAATCGATCCTTGCATTGCATGATTGATTGTTTCGTGATCTCCTGCATACGTCGCAATCGTTTGGAAAACTCGCCATCCACGATTGATGTATTGAGCTGACGTTCAAGCTCGGAAAGTGCAATGGTCAATCGGACCATTTTATCATAGGAAAAGCGGACAATCGGATCAGATGAGGGAACTCCGCGTTTTTTATATTCCTGTACATCATGGATGTAGCCCATCAGCATTTTTCTATTTAAGTCAAAAAGACGCTGTAGATGCATGCGTGATTGCTCCGATACCGCGCTTGCAACCAAAAACCATTGTTGCTTGATTGCGCGTTTTTTCATTTTTTGTTGATGAAGCCGTTTGGTGAGAATAGTAACGAGCTCACTCTCCTGCCCAAAGCCAAGCCGTTTATACTCGACAAGCTCCTTGCGCATCTGCACCACCGTATCCCTATCAGAACGAATGCGTGCCCACCGTTTGAAGTAACGATAAAAAAGCCAACCACACGCGGCGAAAAGAAGAAATGCGCTAATAAACAATCCGATAGACGTGATCTGTTTCCTGTTCATGAATGCCCCCCTTTGGCGATGATAGGAATGTGAATCAGTTCCCAGTATAGGCAAAATGGGGCAAATGAGTCAACCGCGTGGTTGTTTCCTCCTCCGTGATCCTCTCAGAGCGGTCAGAAATCTGTCGGTGTTCCATGTGTTTTGAAATAAAACACAGTGATCCAAATCGCAGCACACATCCCACAACAAATCGTGGGGCATGGCTGAACACCAAACCACGCGCATGGCCCCATCCCCGGAGGTTGCTCTTGAATGGTAACCGAGCGGCAGGTAACCTCTAGACATCTACATTCAGCAGCATCGCTCCCACGATCAGCATCAGAGGGAATTTCTACAACATGATCATGAGGAGCTTCTTGCTCAGAGGAAGAAGACAAGCTTGCATCAGATTCAACGGCCCAGATAGGAGCTATGAAAAGTAGTAGAAATAACAGATGTTTTTTCATGATCAACCTCACATGTGTGTTTCAAGTAGACAATCACTCGTCGAAAAATGGCTCTACAAACTCAAACAATGCATGAGTTTCCCTTTCCTCTTGCTCTTTCCTTACTAAAACTTCCTCCCTATCTTGCGGCACCCTCCTTAAAGATGCACGTATCGCCAGCGTACCGGGGAAAGAATCAAAAGGAGGCATCAAACTTTCTCTACGAGGCGAGATTTCTATACTATCGCTCCTTCGCAAAAAATTACCTTTCTCCTCTTCATCATTCATCGCCGCCATACTTCCAACCATAATCAATGAAAATAACACTCCATATCGTTTCATGATAAACTCCACTTAATAAATAGTAGTTATACAATTTTGCTATCTAATTCTTTTTCTTTGTGCGTTAAAACAACACACATTCCCCATCTACCCTTGCTAATGGGAGGTTTAAGGTAGCAGGTTTTTATACGAATGTAAAAAAAGAGGCCCTGACGCTCATCCGTCTTCGCTTACAGCTACGTCGGACTTACGTCAAGGCCTCTCAATTTTTTAAATAGCTTACGCTGCTGCTTCGCTGGTCGTTTTTTTACTGCGAACTAAACGGCGATATCTTTGCTGCACCCACTGTCCCATGCGATCAAAGACAGTCTTTTCACCTTTGGCGTGGCGTACCTTAACATGCCTATGAGCTGCATACGCACCGCCAGCCATCATAGCTGTTCCACCCATAGCGGTTAAATACCCTAGCTTGGAAAGACCAAGCAACTTTCTATCCTTACCGGTATGCAGAAGTCTTCTACGCGCCCCGCGCCCTGGAGCTGCTGGCAATGCTGGTGAAAATGCGGCTGCGGCTACCGGATGAGAAGTTTCGAAATACGCTCTACATTCAAGATCGTTTTCTTGGTTAAAATACACCTCAAATGCCCTTAACTGTCCGTTCGTGCAACCACTCTCATGAAAACTCGCAAGTTGAGCTAGCCAATACTCAACCTTTTCTCCAGTGTTCTCACGAGCTGCCACTAATTGCCCAACTGCTGCGATCTGGGTACCATCTGCCCCTTCTAACGCCCATTGTTGTTCCTCTGCAGAAGGCCCACCTGCCTCCATGGCACACAACGGCCCCATTGAAATCAACAATGCTATCGCTAATAATTTTTTCATAATCATCCTATATTGTAAGAATTAAAATTCAATAAAACCATACTGTTCGTTTTCAACTCCGGCGGACAAGACGTTCAGCTTTTTTCTTCCACTGTTTGCTCGTACTCCACATGCGATCAAAGATAGTTGGTTTGCCCTGAGCTCGTCGTGTTCTAACATGGCGGTGCGTCAATCCACCTATAACAAAGGCTCCGAAAGTTACTCCGGCAACTTTGCCCAACACAGGTAGTTGAACCGCCCTCTTCAACCATCCACGACCAACGTCCGCAGGAGCAGTTCCTGCTTTTCCTCCAAGGGAGGATGATGGGGAGATAGAAGCTTCTCTTTCGGGTCCCGCTTCAAGGGCACCAATTTCTTTTTCCAAAGCTGCAAGATCTGTTCCCTCGCCTCCTAGACTGCTCCATAAATCTGCAACTTCGACACTGCGCTCCCGTAGACGACCCAGTCTATCTGCTAACTCAAGCTGCTTTTCTATTCTGGCACGAGCAGCTTCATCAACTGGAACATCTAGATCTCCGATAATGCCTCCATCCTCTTCATAAGCAGCCACTACGGATGCAGCTGGCGCTGCCACTTCAGGCTCACCGGCCTCTTCCTCTTCTCGTGCAGGATCTACAACTGGCAAAGCATCTCCTTCATCGGCAACGTCATCAGACGGTTCCTCAGGAGACGGAGCTGGCGCTGGAGGACCACTAATAATATCTTCTTCACTTAATGAGCCAGCTTCGACATCAGAATCACCAGAATGCTCTTCATCACGCTCCTCAGCAGCCTCCTCTTCTTCATCGGTATCAGACGCTGTTTCATCTGCAACTGGTGCTACCACTCCAAGCTCATCGTCACCGCCTTCTTCTTGCTCAGCATCTTCATCAACCGGCGCATCACCATCTCGACGTTCAACTTCTGCGTCTTGAGCGGCAGAAGCTAAAACTTCATCACCATCTCGAGACTTCATGGCCCACCGTGGCAATACATCCTCATCGCTTGATGACACATCTCTTTCTTCGTCACGAGGCCATGCACCACTCGCTGCCACCTCAGCACGCTCACCGTCTTCTTCTCCACTTGATAGGTCTTCCTCTTCTTCTTCGCTAGATGATTGCCCAAATTCCGCTTCACGTGCAGCAATCGTTGCTTCAATATCGTCAATCTTCGCGTCAGGAGCATCCAGTGCATCCTCTAAATAAGTGACATCAATTTTTTTCTCCCGCAATTTATATATTCTGCTCCATAAGGATGGGACATCACATTTTTCTGTTCCGGTATCGGACAATAGTACGGTTTCTCGATTTTTTGAGGATGCATCGCCCTCTTCGCCACTTGATTGGCCATCCGACACTGATGAGTCACTAGAGCCGTCCTCACTATCTTCATCTTCACCCGAGGATTCTGGTAATAAGTCTTCTACTCGCTCATCTTCGGAGAAGACTGTGACGTCAACTATTTCTACAAAAGAAATTCGCCGACCTTCTTTTCCTTTTTTTCGCACCTCTGCGGGAGGTGGCTTAAGTATACCCTTTTTTGGCTTCGTAAATCCTCCACCCTGGCTACCTGCACCATCACCATTGGCCACTACCACCGTTGCCCCCCCGGCACCTATCTCCGCCGGAGCCGACACAGAATGCGGTAGAGTTGCATCAGAAGCCATATTATTCAACTCTCTTTGAACAACTTGAAGGACGATCTTTGCATTTGGAAGGATTCCCGCACGCGCGTCTTTCAAGATACAAGCATATGGATCAGCCACCCGCTCGTCTAACTTCAACGCTGCCAGTTGCCCCTGCAGGTCTTTTATATATACTTCCCATTCCGCTTCCGCAAAACGCGCTTCACCACAAGCTTCTTGCTCCATTGCACACAACGGCAGTATCGAACTGAGCACAAGTAGCATAAAAAATTTTTTCATGGTCATCCTCCGCTTATAATCTATCTAATTTCACAAACCGTCTACGGCTCAATTTTCCCTCAAGTATAGTTTTTTGCATAAAAAAGAAAAGAGGCCTCGATGCTCATCCGTCTTACGTCTACGACGGACTTACGTCAAGGCCTCTAGATTTTTCGCAAACAACTTACGCGCTTGTTTCGCTGGTCGTTTTTTCACGACGCCCGTCTTCGCCTGCTGGCTTCTTCGGGCTGCGAACTAAACCGCGATATCTTCGTTGTACCCACTGCCCCATGCGATCAAAGACGGTTGGTTTGCCCAAAGCCCGTTGCTTTTTAACATGGCGACGCGTCAATCCACCTATGATAATGGCTCCAAAAGTTGCTGGTGCCACAATTCTGAAAACTGGAGATTTTGGACTGTACCATTTGGAGATCGGAGAAGCATTTTCTACTGGAACTCGTGATGATGCACCACCGCCTCCACCTCGGGATTCATTCGGAGGGGAAACTGGAGCGTCTCGATCTCCAATCCTGTTTTCGTCTTCACGCGCAAGATCCATAGTTGCGGGTGCAGAAACGGCGCCTTCACCACCTGACACTAAAGCTCCAACAGCTGCCGCTGCAACATCCAGAACTTTTGATACAGTAGCTAAGACAGGATCCGTCGGCTCTACTTCATCATCCTGAAATAGGGGTCGTAATAATTGGTTACCTTTCGAACCTTTTGACATTCTAAGGGCTGATGGACGCGCTGGAGAAGGTGTCATACCCATTATACCAATAACTGGGACAACCTCTTTCCCTCTGTCACTCCCCGAACCATCTTCCGCTGCCTCCATGGCACACAGTGGCAAGGTAAAACTTAACAATAGTATTGCAACTAATTTCTTCATAAGTATCCTCTAGTAATTTGTTGTATTATATGCACTGCCTCACACCGCTCAGATTCCCCTTTAGCATAGCGTTTTGAGCATAAAAAGCAAGAGCCCCCGGCTTATGCTGGGGGCTCATTTGGCGTTGTTTTCTATTTAATACATCCCTGGCATTCCAGTCTTCGCTCCCTATGGGAGCTTCTTCTGGCTGACGCCGCTAGAACTGCTTAGTACATCCCAGGCATGCCGCCGCCCATACCTCCCATACCGCCCATAGGGGCCGTTGGGGCATCTTTCTTCTCAGCAATATCAGTAATCGTGGCTTCTGTCGTGAGTATAAGACCCGCGATTGATGCTGCGTTCTGGATCGCTGAACGAGCTACTTTGGCAGGGTCGATAATACCGGCTTCAAACATATCCACATACTTGCCCGTTTTGGCATCAAATCCTTCATTGATTGATTTGTTTTGCACCCTGTTGATAACCACCGAGGCATCAAACCCTGCATTGTCAACAATAATGCGAAGCGGTTCTTCAAGAGCTTTTCTGACAACCTGTGCACCACCACGCTCCTCATTACCTTCAAATTGCATATCATCTAACGCCTTTTGAGCTCTCAAAAGCGCTACACCACCACCAGCAACAATGCCTTCTTCCACGGCAGCGCGCGTTGCATGGAGTGCATCTTCAATGCGATCTTTCTTTTCTTTCATTTCTGTTTCTGTAGCAGCACCCACACGAATCACCGCAACACCGCCTGCAAGTTTTGCAAGCCGTTCCTGCATCTTTTCTGTGTCGTAATCAGAGGTGCTGTTTTCAATTTGCATGCGAATCTGCTGCACACGTCCCTTAATGGTTTCAGGAGCGCCGCATCCTTCCACGATCGTGCAGGTATCTTTCGTTACCATCACTCGCTTAGCCGTGCCAAGATCATGGATCATCACCTTATCAAGCGTAACCCCGATATCTTCGGTGATCATCTTACCGCCGGTTAGCACCGCAATATCTTCAAGCATTGCTTTGCGGCGATCACCAAAGCCCGGTGCTTTAACGGCGGCCACGTTCAACGTACCACGCAGTTTATTCACCACCAACGTGGCAAGAGCTTCACCTTCCACGTCTTCGGCAATAATCAATAATGGACGGCCCCCTTTGGCAGCCTGTTCAAGTACCGGCAACATCGATTTCATGCTGCTAATCTTTTTCTCAACGATTAAGATGGATGGATTTTCAAGGATCGTCTCCATCTTTTCTGCATTCGTTACAAAGTAGGGAGAGAGATATCCACGATCAAACTGCATACCTTCAACGATATCCAGCTCATCCTGCATCCCTTTTGCCTCTTCCACGGTGATCACGCCATCGCGCCCCACGCGTTCCATTGCTTCGGCAATAAGAGTACCGATCGACGCATCCGAGTTGGCAGAGATCATTGCCACCTGCTCAATTTCTTTCTTGCTATCAACCGCTTTTGAATTTTTTTTGATCTCCTCAACCACAACCATAACCGCTTTATCAATGCCCCGCTTTAATTCAATCGGATCCGCACCCCTTCTGACCTGCCTATACCCTTCTCGACAAATCGCTTGCGCAAGTACCGTTGCCGTGGTGGTTCCATCACCAGCCACGTCCGCGGTTTTGCTTGCCACCTCACGCACCATCTGTGCGCCCATGTTTTCGAATCTATCTTCAAGTTCAATCTCTTTAGCTACTGTTACGCCATCTTTGGTGACCAATGGAGAGCCAAATGGGCGCTCAAATGCCACGTTGCGCCCCCGGGGACCGAGGGTAATCTTAACGGTATCGGCTAGGGTATCAAGCCCTTTGAGAATGCGTTCTCGTGCATCCAATCCAACAATTATTTTCTTTGATGCCATGGAAAAATCTCCTACAGTTCCAACAGTCCTAAAATTTCATCTTCTTTTACAATAAGGTAATCATCGCCTGCTTCAGTACCGGCGTATTTGCCGAAGTAGACCTTATCGCCCACTTTCACTGCCATCGGGATCAGCTTGCCGTCATTATTACGGCGTCCAGCACCCACGGCAATCACCGCACCAATCTGCGCTTTCTCTTTTGCACTATCAGGAATGATAATTCCCGACGTGGTGGTTTCCTCTTGCTCCACTCGCTTGACCAACAGCCGGTCGCCAAGTGGCTTAATTTTTTCCATCATCGTGTACCCTTTCATTAAATAATGGCCCTAAAAACCAGGCCTAGAACGTTACTCATCAAGTATAGGCAAAAATATTAAAACCTCAACCCATTTTATCTGATAGGACCAGACTAAGATTTTATATGCCCCTATCCCGAAGGCGCTTCTTCATTATCACTGTTTTATAAGGATAAAAAACAATTATCCAGAATGCGAGCGATTGCTACCAACATGTCGCATCATCTTTTCGTTACTATCGGTAAACTTTGACCCTAAAAAGACCGGCGCTTAAGAGTTCCCCCTCGATTTAAGCATCCGCTTTTTTGGTTTGGCACCCGCAGCTCTCTTTTGCGCAGCAACCTCCGCTCGTTTTTTGGTCTTTATCGACCACTTCTTTCACCAGCTCTTGCACTCGCTCAGGAGTTGGCTGATAGAGGTCGACAATATTGCCCCCTGGATCCTGCATGCTCACCATGATCCCATGAACTTTTTCCTGCGGTTCTGATTTGAATAGGATTACATCCTTGAATGTTTCATAAAAGTTCCGCACATCCTCCAGTTCAAGCACAATGCCCGTAATACGATCGGTTGGCTTTTGTTTCGTAGGGCACAACCCTAATTTTACCGGCCCGATTGCAAATTCCGCCCATGAATCTTTGATATGAAAGATCGGTTTTAATCCTATTTTTTTATAGAACGTAACCGCCGCTTCCAAATCATGCTCCAATAAAATAACCATTCCCAATTTCGTAATCATTATCTAATTCCTTGCTTACTTGCCATGTCCTTCGAAGCTTGCCGAACCGGGAGGCCCGGATAAGCGAAGTAGGATCAGATTTAAAACATGTGTATAATGATAGCAAAAACAGGCAATTTTACCATGAAGAATTAAAAGGATGTACCACCATGATACGAATATATCCCTCACTCATATCGGCCAATCTTTTGCGCCTTGAAGCAGAAATCAAACAATTAGAACCATACTGCGACGGGTTTCATCTTGATATTATGGATAACCATTTTGTACCCAACCTCACGTTTGGCGCCGGCACCGTAAACGCCATCAGCAAAGCAACCAATAAGCAACTATGGGTACATCTCATGGTTGATGATCCAGAGAATTGGTGTGATACGCTCCAGCTTCCCGATCAAACAATTTTTTCATTTCATTTTGAATCAACAAAAAATATCGAGGGCATCATAAAACGAATAAAGGAAAATAATTGGCAGCCGAGCATCGCAATCAAACCAAAAACGGACGTTAGTGAACTCTTTCCTATCCTCCATATGATCGATCAAGTTTTGATCATGTCGGTGGAGCCTGGCTTTTCTGGTCAACGTTTTTTGCCCTCCGCGGTGGACGCACTCAAAAAATTGGTCGCCCATCGTAATGAAAAGCAATTGCCATTTGTGGTCGGCATGGATGGAGGGATCAGCGGAGAGAATATCGAGATGCTTTCCCAAGAAGGTGCACAGGATTTTGCGATTGCATCTGCTATCTTTGATCAAGCGGATCCAATCGCAGCGTTGAAACGATTAAAGGGATGAATCTAGCTCATCCTCTTTAAGGCCATGCGTATTTGGCTTCAAGAACTTTTCATAGATCTCAAGCTTCTCATATAGCTTATAGGCACCGAACGTTAATCCGGCAGCACACGCAAGCGCGTAGGGCTTCATGAAAACATAGCAACCCAATCGTTTGATTTTGGTATCGCGCTTAAAACCGCGCAATGATTTAAGAAAGCCAAAGTGCATAGCGTCTTGCTTTTCTTCGGTTTGCTCTTCGTGAGAAACGGATCTCTTTTTTTTGAGAAATTTTGAACAAGTATGCAGAACATATACAGGAGGACCATTGCCACCAATAAGGCCTAAGGACTGCAGTCCTGGATCAGCTTCACGTAGCCCGTCACCGCCTTCGTTCAAACAAAATACCGCACCATTCAGATCAACAGAGTAGAGCATACCATCAAAATCAAAGCGGCCCAGCGCCTTTTTAGCTTTTCCAGCCCGTTTAGCTTCTTTAAATACCTGCAAGCGTGATTGATACTCTTCCCTGTTTTTAGCACCATCCACCATTGCTTCTACTGCTTTCTCGAGATCAGAAAACTCCACCACCCAAGATTCTTTCTTCTCCCCAACTTTTTTCACCTGATGAGCATGTTCGAATTTCCCTGGTTTGCCATCCTCGCCTTTTTCATATTCAGGAACGAGCTTGCTCCCCGTGCGCAGTTCAGGCTTGAGAACTTGAAAAATATCCGATGCTCCATCGGCAACGAACCTCGCTGAACGCACCACCCAGCCGCAATAGGCATGGGCCGGTTGTGCCACAAAAAAAAGCAGAATTATTAGTACAGAAAAAAGTTTTTTATTCATAGTCATACCCCTCATGTTATACCTATTCACGTATCATGCTCCCTCATATTCCCGAGTTGCTTTCATCGCTCGAGCGGTGCTGCCCTTTTTAGCGAAGAAGGCGCTCACCAATGCAAGCGCCTTCCCTATTTTCTATTGCAAATCACGCAATGTTACTTACGCGAGTTCTTTGTCTGCAAGAGCTTTCTTTGCAGCTCTGCGTACTTGGATCTTCTTGGCGATCCCTTTGACAGCAAAGAATGCTGCTGCAGAAGTTCCTGCTGTGAAAGCAACGCTGTAAGGAATACCGATCCAGCGATTGAAACGTTTATACATTTCAGCCGTTTTCAATTTTTCAGATTTGAAAGTATCCAAGTAGGAATCAAGTTTTCCGTCTTTATTATCCATAGGTAATGCCGGCTTGAGAACCCAAGCGCCATCTTTGGCATATGCCCAACCTGTTGCGCAACGCTCTCTCAAGCCATTCCATCTTGCTCCTGCATTGACTGATGAACCAGCTGCTGCAAGAAGTAACAATGCGAATAATTTCTTACTCATAATCACACCTCTGTATTTTATGTGAATTGATATATATATTTCTCTGCTCATTTTCTCCACTCCTTTGCTTCAACTCACTACCGCCCTAGTATGCCGAAAATATCGAGAACCACAAGGGTTTCATCGTTTGCGCCACACACAACTCACTATGCATTCAACGCAACATGATGAGCTTTTTCATCGTGCTTTTTGTGATGCTTTTTTTTCTTTTTTGTTGCCACTTTATAGATACCACGCACAATTAATGCTACAGGCAGCCATTTGAGCAATACCGTAAATCCAAGCTGAATTGACGGATGGATCGAACGACGAAATACACCAAATTCTGTACCAGTTGCAACACGAAGTTCACTTTGTTCCCAACACCATTCAGGGAGGTAACCGGTCTTACGCTCTTCTTTTATTTCATTCAATGGATAGGTTCCGGGAAACCAAGAATGCACATTATTTAATCGGCTTACTGCTTTCCAATCCCATGAACTGTGGGCTTCATTCTCACCAACCACCTCACCAGCCAGTTCACGTACTGTATCTTTTACCTTATCCCCTAAAAACGCATCTACCTGTGCCACGGATGACACTAATACGGCGACAATTGCCAACATCTTCATTTTATTATTCATATTGATTCCTCTACGGTATGGTTGCGTACATTCATTTCTTTCTGTCGAGCTCTGCACCACGCACAATCTGAATGCGCAGTAGCATGCTTCACTTCTTCCCCACTCTTCAACGAAGTAGAATCTTTTCGATCTCTCAATATTTTTCTTATTTTTTGAGCGCCCTTTACGGCACCGGCTGCAAGCGCGCAATAGTATAAACCGGAAGCAAAGTAACTATACGGGGACCCATGCAAAAACTGAGGAATCCAACGCATATACACACACCTATACTCATATTTCCAAATCAAAATCTGATTTCGCGTAGGCAAGACACCATCATCATCTTCACCAGCTTTAATGTTTCGCAACTTATTCGCAGAGTAGTCAGATAGTTCTTTCCGCTCCTCATCAAACGCATCATAGCCTTCCGGCTTCTTGCAAATATTTTCCCAATCGGCCAGAATTTCATTTTTGTATTTTCTACGAACCGCATCATTTTTATCCACTATTTCAAACGGACGAAATGGCCAAAGTAATGCTGATCCTAGCTGCCTCAATGCAATTGGCCGCTCTGCATCAGCAGCAGGAGCTGCTACCGGAGGCTCATCTTCTTCCATAGCCAACGCCGGAGCGCATACCATCAGCAAACCGATTAATAATCCATATCTTTTTATCATGCCATAGCCTTTAAATTCACCGGGATCATTCCCACTATATCCCTTATTCTACGCTAAAAAAGCCACTTAGGCAAAAGGGGGCATTGCTGAGAATTCAACCTGAAACAATCCCTAGGCCCGTTTTCTGAATACTGGGTTGAGCACCCGTTTTCGCAGACGAATGAAATGGGGGGTCACCTCAATCAGCTCATCAGGGCGAATCCATTCCATGCAGGGTTCCAGCGTCATCTCTTTTATTGGCGGCAATTTCACTGAATCATCAGAACCAGACGCACGCATGTTGGTCAATTTTTTCGTTTTGCAGGGATTCACATCAAGATCATTTTCTCGGGTATGCTCACCAATAATCATACCTTGATACACTTTTTCGGTTGGTTTCACGAATAGAATACCGCGCGCCTGCAATGCATCGAGCGCATAAGCAGTAACTATGCCATTCTCCATGGAAACGAGTGAACCTTTTTTACGCGTGGTCATATCACCCTTATAAGGCTGATATCCCAAGAAACTCAAATTCATGATCCCAGTACCACGAGTTTCAGTTAAAAACTGTGAACGGAAACCAAGCAACGTTCGTGAGGGCACTTCAAATTCTAAGCGCACACGGCCACCACCAATAGGCAACATGTTTTTAAGCTCTGCTTTACGCTGCCCCAGGTTTTCCATCACCACCCCTTGGTGCTGCAAAGGAACATCGATAATCGCTAATTCAATCGGCTCATGCTTACGCCCTTCAATCTTTTTATAAATTACTTCGGGAGCAGAAACTTGTAGCTCAAATCCTTCACGGCGCATGTTTTCAATCAAGATCCCTAAATGCAACTGACCTCGACCCGACACTTTAAACGATTCGGGTGAATCGGTTGGCTCCACACGCAAGGCAACATTCTTTTTCAGTTCTCGCTCAAGCCGTTCTTTCAAATGACGAGAGGTCAAAAACTTGCCATCCTTGCCATTAAACGGGGAATTGTTCACAGAGAAATACATCGATAGGGTTGGCTCATCCACTTTGGTGTAGGGGTATGGGTGCGGATTGCCAACAGCACAGATCGTTGCACCAAGCTCAGGCTGCGTATTAAAGCCTGCCACCAGTACAATATCGCCATAGTGCGCTTCCTGCACTTCAACTTTTTCTAAACCAGCAAACATAAACATTTTCGTGATTTTTGTTGGAGCGCTCACCTTGTCATCTTTGCAGAGCACCACCGAATCACCCACTCGCAATGAACCGCTGAAAATACGCCCTACAGCGATAGGGCCTAAAAATTCAGAGTGATCAAGATTCGTAATGAGCAGTTGAAGATCATCTATTTTTGGTTTTGGCGCCGGAATATATTTGATGATCGCATCAAATAACGGAATAAATGAATCGGTTAGAACTTCAGGATCGGTTGTCATAAAACCAAGCTTTGAGGAACCGTATAAAATAGGAAAATCTAAATGGGATTCTTCGGTAGCCAAGTCGAGAAAGAGATCATGAATCTGATCTTCCGTTGCTTTAATACTTGCATCTTTCCGATCAATTTTATTAATCACCACAATCGGCTTGAGATGAAGCTGTAATGCTTTTTGGAGTACAAACCGCGTACCAGGGAGCACTCCTTCAGCCGCATCAACGAGAAGTAAAAACCCTTCCACCATTTGGAGCGTTCGTTCAACTTCACCGCCAAAATCGGCATGACCCGGCGTATCCACAATATTGATCGTGTGACCGCCATACTTGATACCGGTATTTTTTGCCAGAATAGTGATACCGCGTTCCTTTTCAATCGAATCGGAATCCATCACCCTATCCTGATCTTGACGCAATACCGTGCCAGACTGGCGCAGCAGTTGATCAACCACGGTTGTTTTCCCGTGATCTACATGAGCGATAATTGCAACATTACGAATAAAAGGCTCTTTCGGAGTGGCCATCGTTCCCCCTAAAATAATAACTTTTTGAATGTTTTCTCATAGTAACAAAAGAAGGATTCACTGTCTAGTGGGGGGATGTGCCTCATGCCAGCTAGCAACTAACGAGCCCCCTGATCTCTCAGAGGGCTCGTTCCTATTTCTCTTTAAACGCTCCCTTATGCAACGGCAGGGATCTCTGCAGGTTTCACCATCCATGTATGGAAAGCACGCGCCCCGCGTATCGTTGCCTTTGCACCACGCATAATCTTTGAAGGGATCGACCAATCAGATTTCCACGTAGCACGAATGAGTGCAACCGATTTTTTTACCGCATCTGGGCAAGATGCATACTGCACACCCAAGATGGTTACCAGACCCTCTTTCTCCATATTCTCCGCCATTGCTATCGTTGCAAAAGCATTCAGTATCTCTTCACGTGTTTCTTTTGGCCGATGGCTTTTAACCACGTTACTTGCCACTTTAGTATAAAAACTATCTGCTATAGTGGCATGAAGTTCTTGCTCATGCTGTACTAATGTCTTAATATCCCTACGACAAAGGGCAATAGAACGAGAGGTTTTACGCATAAGGCGTACGCGGCGAACCATCAAAGAAATACCCCAAACAACGGCCCCTATTTCAAACGCGTTTCTTTTGTAAGATAAAGTAAGAATACTCTTCACCCGAAGCAACTGTCCTTGTTGGTTAAGCTCCGGGCTCCGCCGATTCAGTACGCCCGTTATGCCAACACCTTCCTTTGCACTCGCCTCCTCTTTACATCGAAACTTAAAGCGCTTAATTCCCCTCACATAAAAAGGAGATTTTTCAACGCCTTCCCTTTCGTGCGCTAAGATATCTTCAAGATCTATTAAGACTATTTTTCCTTGATCGTCGATAAGGAAATTGTTTGGACTTAAATCTAAAACTCTACCTTCAATAGCAACCGTGACGAGTTCGCTATAGGTTTCATCATCTAAACGCAATGCATCTTCCTGAGCCATAACCACAATAGACGGGTTCTGGCTCATATTTTCCATCTTATCGTCTTTCTTAGAAACCATTTCTTCAACTATAACCACTTCGTGATCGGTTAGATGTGGGTTAGCTAAATCATCATCATTTCCAGATAGAGGATAGATCCAGGTTTTTGGTGTTCTTATCCTCGTCAAGCCCTTATCTCGAATAATCCTATCTACCTCAGCTGCCCTTTTAATTCTGGATAGATTTTGCTGGGTAGTATGTATTTGTTCAATCCTGGGAACTTCCACAAGAACAATGGTTTCACCCGCAGGATGATCTGCAGCTTTTACCACAAAGTTTGTATTTCCCCCTGCAGTGGTCAATTTCCCTACCAACCAATGCATGCTGCCAAAGTTATGCCAAGAGCGATCTCCCCGTAATCCATCAAGATCCCTGCTCCGACTAAAAATAGCATTCAACTTCTCTCTCATACTTCCCGCTGGCAATGCATGGTCTCTCCAATTCATTGCATCCACATGGGAAACTACACCAGTTAAGATCATCGAAAAGAAAAACAGATTGCGCATATTGAATTTCATGAATCCTCCATTCAAACAAAAAAGTCTAATTATATACGTATTAGGCTATCAAATCCCAACAAAAACACAACTGGAGGGGGGACTAAAAGGCCCAATTGAATCGCCATTTCTTAAGTTTAAAAAGAGACTTGGGGGGAAGTGCCACCAGAAAGATCCCAATGGCAAGCTTTAGCCAACGCTTAGAAGCTCTACATCAAAGATAAGCGTGGCATTCGATGGAATCATAGAAGGAGGGGCAGGTATCAACCCCAGAAAGGCTCCTCTTTTGCCCACTAATTTCACGAATATTATACAAAACGCTTTACATTGGTATAACAATGTATATACTTCGTTCTATCATTGTAATAACAACGCAATTACAAACGGAGTCGAAAGATGCTAAAAAAGTTAGTTAAATACGGAAACAGCAATGCACTTATTCTGGATAAAGCCATTCTGGAGCTTTTGAATATTGAAGAAGGGGCAACCATTAAAATCAAAACTGATGGCACATCTATAATCCTTACCCCCCACGTAAAAGCTACATCAGAAAAAATAAGCGAAACCTTTACGCATAATCAGGCCACTATCGAGGCACCGATAAAAGAGTTACTTAAAAGATCCAAGGGCGTAGCTAAAGCCAAACGAAAAAAACTTGAAACGGAGTTGCCGGAGCTCATTCAGAACTATCAAAATTTAGTCACACAACTCGCCAAAAATCCCGATTTTGCTGAAGAAGTTGCGCAAATTCCCGGACAGGCTATTGATCCATCTTCCGGATATTCTCCCGAATATATGGAAGCGTATAAAGCGATCAGAGATAAATATGTTCCAGAGATAACCAAACTAGAAAAAAAGATCGCCTCAACTCAGAAACTTGTGGGCAATGACAAAAATGCACCAACAGCAGAAGGCTTAAGCGAAACAAAACAAAAAGCGATGCAAAAAGAGATTGCTGAGCATTTTAAGAAATACAGTGAGGTTCAAAAACAATACGGAGAGTTGATGAATAATCCTGACTATCAGCACAAGGCACAGCTGATAGCAGAAAAATACAAAGATAACCAAAACTCATCCGAATATTTCAAGGCAATCGACGAATTAAACAACACCTATATTCCTGAAATGGGACAATCACGAAAGGAGCTCAAGGCTATTTCAGAAAAATATTCAAAACTCAAAATAAAATAAGCATATTACACATATCACAACTCCAAGGAATCTCATGAACAAGTTACTTTTCACCGCACTCATCTCATTGTGTGTACCCGGACTGACGCTCACCATAGCAGAAAAAAAACAGAAAAAGATTGAACAGCTTTTTGAATTAACCACCGATAAACAAACGTTCATCAAAGCATATGAACCCCTTCTTGCTCAAACAACAATCACCACGAAACAAATAAATGAGGTGATGGACAGCTGCTTTATTCCTTTAAAAAAAGATTATGTGGCTGCCTATGACAAATTTTTTTCTGAAAAAGATATCGATGTCATGCTGAACTATCACCAATCTCCTACCGGCAAACGTGTTTTGGCAACAGCTATGGAACTACAAGCTGAAATGCAAGACACATACATGAATATCATGACCAGCATCCAAGCGTTGATAGCCACACCGGAAGAATCCGCTCCAGTCGCCAAATCAGCTGCTGTCGTTCATTTTGACGAACTAGCTAACGGCAAAACTGATGCTGAAATGAGAGAATTATTTAAGAAAGAGATAACACACGACGGGCTCACCGTTGTTAAATTTTCAGCAACGTGGTGTCCTCCATGTAAAACATATGCACCTATTTTCGATGAAGTTGCAGAACAGCTGAAAGAACTGTCCATTGACGGCAGTAACATTGCGGTAAAATATGTGGCAGTAGATATTGACACGGCACGGGTGATTGCTGAAGATTGCTCAGTAAAATCAGTCCCCACAACTATTTTTTATAAAAATGGTAAAAAGGTCGATTTAAAAAGCGGCAGCATTACAAAAGACGTTTTCCGCTCCCAGATTCACGAGTTGGCAAAATAACGAAAAAAATAACTACATCACCAAAAGAGCCCCTATGCTAGGGGCTCTTTTTATGTAAATCATATAAGCAAGCTTTAGCCAACGTTTAGAAGCTCCACATCAAATATAAGCGTGGCATTCGGTGGAATCACTGCACCAGCCCCATGCGGGCCATACCCGAGCGCTGCAGGAATAATCAGGCGACGTTTTTCTCCAACCTTCATGCTCATAACGCCTTCATCCCAGCCCTTGATCACCTGGCCCACACCAATGACAAAACTAAATGGCTGGCCTCGATCCACGCTGCTATCAAATTTCATGCCTGGCTGCCCATTCTCGTCAAGCCAACCGGTGTAATGCACCGTAACCTGCTTGCCCTTCTGTGGAGATGCTCCTGATCCCTCCTGCGTGATCTCATATGCTAATCCCGAATCAGTTGTTTGACGTGTCATCTTGGCATTCCCTTCTTGAGCTACCGGTTTTGATTGTTCTTCACCTTGTGATGCCCCACACCCTGCCAATAAAAGGAGGGGGAGAATTGTTCCGAATTTTTTCATTTTATTCCTTTAAAAAGCCGGCTGTGTCCTGCATAGCTTTAGCGACGCAGGAAAGGCCCGGATAAGCGTAGACTGGTGCGCCCGGCAGGATTCGAACCTGCGACCTACGGATTAGAAATCCGTTGCTCTATCCAACTGAGCTACGAGCGCAACTTGTAAGAAAGACTTTTCCCTACTATCTACTATGTGTTGCAGCCCTACGAAGCCTTGGCGAAGTAGGGGCGCATAACAGAAAAGAGAGCTTTTAGTATACTCAAGCCAATATAATCCGCAATAGTACGTTACTGCTCTGGAGCCACAAATAGCTTGCTAAATTCACTGGCTACCTCTGTCAAACGAGCTGAAATACCGTCGGAGATATCTTCTGTTTTCTCTATAATACGGTAGATATCATCCTGGTAGACCGATTTTATATAGCTCACAAACTGGGTCACAAATGAATGCACATGGGCCATTTTGATTGGATCCAGAAAATCATATTTTAGAAGGAATAAAATCAACGCCTGATCCACAAACGTGTAGGTGGCATACTGAGGCTGTTTGAGAATCTCAACCGCCCTTTTACCACGTGCTAGCCGTTTACGGGCTACCTCATCCAGCTCAGTGCCAAATTGGGCAAAATCCAGAAGCTCATGGTATTGCGCAAGCTCAAGGCGCAGCGCCCTGGTCATTCGTTTAACGGCCTTTGTTTGTGCTGCTCCGCCCACACGAGACACCGAAAGCTCGGTATTAACCGCCGGACGAATCCCTTGATTGAATAGCTGTGTATCTAAGAATATCTGCCCATCGGTAATAGAAATTAAGTTGGTGGGAATGTAGGCAGTGATATCATCGCTTTGAATTTGAACGATAGGAAGCGCTGTTAGTGAACTGCCTGAAACAAGTTTTCCCGCACGCTCCAAAAGACGCGCATGAAGATAAAACACATCTCCAGGATAGGCTTCCCGTCCTGGCGCCCGACGCAGCAAGAGAGACATTTCACGAAACGCAATCGCATGGTTACTCAAATCATCATAGACCACCAACGCATCATGGCCACGCCCTCTAAAATATTCACCAAGCGTACAGCCAATGTAGGGAACCAGGTATTGATTTAAGACCGCCTCGCCTGCCTCAGCACTGATAATGACGGTATATTCAAGTGCGCCATTCTCTTGCAACAAGCGAACCATACGGGCAATATTTGCCTGCCGCTGACCGATTGCCACATAAATGCACAACATATTTTTCCCCCGCTGATGCAAAATCGTATCGACAGCAAGAGATGTTTTTCCCGTATTTCTATTTCCAATAATGAGCTCACGCTGACCGCGCCCAATTGGCACCAGCGCATCAACCACCATAATACCCGTCTCTAAGGGGCGGTTCACCGGACTTCGTTCAATAATACCGGGAATATCCGCTTCTATCGGAAGATATTCATCAACTGCTATATCACCGTGCCCGTCAATCGGTTTGCCCATCGCATTGACAACGCGACCCAACAACCCCATACTCACCGGCGTTTTAAACACTCCGCCCGTTCGTTTCGCTATTTCACGCTCATTTACCTGGATCGTGCTATGCAACAAAAAAATAGAAACGGTATCTTCATCAAGTTGCATCACAATGCCCCGATTGCCTCCTTCAAACTCAATCAGTTCATGATACACCGCATTGGAAAGGCCGTGCACACGACAAATACCATCGCCAACTTGCACCACAATTCCAATTTCTTCTAACTTTTCTTCTGGCAGATCGCGCAACGATCGCTCAAAAAGTGTCACCAAATCTGTCGTTCTTTCTTTCATGAACTATTCCTTACCAAATTGCAGAATAATATAGATTGCGTAGCTGCTTTGCAACGGATAACTCCCATAAAAAGGTATCGCTATATACTCGAACTCCTGCAATTAATGCCGGATCAATTGTATATGTATAGCTTTTTTTGCCCGCAATCCGCTGTGCCATAAATGCTTCTATCGTGGCCCGTTGCTCGTCGGTTAACGTGTATGAGCTAGCCACCGTAATGGCAACCATGTTATTTTTCTTCCGATATAATGCGCTAATTGCTCGCAACACCAGCACAAATTTGGATGATCGTCGCTCGTCAAGAAGCAATACTAATAATTTTTGAATGGACTTGCCAAGCGCGAATCGATCACAAAATTCTTTGAGACCGCGCACCTTAACTGATCGATCAATCACCGGAACTTTGAATAAAAACAACGCACGCCTATGCGTAGATAAAAATTGAACCGCCTGATCAATATTTTGTACCAGTTTATCCGTTACTACATCCCCAAAGACAGCAAAAAAGGCTCGAGCATATTTACGCGCTATGTCCATATATCCTCACTGTTTGCGCATATCAAGCACAATTTTTTTAATAAACTTCCGCTGCGCAGCATCCTGAGCAAAGCGCTTCTCCAACTCCCTGCGCGCCTGCTCTATTGCTTCTGGCGCAACCTGCTTATAGGTACGATACAAGGCAATCTGTCCCTTATGTTCCTCAAAACGTTTAAGAAGAACACCCTTTCGATCTTCCCGTTCACGCAAAAGATCCTCCCGTTGCTCGTTGACCACTGATTGCCAACGCTTCACGTTCTCTTTGAGTTGCTCCTGCTGCTTGGTATCATCACGTATTGCCTCTTGCAGCTTACGCTCATCTTTTTTCAGCGCACGATGGGAACTGCGCAATCCCGCTAGATACGCAATATATTTTGCCATCTGCGCTCTCAGATCGGGCATAAGATATACCTTTACCACATACAGTATTAAACCAAACAGCACCACAAAATTAAGCAGTTTAAAAAAGATAACCGTCATCTGTTCAGTCACGACTATCAGCCCCCCCTACACGTGCAATGATTGTTTGAGAAATACGCTCTGTCATTGAGCTAAGCTCCCTTGAAGAAGGAGCGTGCACAGAAATTTTCGGCGTAATACCACGAAACAGCTCCACTTCATCAATCTGGCCCGGCAGATATTTCTTACAATAGCGCTGACAGGCAAGCCACCGCGCGGTCTGTTTTTTTCGTGTATCTTCAAGAGATTTCTTATCGCCTGCGACAAGGCCCTCCAACCGACCCTTATCTTCTTGTTCTTGCACGATAGCATGATAGGCAGGCTTTAGGAGAATAAAACGAAATAAAAGATAGGCAATAAAAAAATTGATTGCTTGAACGAACAATGTGGCATTTATATTCATATAGGCTCAATTAGCTACGGTAACATTGTAGGCACTCTAACGTTAAAAATACCCCCGGAGGGGATTTTTATCAATCGATTTTTGAATGCCCGGTTATGCTGTAGCGTAATGGCCCACATACAACAACCCCGCTGCGATGATAAGTGCATAGATTGCTTCCGTTTCCACTAAGCCCATGGAAATCATCATAGCGGTTCTTACTTTTCCTGAACTTTCCGGATACTTCCCTATACTTTCACAGGCCTTCATGCCAATGAAACCTTGACCTAATGCTGGTCCGATTGTACCGATACCCATCGTAATAGCAGCTCCCAGAAATGCAGCGGCCTTTACATAAAAAACACCTTCCATAATTCATCCTTATGTTTTGGCATTGTCAATTTGTCCCTCACTCGCACTGCCAACTGCCCACATGTTCCATATTCTACCGCTTTTTCTCGTGTTGTTACAAGTTTTTATAGCGATAGAGTGGAAATAGGGGGATCAGCTTGCGATGTTGGAATGCAGGAAAGGATGAAAGAACTGACCGATTCAACGTGCCCTTGCTGCTCTTTGAGGTCGGTTTCAAACTCGGCATCGCAATCCAATACCAAAACCGGGATCTCCTCCATCTGGGCACTCAGGTCCTTTTTCTCAACCAACCAACTCTCATGTTTTTGGTGAATTGTCTTAATATAATCTATCGACACAGCTGACTCTTCGTGACGATCACGTTTTTGCAGGCGCTCATGACACACCTCAGGCTTAGTACGCAAGTAGATAAAGCCGTCAGGTTTTGGCACATAGGTGTCCACCAACCAAGAGAACCATGTTTGATAAAGCTGCCACTCAAGCGCATTCATATACCCAAGTTCGTAGCAGTTGTAGGCAAAACAGTATCGATCAGAAAAAACTGATCGCTCTAGAACCTGCACCGCATAATTTTGCATGCGGGCATGAGCTTGCTGCACCATAATACGACTAACAAACGCATACGTTTGAAAGCTATATGCCCACCGCTTGGGATCTTTATAGAAAAGATCGAGTAAATTATCACCATCGCCACCAATACTTTGCCATTGCTCATGCGGTTCAAGAACCATCTGAATATTCAAATATTGCTTAAGCATTTTCAAGAACGTAGACTTCCCTGATCCAATGTTACCTTCTATGATAAAATATCTTGGGGTTGTTGCATCTTGTTTCATAGGATCCCTTTTTGTTGGAAAATAAAACCGAATCTCATATTACTATACTAGATATTTTTCGCAAAAAACTTTTCCCCTCTCATATACAGAACTGAATCAATCTGTATAAGCTCTTTGTCATACCACATAAAATGAAGTAGAATGACCTAGCGAATCAGTTTACTTATCAGGATTGCACAGGATATACATAAAAAAAGAGTACGTATGTTTTCTACAAAAGCTACCCATTTTTATATTTTTTTATTCGGCACCGTCATCTTTTTCCAACCCCTCTACACAGCAGAGGTCGACGTATTTGGCAGCGTAGAATCAATGGAAGAAGCAATGACAATTGATCAAGATAACAACACCCTTCCCGACGACAGCTCACGCGGCATCGATATGTTTGATGATATAGATAGCTTTGAGCAAGGTATGGACGATTTGGATATTAATGATTTTCTCAATACCGTTGCGCTCGACACCGGCGGGCCCCGAAATATAGAGCCTGCTGAGATATTAGAACTCCTCGAAGCAGCTAATGTATTTTCTGTTCTGGATCAAGATTTTTATAGAAGAACTAATCCATTTGTCCAGCGTAGCATTTTAGACCTCCCCCTCTGGGAACTACATAGCTGCACAGAACCAAAGCGGTGGATCGTAGGAGCTCATGCATTCTGGAATCATATGGACCGCTCGGTATTCTTTGGGAAAAGCACTAATATCGACACCCTTATCAATTTTGATCAAACCACCATTTTTGACAAACTGAATGAGCTCAAACCGCAAATTAAACAACTCGTACCCAATCCTGCCCTTGTTGATGATCTCCTGGATCAAACCAACATAAATAATCTGCTCTCACTATTCAGAAACTTTACCATCCAGCAACGGAGAACCGGTGCTATGATGCATGCATGGCGCCAATGGGAACGATTTGAATTGCGCATGTTTCTCCCCCTTTATTATTTGGAACGAAACATGTTTGCCCGTCCAACAGAACAAGCGGCACTTGAAGAGCGATTCGGCGCCCTAGATCAAGACACACAAGAAAAAATGCAGAAAAACTTCTTGATAAGCGATAAGTTTGGACTCGGCGATTTTCGGTTTGAGGCAGACTATGCGGTATATAAATCAGATGATTTTACATTCCGCGTTGGAGGGCTCA
>SDBT01004060.1_pt1 | contig 24979 bp, 15 predicted proteins | sample 2277101 | NCBI WGS metagenome assembly SDBT01 (sample SAMN10404973, study PRJNA504765) | marine sediment metagenome | isolation source: marine sediment core GS10_PC15, 103 cmbsf | place: Arctic Ocean: Southern Knipovich Ridge | collected 2010 | reverse complement strand
GAGTATCAGTAATGTTTCTGGAGTTTTTGGGATGTGTTAAAATCCCCCCAGCCCCCTTTTCAAGGGGGAGTAGCGGGCTTCGCCCGCAAAAAAAACTTGAGAATCTTTCTTGGGACTTACTTAAGTAAGTCTCAATAAATCCTTTAAACTTCACATTAGCCGATAGGCGGGACATTCCTGATACTGTTGGCGAATTGGCTGTAGCCCAACTTTCTAAGTTGGCTTTTTGGTAACTTGGCTAAGAACCAAGATAGAATCTTGGGCTACATAGCCACTTTTTGACTTTGCCAACAGTATCATTCCTGTCCCGACCGGTTATCGCAAAGAAATTATTGATAATCACTTAAAGAATGTTCCTCAATAGGTAAGCAAGTTAACTCCGGAATTTGATTGTGGATATAGCATCTATTTGCTATACTTCCAATATCTATTTCATATTGGTCCTGGCGTTGATTATAACAGCGAAACTATCAAATGACAAGCACATAACCAACCAGTGCATTCATAGGCGCAAGAATTGGGAACGGAGGAGTAATGAACCTGAATGATTCAGCAATACTGATACCAGACGACGCACATTCCACGGCTGAATCGGTGGCGGCTCATCTGCTGTGCGATGAAGTGGAAAGGCGTACCGGAGTACGACTGCAAATATCAACGAGGTGGCCTGATCAGCAGGCAGTCATAGCTATTACGACCCGCGCGTCAAAAATGCTGGCAGGAAAAGAAATACCTGCCCGTGAAGGAAGGGACCTGCCAGAGTTGAAGCCGGAAGGCTATCGGCTGTGGCTGGATCGAGAGAGAGACTGCCAGCCAATAGTCTGGATCGCGGGCGCAGATGGTCGTGGTGTGTTGTTTGGCGTTGGGCGTTTGATAAGACTGCTGGACTGGGGGCCTGATAAAGCTATTCTGCAGGAGAAGCTGGATATTGCCACGTCGCCAGCCTACCCTATACGTGGTCATCAACTGGGGTATCGCGCCCGTGCCAACTCCTATGATGCCTGGGATGCTGAGACATACGAGCAGTATATCCGGGAGCTTTTGCTGTTTGGAGCCAATTGCATTGAAAACATACCATTTGAGGACGACCAGCCCAGCCCGGTCATGCCTGTTCCCAGAGATGAGATGAACATAATTCTGAGTGGTATATGCGCGCGTTATGATCTGGGCTACTGGGCCTGGACGCCAGTTGTGTTCTCTCTGGACGACGAAGAAAAACGGGCGGCAGAGATGGGAAAGCATAACTCACTCTACAAAGCTTGTGAGCGATTGGATGGGATATTCGTCCCCGGCGGCGATCCAGGTGGAAACTCTCCTGAACTGCTGCTCCCGTTTCTGAAAGATATTGGCGAATTGTTGATGGCTCAACATCCAAAAGCGCGGGTATGGGTTTCTCTACAGGGATTTGGAAGAGAGGCCGTCGATTACACCCACTCCTACATCAAGGAACATACACCAGACTGGCTGGGCGGGCTGGTTGCCGGGCCATCAAGTCCACCAATAATTGAGACTAGATCGCGCCTGCCGGAGAAATATGGATTGCGGGACTATCCGGACATAACACATACGGTTCGATGCCAGTATCCGGTTGCCTGGTGGGATACTGCTTATAATCTTACATTAGGACGGGAGTGTCCGAATCCACAGCCGGTATATTACGCCCATATTCACAACTGGTTTGCGCCGTATACACAGGGATTTATAAGCTATTCAGACGGTATTCATGACGATGTGAACAAATGTATCTGGAGCGCGCGGGGATGGGATCCTGAAGTTGACGTGCGGGAAGTTCTCAGGGAATATGCCCGGGTGTTTTTTCGACCGGATCTGGCTGATGCCGCTGCTGACGGCATCCTGGCGCTAGAGAACAATTGGGATGGCTCGCTGGCGGAAAATGGCGCAGTAGAAGGCACACTGGCATTATGGCAAAGCCTGGAAGCTGAAGCTCCAGAACTGAAGGATAACTGGCGATGGCAGTTGTGTTTGCTCCGAAGCGTATATGACGCCTATACTCGGCGGCGTCTTCTGTATGAATCCGCGCTTGAGGAGGAAGCAAATGCTGTCCTGGCGGAAGCCCAAAACGTGGGTGCTGATGCCGCGATGGATCAGGCTATGGCGATTCTCAATCAGGCGGTGAGCAATTCTGCTGCGCCTGAACTGCACCGGCGGATTGATGAGTTGTGCGAGGCATTATTTGAGAGCATTGGCCTGCAAACAAGCGTTGAGAAATACCATGCCAGCGGACCTGAGCGTGGAGCTATTCTGGATTACGTGGATTACCCTCTCAACAACCGCTGGTGGCTGGAGGATGAGTTTGAGAAAGTCCGGGAACTGGCTTCAGAAGAGGAAAAACTCACCAGACTAAAGACAATCCGCACATGGGAGAATCCAGGGGCAGGAAGTCTCTATGACGATGTGGGGAATGTGGCGAAGTCGCCCCACGTAGTTCGCGGCGAAGGTCTGAATACCGATCCGCTGATGAAAGATAATCCTAATCCAGGCCATTGGTGGCGGGATGGCGGCTATAGCAAGATGCGGCTATCCTGGCAGGTGAGCATGAACTGGCCCATCGCCGTGAAATATGAGAATCTTGACCCGGATGCCAGATACATCGTGCGGATGACCGGCTATGGAGACGCCTATCTTTGTATGAATGGGATACGAGTGCAGCCGACTCTTTACGGAAAGGAAACCGGTGAGATCAAGGAATTTCCTGTACCCGAAAACATGGTGAAAAACGGCAAACTGATAATAACCTGGGAAAGACCCAATGAGCGTCATCTGAACTGGCGTCAGCATTCGCGCATCACAGAAATCTGGCTGATCAAGGATGAATAAGATCCGCTCAATCTGCGCTATCCGCGTTCTATTTCCTCGAATCTAACATCGTCAAGTTAATCAACACAACCCGAAACGCTCATCTGAACTGTTTAGCGTTGCACTACTAGATAGACAGCGATCAGACAGAAATCGTCATGATTTTGCTTGACAATATGAGAGTGGAGAGGTAGACTATCTTCAACGATGACCATTTGCAGACCTTCTTCGCAACTCGTCGCTACTGGGCATGGCATGCATCGCTTCACCACAAACCCACAGGCTTGACAGGATAATATGCTAACTCGAGATGAACTTGAGAAGATGAAAGAGGATTCTTTACGCACCGAAGTCTTGATCCCGCTCTTCAGAGCTATGGGATTCAGGAATGTTCATGATTACCATGGCCGTCGGGAACTAGGGAAAGACATCGTAATGCGGTGGGAGGGTCCGGCTGGAAATCGAGAGAATTATGCTGTAGTGGCGAAAGCGCATCGTATTACCGGTAAAGTGAGCAGCGTAGGAGAAGTAGAGACTCCGATTAGACAATGTTTTGGCAGTAAATACAGTGATCCAATAGACGGTTCCGAGAAAAAGATACACCAATGTTACGTAGTATCCTCTCATGAGATAACGAAGGAAGCTGTAGACGCGTTAAGAGCAGCTCTTGAGGATCATCAAAGCATGTCTACCAAATTTATCGGTGGGGCTATGCTCTGGGAGCTTATAGAGGAATATTTATTGAGGGAAGATTCACGGGAGCCGGTGCATGTCTTCCCAGTGGTAGATACCACGCACTTTACGGGACGTCAGCAGGAACTGGATACGCTCACATCACTCCTCGTCCAGCGTTCTGATCAGGCTGTGGCTGGTTTATGGGGCGCGCCGGGTGTGGGCAAATCGGCCCTGGCGCGTCACTTCGCAGAGGAAAATACTGAGCAGTTCCCTGATGGCGTTATCAGCCTGCATTGCCGAGATAGTGATGCTAGAAGCTTGGCTCGCGGCTTCGCTCAACTGATTGGCGAACCTATAGATCCAGTGAACGAGTCTGATGCGTCAGTGTTTGATGCGTCAGTGATTATGCAGTCGCGATTCGCCAGACGGCGAGTATTGCTCATACTAGACAACGCTGATCAGCCAGATGTCCGACAATTGGTACCCGGCGGCAATTGTACTGTGCTCGTAACCACCCGAGATCGCGAGCTTCTCAACCACGTGGGAGTTCCGTCTGATGCACAGATTCGTATATATAATTTTGAGGAAGATGATTCTCTGGCCTTCCTGGCACGGCTGCTTGATGATGAGGAGGCTGTGAGACATGAGGAAGACTTAGCGCGGGAACTTGTGAGGCTTGTTGGAGGTTCACCTTTAGCTTTGCGGATCGCCGGCGCATCGCTGTTAAGCTGCTCCACAGTTACCGCTCCATTCGCTCATTATGTTGCCGATCTTCGCAGTGAGAACACCCGGTTACTTCGTCTGCAGCGGCGGGATGCTGACAAACTCAATGTTCTGGCAGTGTTTCGCCTTGGCCTCCATCTCCTCAGCCCTGAGGAGCATAGGACTTTCGCAAGCCTTGCTGCTTGCGCTGAAAGCGGCTTTGGCCGGGCTGCTGCGGCTGCAACTGCCGGCCTGGATGAGCATGCCGCCGGGAGTCACCTCTCTCGCCTTGTTAACCTGGCGCTCATCAATTTCTCTCCAGAGTCGGAACGCTTCCGCCTTCACACTCTACTGTATCTGTTCGCACGCCAGGAAGCGGAAGAGGAACTGGATGTCTGGTCTGAAGCACAGGAGAGACATGCTGACTTTTTCACGACCCATGTACGCGAGCGCCAAACCCCAAGTCGCCAAAACCTGAGCGACCTGGAGGTCGAGAAGGACGCTGTTCTTCAGACAGCGCGCTGGAAAATCGACCACGGGGATCTGGATGTTCCATTTTGGCTCGGGTTGCGTCATCTGCTGGAATATCAGGGATACTGGCAAACCGGTGTTAAATTGATGCAGGACTATCTGAAGCTGGCAGAGCAGAGCCACGAAGATTCAACAGCAGCCCACTTCCATCTGCAGCTCGGCAGGTATGCTTTCCTTCTTGGCAGATTTGACGATGCTGTGGACGCCCTCCAGAGTAGCTTAGACATATTTGAGGAACTGGGCGACAAGCGTGGTACCGCCATGGCTCTCAACAGTCTGGGTGGAGTGCAGGAAGCCAAAGGGGAGTTCGATGAAGCCATCGAGACACTACAGCGCAGTCTGTCCATCGGGGAAGAACTGGGTGATAAGCGTCATATCGCCATGGTGCTCAACAGTCTGGGTGGAGTGCAGGAAGCCAAAGGGGAGTTCGATGAAGCCATCGAGACACTACAGCGCAGCTTGGATATGCTCAAAGAACTGGGTGATAAGCGTGGTATCGCCATGGTGCTCAACAGTCTGGGTAGAGTGCAGGAAGCCAAAGGGGAGTTCGATGAAGCCATCAAGACACTACAGCGTAGCTTAGATATCAGTGAAGAACTGGGTGACCAGCTTGGTATCGCCATGGTGCTCAACAGTCTGGGTAGAGCACAGCAAGCCAAAGGGGAGTCTGATGAAGCCATCAAGACACTACAGCGTAGCTTAGATATCAGTGAAGAACTGGGTGACAAGCGTGGTATCGCCATGGTGCTCAACAGTTTGGGTAGAGCACAGCAAGCCAAAGGGGAGTTTGATGAAGCTATAGCTGCCTACCAACGTTGTCTGGACATCAACAATGAACTAGGCCATCAACATCATATCAACTTGATCCGCAAGAGGCTGAGAGTAGCTAGAAGCCAGAGGGCAACTCTCCAGAAATGGGATGAAGGGAAACAAAACGAGAAGCTAACAGCTATTGAGCATCGTCGAGTCGGCAAGAGTCTCATACGCAAGAAAGACTTCAAAACTGCATTTAGCCACTTCACTGCCGCATTAAGCATGGGTATTGAGAGCGCAGAAATGGGACGGCTTCATGCGCAAGCAGGGGAGGCCGCTCTCAAGCTTGAGGACTATGAGGCAGCCGCAGTTCACTTCCGCAACGGGATCGCACTGGGCGAAGATACATCATTCACCAATGCAAGCTTAGGAAGAGCGCTTTACAAACTGCAGGAACCACTTGAGAGCGTCAGAGGTTATTTTGAGCGAGCACTATCACTCGATAGCAAAAATGCTTGGGCACATAGCTGGTTCTCGACCCTTCTCAAGGACATTGGGGATCTTGCACAAGCCAAGACTCATGCTGAAAGAGCTGCTAAACTTCAGCCGGAGAACTGCCTGTTTCTCCATAACCTTGGTCTGATTCTAATGGACTATGGTGACAGGTCACATCTGTTGGAGGCGCAAGTATGTTTCCAGAAAGCTATGGCTTGCGCGCCGCCGAACTTTACCTGGCCAGAACAGTACCTACAAGAAGTCGAGCAGTTATTGGATCAGGCGTAGGGGTTATCAAGCAACAAAGCTGTCTATCCAGATACCTCACATTGCTGAATTATTCAGACCGTTTTCTGGCCGAGTTACTTACTCTCCCCGAAACACGACAATATAGTAATCCAAAAAAAGAGTTTCACTTTTGGAATCCGAACCTCTCTCTTGGCGTTATGCTATACGGAAAGGAGACCGGTGAGATCAAGGAGTTTCCTGTACCGGAAGATATGGTGAAAGACGGCAAACTGACCATAACCTGGGACAGACCCCATGAGGGTCACTTGAACTGGCGCAAGCATTCGCGCATCACAGAAATCTGGCTGATCAAGGGGGAATAACGCTTTCCTAACTCTCCGCTGGGTAACCCACAGACTGTGCAAATAGCACACGCTGCTGGGAACTTAGCTTGAATTCCTTAGCAGTATTCTCCTTATCGCAGTTATGGAACCAGGCCGCCAAACCCTGCGAGGCAGCGAACAGGTATACGTTCTGTGCGATGAAACCCGTGTCAGTATAGTAATAGGACTTCTGTACCTCCGGATCCCCAATGGAACGATCTGGCTGTTCGGGTCCCAAATCGTATCGGGTGAGATCCACCACGTAGAAGATATTCACCGGAGCGGCAGCCGCGCCGCGTCTGCCAGCCCTGGCGCGAAAATCTCCGGCTACCACAGGCGTCAGACGATGGGGATCCGCCTCGTAGAGGTAGACGCCTTCGGACATGGCAATATACAGGTCGATTTCCTGTGAATTACTGGCCGATGGCGCTGTTCTCCCGGACTTGCCGAATGACGCACTCTCCCGGTTCACCCCGAATGCCGCCCAGAGGAGGTTAGAGAGCGTCTGCATGGGAAGTTTCCTGGGACTAATATTGCGCATGGTTCTTCTTTCCTGCAGGGCCGCCAGTATGGACTTACCGCCGTCCTTTTCAGGTTCAGGAAGCGTAATCGGCTGTAGATCGATGGAATTCGAGTCGAGCGCTGTGCCAGCCAGCATGGGGATGGCCGACAACATGCCAAAAAATGTTCTGCGATCCATTTTGTCCTCCATTCTTTGTTTTCCTCCATATCAGGAAGTCAGTCATCGCCATCCCTGTCACAATGCTCACCCACCTCTTATATCACAGGCAAACAGCTTATCTGCATGACGGGCATATAACCGCCCGTCACACACCACCGGATGCGCCCAATGCATCCTTTGCCGCCCTCAATAAATTGACAGACTTTTTGCAGAGCGGCGGTCAACCTCAATCCATAACCAACATGGCCAATGTCTCATCGTCCTTCACATAAATATTGTTCCCCGCGATTACCGGATGCGCGTAGGTTGCTGCGTCAGCGACTTTGATCCGGGCCAGCTCCGTATATCCTTTGTCGCTATGTGAAAAGGCAATCAGTTCGGAGTTGCTGGGCAAAGCCAGCAGGATGGCGCCAGCGTCAAGAATGGCCCCGAATCCGCCGCTGCCGCACTTTGCTGTGTCGATCCAGGCAGTTTTTCCGGTCTCAGCGTTGAGGCAGAAGAGATTGTTCTTGCTGGTCAAGCCGAAAAGCAGGCCTTCTTTCAGCACAGGTGTGTTAAACTGCACGTCGACCTCTTCGTTGCTCCAGAGCTTCTTGGCAGCGAATCCATCCCCTTGCTTCTCGATCTTCACGGCCTTCGCTCCGCGGCCCGCTCCTATGAAGATGACAGTCTGTCCGTCTACGATAGGAGTTGCAGCGTTGTAAGCTCTCCGTCCAGGCGCGAATGGAACTTGCCAGAGCAGCTTTCCATCGGCAGCGCCAACTCCCACGATGCTCTTCTCCGTAAGCGTCACGATCTGCTTCGTGCCGTCAACCGTCAAGAGGGCGGGGGACGCATAATCCGGGCCTTCATCAGACCACCGCCACTTCTCGTCGCCGGTGTTCAGGTCGTATGCAATGATCGCCCCGTTGCCTGCTCCACCAAGATGCGCGATGCACATCCCATCCACAATCATGGGCGACGTGGAGTTGAAGAACCTGGGCACGACCTTGGGGAACGGGTCCTTGCGCCATACGACTTTGCCGGTAGCCGCGTCCAGGCAGGAAAGAACTCCGCCCACGCCGATCGTAACGACTTTTCCATCCGCCACCGCCGGTGAGCTTCTGGGTCCCGGATGCCGCGCAGCCGCGCCGGTCACAGCCTGCGCCGTATACTGATCACGCCACAATTCGTTTCCGTCGCCTGCGTCCAGACACAGGGTAACCTCATCCTCGCCTTGCCGCGCGAAGACATAGAGCTTGTCACCCACCAGTGCAGGAGTTGCATCGCCAGCGCCAACAGTTACTTTCCACTTTTGAGTCAGTTCTGTGGACCATTTCTCTGGCGCAGCAAATCCCATTACCTTCCCATCCCGGTTTGCCCCACGCCACTGGGGCCAATCCTGTGCGAAAATACAACTTGCGCTGATTAGAATCAAAGCCACCGCGATCATGCCAATTAACCATTTTTCGTGTTTCATGATTCCTCCTCCTGGATTTTTCACCGCTGTACCTTGTAACTGCGGGAAAATAGAATGATGTGGTTCATATGCGTATGATATACTTTCGGCTGCCAAATCTCTCACAAAAGTAACTGAAAGGAATATCCAATGCATCGCCACCTGGTTCTGTTGATAGCTGTCTTTCTTCTGCTGGTATCGTGGTTCATCAAGTTTCGCCATTACCTGCGCACATGGATAGCCCACTTTTGCTCTCAACCGAGTATAGCAGAACGTAAGCGCAGAAACAAGAGTTATCTATGTCCTTCATCTCCGTCATCCTGTAGTAGCTGTAAATATAATACCGCCAGTCCTGCAAGCTCCAGTTTCGGGTAGCTCTGTTGGATGTTCCCTTGTAATCGCAATCGAAATTATCCGGCAGCGGCGGCAGCTTGTCCATATTCGGTGTATGAACATATTCACATCCATAAGCTGAAACAGCCTTGTGGTGCATCTGATCCACATGCACGAAGACGATGTTCAGTTTATCCATATATGTCTCCTATTCCCTGACCTTTGCAATGCAGGCAAGATGCCTGCGCTCCCAGGCATTATATATGCTCAGGAAATCTCTCCAGCCATTGAGAATACGCTGGTGACTCTGATTCGGCCAATTTCTCAAGCAGGATGTCTTTCATCTCATCGCGAAGGGAGATATACTCCGAGTCATCATAGAGGTTGTTCTGCTCAAGCGGATCTTCCAGAAGATCGTATAATTCGCCAACGCTGCGCCCCCAGGTGACAAACTTATAGCGATCTGTGCGTATGCACTTGCCCTTGAGCTTCCGGTCGTTGGAGACGTATTCGCAAAGGACGGATTCTTCACCGCCTTCACCCGTTTCAACGATGGGCCGCCAGCTATTGGCACTCATCTCCGGCGGCGGCTCGATCCCGGCGTAGTCCAGAGCTGTCGGAGCTACGGACATAGTCTCAACCAGACCATCGAAGCGATGAGTAACTTGCTCAAAACGAGGGGGAACTGCAATAATCGTGGGAATTCTTATAACCCATTCAAAGAAGTTGCCCTTACCCATTTTGCCCATATCGCCCAGCATGTCGCCGTGGTCGGAAGTGTAAATAATAATTGTGTTTTCAGCCTGACCATTCTCATCCAGCGTCGTCTGGATACGCTCTATCATATCGTCAATGAATGTGATCATCGCATAGTAATAGGCAATGCAGCGGCGAATCAACGTGGTGTCTTCGAGACCAAAGCGTCGGGTCTCGCGATATGTTTCAGGCAGCGGCATATCGTCGACCGGGTACATCTCAGCATAGCGTCGGGGCGGATCAAAAGGCCCGTGCGGACCGCAAAATCCCACCCAGAGGAGAAACGGCTGTGAATCTTCGCGCCGTTTGAGAAAATCAATCGCTTCTGAGGCGATCCAGTAATCCACGTATTCCTCCTCCGGAAGAACATTGATTATCGCGGTCATATTCTGCCTGTATTCCGGCTGTCGCCGCTGCTCGTATATCTTCTCATATCCGCCCGGATGGCGCGCTTCCAGCCAATCTCTGTAGTTAGGGCCTTTGTATGTGGGATTAACGAAATGAAGAGGCCCTGGCCCGATGGGTAAGCCTTCCGACTGTGTCCAGCGAGAACCCTTGCCGCCCACCAGCGCCATTTCGTCGTATCCCTTTGGCTGCATCATGTGGATTTTACCCACCGCGCCAGTCACGTAGCCCGCTTCCTGCAGCCGCTCCATGAAGGTCTTTTCCCACGGGGGGAGCGCCGGTGTCGTGTCTATTTCGGCTTCCATATACTGAACGCCGTGCTGGTGGATATACCTGCCGGTGTGTAGACAGGCGCGGCTCGAAATGCAGACCGGGTTCTGCGTGTAGGCATGGCTGAAAAGCACACCCCGCTCTGCCAGTGCGTCCAGATTGGGTGTACTTACGATGTCGTTTCCCGTCGCTCCCAAAGTGCCATAGCGCTGCTGGTCGCTGGTGATTACAATTATGTTTGGTCTTCCCTCTTGATCCGGCATTTCTACTCCTTTCGGAAATTCAGAATAGAACGCGGATGACGCGGATTCTGCGGATTTACGCCGATTTTACGACTTTTTCAGTTAGCATAGTAGAACGTGCAGCTTGCTCGTTTAGAATGTTGATCAGCCTTGGGAACAAGCTGGCAGCATGTTCTACTCATAAACAAGCCAGCGGCATGTTCTACTTAGCAGGTTTCGCCCGTAAGTGAAAAACTCGTATGATTTTGGGATATTAGGCCATGAATTCCACGATTTATCCGCGAGTACCAGCCCAATCCGCGTCATCCGCGTTCTATGATTTGGCCTTTTTGGACACGCTCGTATTCCGAATATTGGGCGAGTTTCACCCCTACCCAATGATAATATACCTCTTTTGTGCCGCTTCGTAAAGCAGAAAAAGCAACGCCAACTCTATGAAGTTTTTCAGATGAAGCTGTTTCAAAGTAGTCGGTGACATAGAATCAGTGAAGATCAACGCTTACTTCTTCACCCCCATCCCAGCCTTCCCCCGTCAAGGGGGAAGGGGCTTAAAGTCAACGATAGCAAGCGTTTCTGCTCCTTCCACCTTGACGGGGGAAGGCTGGGATGGGGGTGATCTGAAGAAGGCAAAATCAACCGACCGACTACTTTGAGACAGCATCTTTTTAGATTTTTTCGCTTGACTGCTTAACGCATGTTTAGTATAATATTAACAAATGTTAATATGTGAGGATATTGTGGTGTTACAGCGAATTGAAGATATATAGCGGAGGTACATAGATGAAATGCTCAGTTAGTATGATAATTGGAATTGCTGTTGTCATTCTCGGCCTGGTTCAACTGGGGTGCGCGCATAAACCGGATAACAGTTACGCCGCCGTCAAGGTGGGACCCGAAGGAGAGGAGAAAGGAGAAAAGAAAGTGGTTATTGATGGAGTGGATCGCTATCGTGTAATAGAGCCGATGGTTGAGGGAGTCAGAATCATCCTGACGCATCGAGGGGAGAAATACTCTCCTGCTTATATCCAGGGCGTCTCCAGAGTCGCGTTCCAGGTGGCCGGTATCTGCCCCTGCGCGCCCACATGCGGCCCTGCTATGGGGCCAGAGGATTTGCTCAAGCTGCTGGGATATGGATACGAACACCTGCCTTTAAGCGGCGACGGTATTGACCCCGAAGAGGAAGTCGGCAAGCTGGTGTCGAGAGTGCAAGGCGAGATCAGCATTGGTCGGCCTGTGCTGGTCTGGCACGCATTCACCAACGCGGAGTGGGATGTTGTATACGGCTTCGATGATGAGAAGCATCAGTTCCTCGGTCGCGGCTCATACGCTGGCAATGATAAGGAGTATGCCGCGGCTGATGAGACCCGTACCGCCAAATGTGGGCATATCTGTGACCCGCTGGGAGCCATCATCATTGGTGAGAAAACCGGTGAGTTTGATGCCCGTAAGGCGGAACTGGCCGCTCTCAGGGAGGCTGTCAAACATGCCCATTCAACAAGAGGGAAGGATGAACTGGGCGGAGAGAAATGGGTCTTTCTGGAGGGATTCATGGCATACGACCGGTGGATTAATGATTTCAGGAATCCTGAGAAAACACGCGAGGCGGGCGATTCTTACTGCTATGGCATCTACAAATCCACGCACCGGGCTGCATCTGAGTTCCTCACTGAGATCGCACCCAAATATCCTGAAGCCACTCAGCATCTGGAACGCGCTGCAAAGTATTTTGAGGATGAAGCTGATATTCTGGACAGCGGTGCTGATTTGCTCTGGTGGGACGCGCCCAAAGGCCCTGATGCTGAACGTAACGCCAAAGCGGCCGAACTACTGAGCAAGGCTCGTGAGAGCTACGCCAGCGGAATCGACGAGATCCAGCGTGCAGTGCAGGCAATGAATGTGAAAGGCGCTATCGAAAAAACTGACAGTTCAGAGTAGCAGGAATCAGGTGACAATAACTGAAGAATTGAGTATTCTCTCAAAATCCAAGCATAAACAAGCTGGCAGCTTGTGGTACTAAATGACAAAGTAGTATTAGAAGCCTTGATTATATCCGGCTTTGGGGCTATAATATTCATTGGTGTCTCCTGTTCGGTTCTGAGGTTAATACTACCATTAAGTAACGCGTGACGGATTTGCTTGCCTATACTGCCGGTACCAGCCAAATCAAAATTCCATAGATAGGAATTGAGAATGTCAGATGTGCTAGAAGAGCAGATAGATAATGAAGATGAAGATACCCCTGAGGAGTTATATCTGAGATCGGAGCGATATGATAATATCTTCTATCACAGGGACAATGATCTGGTGCTGGAGCAACTGAAGCATGGCGACTTCGAGGAACCATCACTGGTGAATATACACACCCAGGCCAGGGATTTCACCATATTCCCCGGGTTTGACAAGCTCTTATCATTGCAGATGGCTAAAGGGCTGATCTCCTATGAGTACCAGACTTTCGCCGCGAAAAAGGTGCTTAATACCTTCCGAGGGCGGGCAATGCTTTGTGACGAGGTGGGGCTTGGCAAGACCATAGAGGCGGGGATCATCCTACTGGAGTATATACTGAGAGGACTGGCGCGAAAGGTGCTTATACTGACTCCGCCGTCCCTTACTACTCAGTGGAAAGAGGAGATGGAATCGAAGTTTGGCCTGGATTTCATCCTGCACGATGATCCAGATTTCAAAGGTGGTGGTGCGGATTCGTGGCACGTATATGATAAAGTTATAGCATCCGTTCATACTGCTAAATTGAAGAGAAACGCTGAAGAAATATCGAAGATAACTTATGACATGCTCATCGTGGACGAAGCTCACTACCTCCGAAACAGGAATACGCTGGTCTGGAAATTTGTCAACAGCCTGAAGAAAAAATACATGCTGATGCTCACAGCTACGCCCATACAAAACAGTCTGGAGGAGTTGTATAATATAATAACCATCCTGAAACCCGGACAACTCAAAACCGTGAGCGAATTCAAGAGAACCTTTATGGAGCGCGGAGAGCACTTAAAACCGAAGAATATCCTGCGACTGCGGGAACTGCTGGGCGGAGTGATGGTGCGGAATACCAGAGCACTTACGGATGTTCGCCTGCCGCAACGGAACGCCCGTATCATAAGGATACAACTGACAGATAAAGAGCGGGAGCTGTATGATGGATTGACGGATTATGTGAAACAGGGCTATCTGGATGCTAAAGAGAAGGGTCGCAGAACAAGCCTGTTCACGCTTCGCATTCTTCAGGAGGAGGTGGGAAGCAGTTCGCACTGTGTCGTTCCAACGCTGAAAAAGATGGTCGAAAAGAGCGAAGCGCAGGGGAATGGATTAGCAAAGTTTTACGATCTGGCAGCAAGCATCAGAGACAACGCCAAAACACAAGCCATGATGCAGGTCATAGAGGCTCATCAGGACAAGGTGATCATATTCACCAAATTCATTAAGACACTGGAGCATATATGCGACGTGCTGGATGAATACGGCATACCATTCTCCAAATTCATGGGTTCCATGAGCACGGCAGAGAAAAATCGCTCCATAGAAAATTTTGCAGGGGAAAACCGTATACTGGTGAGCACCGAAATTGGCGGGGAAGGCCGCAATTTGCAGTTCTGCAACGCGATCATCAACTATGATCTGCCCTGGAATCCGCAGCGCATCGAACAGCGGATCGGCAGAGTCCATAGAGTGGGACAGGAGCGGGAGGTGTATATATTCAACTTCTCGGCTGAAAACACTATCGAATCATATATACTGGATGTTCTGGACGCCAAGATCAATATGTTTGAGCTGGTAGTGGGTGAGATTGATATGCTCCTGGGCAATCTGAGTGATAGAAGAGACTTCGCCGACATAATCATGGATATATGGGTGAATTCCCAAACGCAGAAGGAATTGGAAAAAGGGATGGAAGATTTCGGTGAAAATCTGGTGGAAGCCCGGAAACAATACACAAGTATTAAAAACTACGATAACCACCTGTTTGGCGACTACTTCCACGCGTAGTATGGGGAGTAACAAGTGATGAGTGAAGAGTGATGAGTGACGGATTCTTGCCGCTCGTTACTTGATACTTGTTACTCGTTATTCATTATTCATTACTCATTACTCATTACTCGTTACTCATTACTCGTTACTCATTGCTCGTCACTTAAACGGAGTACAATAGTGGCATACGAAGATGCAGACGTGGCGAAAATTAGAGGCTTCGTGACGAAATGCCTTGAATCTGTAGGCGCTCTGGTGGAGTTTCCTGCATACAACTACGCCGAGGTGCTGCTTCCGGATGAGTTCGCCTGGCAGTTCGACGGCGAGAGCTACTTCAATCTATCTTTTGATTTCGATGTAGCACAGCGGCATGAGGATAGCGAGTTCGTAACCTACGGAAGCTATTTCCTCGACAGAGTAACCGATCTGGCTACTCAGAGAGGATTGACGTGTAAGAGGCATATTCTGGATGAAAATGCAGAAATCCGAAGTCTGCCCCAGAAGATGCGGGGGAAGATCTCTTTCAGGAACTGTCGCTCAACTTTCCTGGCAAACGCGCCTATGATCTACCACTATATGCTTCTCAACTTCAAAGTGTCATATATATCCGACGAGCGGAAGGACAGGATCGTCAGGATACTCGTCAATCTCAACACCGGACACGTGGACAATAACATGCTGAAAGCTGTCGATTCTGCCATCTTTACCGATAGCTCGCATACCAGCTACGCGGTAGAGGAGATGCGCTCTATTGATGATGCATATCAAGCAGCGACGAACGCTCTGGAGGAGCAGATACAGCCCACAATCCATGAACTCAATGGAAGAATCGGAGCGCGCATGAACGATGAGAAGAAGCGGATCGTGGAATATTATGATCAGATAGATAGCGAACTGAATCTCAAGCGCGATAAGCTGATAGAAAGTGAGAAAAAGGACGGAGTTAAATCCATTGATGATAAGCTCCGACTGAGCGAGATAGAGCGGCAGCGGCGACTTAATGAGATCGAGGAGAAGAACGCTCTGAAGGTATCTGTAATGCTATTCAGCGCGAGTCTGATCTCGCAGACCAAGATCAGGAACAGATATAGCGTAAAGCGAGGCAAGATTGAGCGAAGTGTCTATGTAGTATGGAATCCCATCCTGAATGACGTTGACCCATTGGCCTGTGAGGTATGCAACAGCGAAACAGTGGAGATAGAACTGTGCTCCAATTCTCATCTGGGATGTCACAGATGTGTGCGCGTTTGCAGCGTGTGTATGACTCGCCTCTGCACCAAATGCGGAATGACTGAATGTGCGGTGTGTGGCGATCCGCTATGTGATGACTGCAAGATAGTATGCGAAAACTGTGGTGACGCGTTATGCAAGGATCACATTGAGTTCTGCACGTGCAAAGAGGAGAAGAGACGTAAGGCCGCGGAAAGGGCGGAAAGAAAAGAGCGCAGGGAGCGAGAGGAAGAAGAGCATGTAAAGGAAGAGCGTATCAGCGAATTCCGTGATATTCCACTGCGGCTTTCGGAGTCGATGGAGCGGTATCACGACAAATACGTGAGGAGAAACATAGGCGCATTGGATCAGGTCTGGAAGAACCTCATAGTCAAAGCTGATGACATAATGGCACATGGGGAGGATGTCAAAGCGCGAGCCATATTTCAGCAATTGGATGCGAACTATCCACCCAATGCCTGTGTTAAGGCAAACCTAATCTTAACATATAAGAGGTGGAGTCAGAAAATGGCGTCGCTGGGTCCACAGGCGGTGCGTCTGGCCCCGCGCATGGCTCTGGCGCATACAGCTCTGGCTCACATACATGAAAAAAACGGGCATCCCCAGGCGGCGATAAACAGCTACGAGCAGGCAAGAAGGGTAGCGGGGGATGACGAGATGGATCTCTCAGTCAATGCCCTTTTCCGTATAGGGTGGATACTCTACGATCGCGGCAACTGGTGGGAAGCAGAACGCAGATGGGAGAAGGTACTCGAGATAGATCCGCGTTTCACTCCTGCGCGTCGGGCTTTGAGACAGCTATATTACTGATAAGTACCTGACCAGAATTATTTTCATCCTGATGTAGGGGCAGGTTTTATCTGACAATATGGTGTTCGCGGGACTATCAATCTTCGGATGAGCAGTGGTCAGTATCTCGAACAGGAAACCTCAAACCTGCCCTTGGCTTCCGCTCCACGAGGGTGGGTTTTGGGCGCTGAACGTGATGACCATCAAGAGCGTCGCAATGATAAACAGTAGTTAGAGAATCTATCAATAAAGATTAAACCCACCCCTATAAATCTCCTTTACCACAATTATGAATCGCACTCGTATGACAAAATAGAGTCAATCATTTTGCAGAGGATGGGAATAACATCAGCACAGAATATGTTTTTGAAGTTAAGATATGATCTGGATCATACAAAGGAATGGAGGTATCAGTTAATGAGAACACCGGCTCAGGATCACTGCTCGTTGCGGAAAAAACTGCCCGGAATTGTGGATGATGTTCTTACCAGCTATCAAGCGATACCCACCACACGGAATATAGGGGAAAATCCGCTTCCCAGCAAATCGACTGTCATCGAGATACTGGAGGGATTGAGGGAGATACTTTTCCCCGGGTATTACAGCGCCGATGAGCTTTGCTGGGAGAATATCGGGTATTTCGTTGGGAGCAAGGTAGATGACCTCTTCATTAAGCTAAGCGAAGAGATATTCAAAAGCATTATGCACGAACACAGGGAAAATGGCCATGTGGGCACCGAATGTTCAGGCAAGGCGGAACAGTGTGCTGTGGATTTCTTCGGAAATATACCCATGCTCAGGGATTTGCTGGCAGATGACGTTCAAGCGGCATACGATGGCGATCCGGCAGCCAAAAGCCTGGATGAGATCATATTCAGTTATCCGGGCATGTTAGCTGTCACCACTTATCGGATCGCTCACGAGCTTCATATTCAGGACGTTCCTCTGATTCCGCGAATTATGACCGAATATGCACATGGGATAACGGGCATTGACATACATCCGGGAGCCAAAATCGGCAGGAGCTTCTTTATCGATCACGGCACAGGCGTCGTCTTTGGCGAAACAACTGAGATCGGAGATCGAGTGAGAATATACCAGGGCGTGACTCTGGGCGCTTTGAGTGTTCCCAAAGACGGCACCGGAACCAGTATGAGAGGCAGAAAAAGACACCCTACCATCGAGGATGATGTCACCATATATGCAGGAGCGACCATCCTGGGTGGAGAAACTGTTATTGGAAAAGGCTCAGTTATCGGCGGTAATGTATGGCTCGTTGAGCCGGTTCCGCCGGGCACAAGGGTCACTATAGAAGAGCCTGAGCTGCAGTACAAAACTAACTCGGCGAAGGTATCAGCCTCATAATTTTCTGTCGCTGCTCTTCAGGCATGGTTCATGATTGTGGTAGCACTTTTGATTATGATATATATATTACGCTCTCGAAAATTCCCCCAACCCCCTTTTCAAGGGAGCCATAGGCTTACTCACTGCAATAGTTTACAGACCTGTCATTGACAAACCTTTAAAATTCGAACTCTAAAATTTCAGAATCATCATTCTGCCTGATTTTCACCACTATCGCCCGTATTTGCGGCATCCACTGGCAGCCTTCAGATGCGCTATCCAGATCATCCACTCGATCCAGACTTACCTGATTCTTTCTTATAGAGGATGGCTCGGCGATATTTGCCACCACGATGTAATGGGCTTCTTTGTAGGGATGATCACCAAATGTCACAGTAAATCGCAAGCGATCATCAGTGAGCATTGCATCCTCGATATACGCAGCGGAGCTAACGTGCGCCCGGTGTTTTTCGCCCTGCGACCAGATTATAGTGTGCTTTACTGCCGGGTCAGACCCCATTATTTTATAGACGTTCTCCGCGATCCGACCGCCGCTCAAGCACCAGTGATAGGCATCCGTCCCAGTTACTGCGCTATAGGCATCCGGATACATCCCCGCATGTCCACAGTCGGGTATGTTATCCTTGAATCTATAGGTCGAGTAATCAATAGGTCGCTGCTGCTGTATACCGGATATGGTGATGCCCTCAGCGATCGTATTCCAGTCCATCGTCATGTCGTACTCCGCCAGCTTCAGCAATGATATGGCGTATACCAGCCCATTCCATTGGACTATCCTGCCAAACCACCCGCCAGTGAACCACGTGGCTCCGAAGACCGGGATGGAGCCGTACCTCATGACTGGACGATCCGCAGGATTCCACAGGTAGATAAACGGCAGGCCGCGATATGCCCAGAGTCGCGCCTGATCCAGAAATCTTTCATCTCGCGTCAGTTCGTATGCCGCGATGTAGCAGTCAACCGCATGGGCAGCGGCCAGAACATCCGGCACATGAAGTTGTAGTTCCCACGTCTGAGCGCCTTCCGGGCGCATCTGTGAATCTAGGTACTTCAGTCCCTTTAGGCCCAATTCGATAGCTTCCTCGTCTCCAGTTGCCCGCGCATATCGGAATACGTTGACCAGCGAGCGGGCAGTATGCCCGGAAGAAGTGTCGTCGGTCTTGCCAAAAACGCTGTGCTTGGCATCTGGACGAAACGGGAATGTCCCGTCATCCCGGATTTGCCTTTTGAATCTGGAAAACCAGCCGGGAGGCGCGAGAAGCTGATTCACCGGGCCTTGATAAAACGCCAGATCCTGCCCCAGATTTCTATTGGTCTCCAACTGCTTCTTTGAAGCCGCATCCAGGACTTTTTTTGCCCGATCCAGTTCTTCCTGAGGAAGTTCCCCACGCGCAATCTCCCACATCAGATGGAGAACGTGCATCGGTACATACGCTGGCCCCCAAGGGTCGTTAATGGCTCGATGCCACTTGCTTTCTTCGGGGATCCAACTGGTTTCTGTGTAGTCCCTGATAGCGGCTCGTATGTGCTCCCTGTAATCATAAGGCATCTCCGGCGGCTCCGGAATACCGCCCACTGAGTCGAACCACAGCTTGATTACGTCATCCGCATCATGCCCCGGCGCGGCGAATATCCTGGCAGTTAGCGTGATTTCCTGTCCCGCTTTGAGCTTATAGGGTTTACTGGCTTCAAGTGCATTCTCCTGTGTCCACTCTGGTATGGTAGGAACAAATAATCCCATAAGGTGATTTCTCTGATCGTCCACAAAATTAGGGGATGCAAACTTGGCGCATAGGCGATCATGTGAGCCATCCCACTGTTGGAGGGGATCCCACATTATGCCAGTCATAATGCCATCGTTGATAATAGTCATAAGTGGTATTGTCACTTTGTTGGGATGAGGGACGAGACGATTGTTGACCGGCGTCGCGCAGAAATCGAGACCTGACGATCGCTCTCCGGGGAGGAGATATTCCAGACCCGGAAACAGGCCAATGTCCCGGTCTCTGCCAAAGCTGCCATCACCCACCAGCAGGTCGGGAAGGGAGAAGTGCGTCAGTTCCGCGTCTTCGCTGCATGATATGGATGATGAAACTTCGATGAACGGCAAATCCTGAGATAGGCTGAACGTGATCCTGCCTTCCCATCGCTTATGCTGGACAGGCAATTCCAGCTTTCCGTTGTCTATTCTACCGGATCTGGAATAGAGATCATGAGCTTCCATGTCAGTCGCGAAGAGATTACCCAGGCTCTTGAACGATGAAACCAGCGCCCAATTACCATCGCGATTGACGTAAATCAGTCCGATGCCATAGCCATAAGTATTTTTGGGGAGTACCAATCTTAGTCTTTTATCTTCTAAGACAAGATCCTCCGGAGATCTGCCGGGAGCTTGAGAAACGATGACGGACGCGGTTTTTGTATCAATAATGCCCCCATTCCTCAGCAATTGAACCTCCACGAAAGCTGGTTCCGGTGTTTCTCGCTCAACAAACATTATATCCCACTCCCGGACAATGCTTCGCGTCGCATCCAGAGGTGGAATTTGCTGCTGGACATCGACCTGAACAACAGCGATGTTGTCCCGATGAACAATTCTCACCTCCAGATCATCCATAGATGCTCCACCAACGTTGACGACCTCGCAATACGCTTTGGCGGCCTTGCCTGCCCATACTATCGCAGACTCTATCTCAAACGATTTTATAACCGCCTCGCCAGGTCCGCTGGGCACTGGGTTCAGGCCCACAGATCGCACGATCCACTTTGTATCAGACGTCGCCCCTACGAGAGCAACAGCCATACGCGTGATAGTGCCATCGTAGCCGCGAGCTTCGGAGAGATCTATGTTGTATATATGAAATTTCCCGTCCGGGATGATCTGGAAATTATGCCGATTTGGCGGCGGAAAACCTGATCCTGTAGAATACCAGACTTCCGCTTGCGAGCAGCCTGTGACGCTGGTACGAAATGTCAGAAAGCGCGCTTCATCTGACTTGATCTCACATGGCGGGCTTACAATAGCCGGCATCTCGCCGGACACGCGTACCTTCAGAGCATCGTTTTCCAGAGGCATCCCCTCCAGATCCTGATACGGCATCCAGAACGCCGCCGTTCCCGGATCAGAAAAATCGTAATTGGGTTTCGATGGTGGATCGCCTGAGACATTTCGCTCCATGATGGCTACATCCTTTATTTCCACCAGTTTGCCAGCGCCGTCAGGTGTGTCTATGCGGATTCGATAGAGAGTCTCTCCTGCCTTCCAGAATGGAAGTATGTAATAGGTATGGAATTTGCCATCGGCCATAATGCTGAAATTGGCTGAGTCATTACCGTTGAATCCGGCTTCCTCGCGTGATACGCCAGCCGCCCAGAATATCTGGCCACCACCCCTGACTTCGGATTTTATAGTCACACGAATATACTGAAAATCGCCAGTTGTCAATTCTATCCACGGGCTGCCTATGTAGGGATCAGACGCGGTGATTCGCATTTGCAGAGCGTTATTTTCCACAGATAGCGGCTCAACGCTGTGCAATGCTGTCCATTCCAATGTATCCCTCGCTGTGGTAAAGCTCCAGCGTTCCAGCGGCTTCTCAACAACGGCTTCCGCGTGCCCAGCGCTGCACATACTGGCCGTCAGAAATAATATGGCTATCAAAAGTATGCTACTCATATTTTCCTCCTCGTCGCGTTGTAGTCTATACAATGAATCTGTCATCCATTATAGACCAGAGAGGGAAAAATGACAAGCCATTTTGAGCATAGAACGAGACGGAGACAATGGGTTGTTGACTGGGCAGCGAATGTCTGTTAGAATATTTCTGAAGCAGAACTGGAAAAAGTCAACAAGACAAGGAGACCATAAATGAAACTGATGAGAATTGGGAAAACACCCCTTGAAGCATCTCGAATTGCGTTGGGCTGTATGAGGTTAAGTGACGACAGGGATAAGGCTATTGCTACACTCAGGTCAGCATTGGATCAGGGCATCAATTTCTTTGATCATGCCGACATCTATGGTCGCGGGAGGCGCGAGGAGGCGTTCGCTGCAATCTGGGATGAAGTCCCCGGACTTCGCAGTAAGATTGTGCTGCAATCCAAATGTAGTATTCGATTCGCCGGAGAGCCGGATGAACATGCACCCACTCGATACGACTTCAGCTATGAACATATTGTTCAGTCAGTAGATGGGAGCTTGCAGCGGCTCAAGACCGATTATCTGGACATCCTCTTACTGCATAGGCCAGATGCCCTCGTTGAGCCTGAAGAGGTAGCAAGAGCGTTCGATCATTTGCAGCAGGCGGGTAAAGTACGCTTCTTCGGAGTTAGTAATCATACTCCTTCGCAGATTCAGTATCTTCAGAAGTATGTAGATCAGCCAATGGCAGCTAACCAGCTTCAGCTTAGTGTCGTACATACGCATCTTATTGACGAGGGCATTGTCCTCAATCGATCTGATTATCCTGTACCAACGCGCGGAGAAGGTACTCTTGATTTTTGCCGAATACATGATATTACGATCCAGGCCTGGAGTCCGCTGGCAGGTGGCATTGTTTCGGGGAAGCCATTGGCCGAGCCAGATAAACGGATGGAAGAGACAGCAGCTTTGGTCGCTAAGATGGCTGAGGAGAAAGGTGTCAGCAAGGAGGCAATTGTGATCGCGTGGCTGCTCAGGCATCCTGCCCATATCCAGCCCATCATTGGTACGATGAATCCAACGCGAATCGCAGGAGCGTGTCAGGCAGATAACATTGAGCTAACGCGGGAAGAGTGGTATAGCCTGTTCGCGGCTGGGCGAGGACGGACGCTGCCATAAACCCTTATGATAATACGAATAATACCATATTATTCATTGACTGCCAGTCGATTTTTCTCTACCGAGTTAATCCAGTCGATCCGCGACTGCGCTTCCTCATATAGCTCCGTTCCGGGCAGGAAATCAAACGTCACTGCTCTGCGATAGAATCTCAAAGCATCGTCCCGTCTCCCCTGCTTTTCAGACCTCCGAGCAGCGCCGAGGTAGTTGATCACATTTGCAGATACATCTTCATAGTTCCGTAAGGCATCCAAAGCCTCCTGACCAGCTTCGCCGGACAAGCTTTCTTCGCCCCAGGCTTCCTTTTGAGAGAATATCGCTTTATCGTACATTCTTAATGCCTCAAACCACTGTTGGTTCCCATCATACGTACTTGCTTCACTCTCAAACTTCGTAAAATCAGCATTCAACTCGTTTTCGCCCAACGCCAGTTTGTATTTCGCGATGGTTTCCCTGGCTTTCTGGACCAGGCCTTTGCACTTAGACTGAATAGCTACTTCGGCGGCTGTATTGTATTTGTCAACGATGTTGCTGTATGACTCGATAGCTTCATCCCATTTTATCAGTTTTTCATAGCAGCGCCCTGCATCTACAAAAGCTCTCAAGGTAATGTAGCTTTCCGGGAATCTGGAAAGCTCATTATATTGCCGGATCGCTTTTCTCAGGCTCTCATCCTCCCCAAGTTGCTCATAGCAGTTGCCTATTGCGATCCGCGCATTAAAAGCAAGAATACTCTTGGGATATTTGCTAATAATCTTTTCATAGCCAGAGATCGCGTCCTCATATTTGCCAAGCCGATAGGAGGATTTAGCAGAATAGAATAACGCCTCACTGGTAGTCTGGGAACGTCCGCCGCTCTGGAGAATTTCCTGAAATTTAGCTTTGGCCTTTTCATATTTCTCGGCAGCAGATTCGGTTTCCTCATCACTATCCGAACTGGCCGGCGCAAATTCGCCTTCAGCAAATAAAGTCATAGCTCCCATCATTTTTAGCGCCGATCTTTCATTTTTCCTTGCCACGTAACCCACATATAGCGATATTGCAGCAATGAGAATAACTACCGCAGCTATTACACCAGCTATCTGCCGCCAATATTTATTTAGAAGGATGGTTAATTTGGCCGTTGTGGAGAGAAGCTTATCTTCTTTCATTCGTCTTCTTGTCGTTTTCGCCATTTTTAACGCTGCCTTTTTCTACCCGTCATGGGGTGATACAGAAGGATACCTTACACCTTCGGAGTCCTTTTATAGAACGCAGAACTGATTTTTCAGAGAAGAGATACGAGGATAGCGGCTCTGGATACATCTCATCAAATATTCTATCCTCCAGAACAGTTCTTACAGCTAGTAGCGGCGCATGTCGCGCAACCAGACCCGCCGGTGGAGGATTGGACTCCAGATGTATTGCTCTTTGATGCCATTGCGAAAACCGACATGAGACGCTTGGTTCTTGAATCACTGCACTTCGGACAGGAAACAGAATCAATATCTCGGCTCGATAGACACAGGTCCTCAAATTCAGTGCCACACTGCATACATCGAAATTCGTATATTGGCACCAGAAATCACCTCTGGAGATTCCTCGGTGAGAGGAAAGCTCAGGTGCAAGAGAAGTCCAGGGGTTAAATCCCCAGCTACAAGATGTTATGGAGCGGGCAACGGGGCTCGAACCCGTGACATCCAGCTTGGGAAGCTGACGCTCTACCAACTGAGCTACGCCCGCATCCAAATCGACCTATATATTATACAAATAACAGTCAACTATGTCAAGCAATTTTCCCGGCAGAGCGCAATTCATAATTGTGAAAATTGACCTTAACAACTATATTCTTGATCACCCCCATCCTAACCTTCCCCCATCAAGGGGGAAGGAACCGATAGTCTTCTCAACCACTGTCTTCTATGGGAAAAACGGGTGCTCTTGTCAAGCCCGAAATCCCTTCCCCCTTGATGGGGGAAGGTTAGTACTACAACGATGGTTCGACGAAAACAGTGGCCTGGTCGTACCTTCTCAGGGTAAACACCTTTTCACGAATCCGCTCCATTAGCCATTCTATGATTTCAACTTTGTCGAGAAGATCCA
>SDBT01004059.1_pt1 | contig 24981 bp, 23 predicted proteins | sample 2277101 | NCBI WGS metagenome assembly SDBT01 (sample SAMN10404973, study PRJNA504765) | marine sediment metagenome | isolation source: marine sediment core GS10_PC15, 103 cmbsf | place: Arctic Ocean: Southern Knipovich Ridge | collected 2010 | reverse complement strand
TATTTTTCTTAAGATGTCGTACAATATTCACACGAAGCAAAGTAAAGGTTTATTTAACCTTTACCAAAAGCTTATTTCTTTTTTCTCTTTGTTGCTTTCTTTGTTGCTTTTTTCTTTGTTGCTTTCTTTGTCGTTTTCTTCTTTGCTGCTTTCTTCTTGGCCATGTATCACCTCCTTGTTTACTTTCCCAACCTAATACCGAGATAACCTCTATAATTAATTTAGCAAATTGTAGATACCTTGTCAACACCTTTTGCTATTTTTTTTAATATTTTTTTAAAAAATATTTTACTCGTAAAAATATTTAAGAGCTAGAAAAATATTTTCGGTTTATTTTACTTTTTTATTGGTTAAAAAAAATCAGAATAGTTGTTTGAGGTTAATTTTTATTTTTTAAAAGCGGTATTTTTTTAGATCTAGACCACAAGCATTCTAGATTATAAAATTCTCTTGCCTCACCTAAAAAAATATGAAGTATTACATCAAAAAAATCAACTAAGGCCCATCGTGATGCCTCATCTTTTTCGCAGTGATGGCTTGCTTCCTTGGTTTTTTTAAAAGCTTTAATTACATCGTCACAAAGAGAATTAACTTCCCTAGCAGAAAAAGCAGAACAAATAACAAAATAATCGCACAGGCCACTGGTATCTTTAACTTCTAATATCTTTATATCTTCTGCCTTTTTAGAAGAGATAAATTCAGCTATTACCAGAGCTTTTTCTCTACTTTTGATCACAAATATTCCTTGATAATACGACGTAATTTTGGCTCAATAGATTTGTCAACATTGCCAACACAGGAAAGACAAACCCCTTTTCTTGTGAATACCGCTTTAGCTATTTTTTGTATATCTCGGGGGTTAATGCTGTCTATCTCTTTTTTTATTCTTTCTACTCCCAAAATCTTATTCACCGTTAGATATTGCTCAGCTAGATAAAACATCCTTCCTTGCGGCCTCTCTAAAGTCATAGCTGTTTGACCGAATAAATAATCTTTTGCCCTAGAAAGCTCACTTTTTGGCACCTGTTTTTCCCTAAGTAAATCCAAAACCTTTAAAATAACAGTAAAAGCCGAGGGCAGAGTTTTTCCATTGAGTCCTGTATGAATGACAAAGGCACCACTATCTTTATACTTTCTTACCTCAGTCGATATGTCATAGCATAAAGATCTTTTTTCGCGCAATTCCTCAAACAAACGGCTGCTCATGTTAGCTCCTAAAATTATATTGAGGAGCTTTAAGGATAGCTGCCTTCTGTCATTAGCTTGAAAACTTCTAAATCCTAAACAAAGATGAGTCTGTTCTAATTCTTTTTTCTCAATAGAAATATTAATGCCTTTGGCTTGCGGCGGCGCAACTTCGCACATCTTAGACGGTGTCTTATTGTTTTTTACTTTTTTCTTTATTGCCTTAATTATCTTTTCTTTGTTAAAATTACCACTAAAACTCACAACCATATTGCCTGACGTATAATTGAACTTACAAAAAGAAGATATCTCCTTTCTGGTAATATTTCTTACTGTCTTACTATAGCCTATCACTTCCTCGCCAAGAGAATGCTTATGCCATAGCATTTTATCAAGCAGAACTGCCGCGCGAATTGAAGGCAAATCATTATACATTTTTATCTCTTGGAGTATTACCTTTCTCTCTTTATTCACCTCTCGGCTATCAAGCAAAGGGTAATATGCCATATCAAGAAGAATGTCCAATGTGGAAAGGATGTTTTTATTAATGATGCAAGCATAATAAGCGGTAATTTCTTGTGAGGTGAAAGCGTTGAGGGAGCCGCCGCGGCCTTCGATTTCGTGTTTTATTTTAAGATGAGAGTACTCACGGCTGCCTTTAAAAACCATATGCTCAAGAAAATGAGCTATTCCTTTAAGCCTCTTTTTTTCAAAACGCGAACCAACGCTAAAAAATATTCCAACGGATGCTGTCTCTATATTATCGAAATTAGAAAAAATTAATTTCGAACCATTAACGTCGATTATTTCGAACATAAACCCTTAACGTAAACTCCTAGTTTGTTTAAAAAATCTTTATCTTTATAATGACTGTCAATATATTTAACAATACTGCTTCCTACTATAACACCATCACTAAAACTGCTTATAGCCGAAACCTGTTCTCTTTTATGTATACCGAAACCCACGCAAACAGGGATAGTAGTAATTCTTTTTATAGATTTAACATGCCGGGAAACTTCAGATATCTTTATTTTCTTGGGACCAGTTATGCCTGTTACAGATATATAATAAATAAATCCTGATGACTTTTTAACAATCTTCTTTATTCTTCGATAAGATGTAGCTGGAGTCACAAAAAGTATTGTATCGACAGAAAGCTGTTGCGACTTTTTCATACAATAAGCACTCTCTTCTAAAGGCAAATCAACTACTATAAGCGCATTGACATTGTTATCGCTTAGATTTTTGAGAAATTTATCAATACCAAATTGAAGTATTGGATTGTAATAAGTCATTGCTACCAGTGGTATTCTCAAAGATGAGCCTAAAATCTCTAAGGTTTTAAAAAAATTATTTAAATTTGCCCCTCCCTTTAAGGCTTTAGTGGTTGCTTTCTGAATAATTGGACCATCAGCAAGAGGGTCGGAAAAAGGGATTCCCAGTTCTATAATGTCCACTCCGGACTCCTGAAGGGTTAAACATATATTTTTGGTTGCAGATATGGTTGGAAAGCCAAAGGGAACGTAAGCTATAAAAGCTTTTTTCTTGTCCTTTTTAAGTTGTTCGAATTTTTCAGAAAGTCTCATAATTTCGTATTGCGTATCGCGGATTGCGTATCGCGATACTCGATACGCGTTACGCGATACGAGTTATTGTTTTTTCTTAGCCATATATTCCTGAATAATGCCTAGATCTTTATCGCCTCTGCCCGAAAGGCAAACTATAACAATGGCTCCTTTTGCTTTCTTAGATAGCTTTTTTAAATAATAAACAGCATGTGAAGTCTCAAGGGCCGGTATAATCCCCTCTGACTCACAAAGAAGGTTAAAGCCCTCTATAGCTTGACTATCGCCGACAGCCTCGTACTGAGCCCTTTTTGTTTCTTTATAAAATGAGTGTTCAGGCCCCACTCCGGGATAATCTAAGCCCGGGGCAATTGAATGTGCGTTTTGAATCTGCCCAAACGAATCCTGTAACACATAAGACTGTGACCCTTGAAACACCCCTGGTTTGCCCTTTACAAGACTGGCTGAATTTAAAGAATTTAATCCAAAACCCGCAGCTTCAACTCCTATAAATTTTACAGTTTTATGATTATAAAATGGATAAAACAAGCCCATAGCGTTACTGCCGCCGCCAACACAAGCTAATAAATAGTTTGGCAATTTGCCTTCTTTTTTAATTATTTGCTTTTTTGCTTCTTTTCCTATAACAGATTGAAAATCACGAACCATCATGGGGTAAGGATGAGGCCCAACAACAGAGCCAAGGAGATAGTATGTGTCTAAAACATTAGTAACCCAATCCCTGAACGCTTCATTGCAAGCATCTTTAAGGGTGCAGGAGCCACTAGTGACAGGTGTAACTTTAGCTCCCAAAACTTTCATACGAAGAACATTCATGTTCTGACGCTTGATATCCTCAGCTCCCATATATATCTCGCAATTAATTCCTAAAATAGCGCAAGCTGTCGCCACAGCCACGCCGTGCTGGCCGGCTCCTGTTTCAGCTATAACCCGCTTTTTTTTCATAAATTTAGCCAATAACCCTTGGGCTAATGAGTTGTTGATTTTGTGTGCACCGGTATGCAAAAGATCTTCCCGCTTAAGGTATATTTTCATACCTAGCCTTTTGCTTAAATTTGCAGCGTAATATAATCTAGTAGGCCTTCCTGCATATTCTTCAAGATAAAGATCAACGCTCCTTCGAAATCTTTTATCAGAACGTGCCTTGCTGTAAGAGGCTTGAAGGTCTTCTAAGCATACCGAAAGAGTTTCGGGTATGAACTTCCCTCCGAACGAACCAAAATATCCTTTTTTATCCGGTATCTTCATGTTTTTATTAAGTTTCTTTAGCTTTCTTGATGAATGCCTTCATCTTGCACTCATCTTTTTTACCGATAAGCTTCTCAATTCCACTCGCAACGTCTAAAGCATAAGGTTTGATCTTCTTTACCTTACCTAGATTCTTGTCTGTAAGCCCTCCTGAAATAATAATATTTTTTCCTTCTTTAATAAGCAAGGCTAATTCTTTTAAGGCATCGACAGAAAGTCTGCTTTGGCCTTTTTGCTTATCTTCATAGCGAATATCCGCAAGATAAGCATCAACGCTGTATTTATTGATAACTTCTGAAAATGATCCGCAGGAAGAAAAAATAGTCTTAACCACTCTGAATTCACTCTTAAATTCATTGCAGTACAGAGGGGTTTCGTCGCCATGAAATTGAAGAATATCAAGACTAAGCTCTTTAGCTATCTCAAAAACATTTTCTTTTTTCTCATCGACAAAAACGCCTGCTTTCATAACATAAGGACCTAGCTTTTTGATAATTTTTTTGGCAGCATCTTTACTTATGCAGCGCGGACTCTTCTTTGTGAAAACAAAACCTAAAACATCAGCCCCAAATTGGCAAGCAGCCAAAGCGTCATCTATATTTGTTATACCGCAAATTTTAACTCTAATCATTTTTTCTAGTATTAAGGATTAAGACGCTCGCTTTCGCTCGCTCTAAGAATTAAGAAAATATTCACTTAATCCTTAATCCTTACCACTTAATCCTTCATTAGGCGTCTATATTAAGCTCTTTCACCTTATCTTCTATGGACTCAGCTCGCATAAACGACTCACCCACTAGAACAGCATCTGCCCCTAGCCCTTTCATGACAAGCACATCCTTGAAAGATTTTATACCGCTTTCGCTTACTTTTGCCACATTTGAAGGAATAAAGGGCATCAATTTCTGAGAGTGTTTTATATCAACACAAAAAGTGTGAATATTTCTGTTGTTTATTCCGATGATATCCACACCTATATTTAGAGCTTTTTTTAATTCTTTTACAGTATGGACTTCCACCAATGCATCCATACCCAAATCTTTAGTCACTTTATAGAGAACGGCTAGCTTTTCTTCGCCCAATATCCCCATAATAAGAAGAACAGCATCAGCACCTACAGCTCTTGATTCAAGAATTTGAACTTTATCAAGTATAAAGTCTTTGCGCAAAATAGGCAAAGAAATTTCTTTTTTTATAGCCTCAATATAATTTGTTTTTCCTAAAAAGAAATCCTCTTCGGTAAGCACCGACAAAGCCTTCACTTTACCCTTCTTGTAAATCTCGGCTATCTCCAACGGCGCGAAATCTTGACGTAATATACCAGCTGAAGGAGAAGCCTGCTTTATTTCTGCAATAATGGCTATTTTACCTTCGTTTTTTATAGCTTTCTTAAAAGATAAAGGCGTAGGTGTTTTTTTTATTAAAGCCAAAAAAGCCTCACTATTTTTTCGTAAAACCTTATTTCGTTTTTTCTTTGCTTCTAATATTAGTGATAATATCTTATGCATTACTTATTAAAAACTCCTTAAATTGTTTAAACTTATCGTAGACTTTGCCTTCATCAATTAAACTGGCCGCCAGCTTTACGCCTTCTTTGAAATTTTTAACTTTCCCTAATAAATGAAGGCATGCACTTGCATTAGCAAGCACTATATCGCGAGGCGCTCCTTCTTTACCCTTAATGATATTATTAATAACTTTAGCCGAAGATTTTGCATCTTTTACTAATATATCCTTTATAGATATCTTTTTTAAGCCAAAATCTGATGGATTAATGCGAATACTGCTGACCTTGCCGCCACGTAAATAAGCCCCCTTAGTTGGCCCAGTTAATGATATTTCATCGCCGACATCACATCCATAAACAACAAGTGCTTTTTGGGTGTTGAGCTTGCGCAAAACCCTTGCCAAAGGCAATACCAACTCGCTTTTATATACACCTAATAGCTGATAATTTGCGAAAGCCGGATTACACAATGGGCCTAAAATATTAAATATAGTGCGTATCCCCATTTCCTTTCTTATAGCCGCTATATTTTTTAATGCTGGATGATAAAGCGGTGCATAAAGAAATCCTATACCGACTTCATCAATGGCTCTTTGCATAACAAAAAACGGAGCTTGAATATTTATTCCCAAAGCTTCAAGTACATCAGCGCTTCCGCAATTTGAAGACATCGCTTTGTTGCCATGTTTAGCCACCTTAGCCCCTGATGCACTAACCACAAAAGCTGTGGCTGTTGAAATATTAAACTTATTTAATCCTGAACCGCCGGTTCCACAGGTATCGATAATAGCCCTAAAAGAGCCAGGACCGCCAAAAACATCAGGTCTTACTTTTATTTTTTTTGAATATTTTCGTACAATCGAAGCAGCGGCAGCGATTTCATCTTCAGTCTCACCTTTCATTTTCAAAGAAACAAGCAAAGTAGCGATCTGAGATTGGCTTAAGGAACCTTTAAATACTTCTTCAAATATGTTTTGCGATTCTTTAAAGGTAAGATTTATTTTTTCAGTAAGTTTTTTAAGAATCTGTTTATTCATATTTTTATAAAATTATCCAGCAGCTTTTTTCCTTCGTCGGTTAATATAGATTCAGGGTGAAACTGAACTCCGTAAAGAGGAAAATTCTTCATTTTTACTGCCATTATTATACCATCCTTAGTATGAGCCGTAACAGTTAAAATTTTAGGGCGGGTTTTCTTTTCAATGACAAGCGAATGGTAGCGTGTGGCCGAAAAAGGATTCTCGATCCCTTTAAACAAGTCTTTGCCGTCATGATAAATAAGTGAAGTTTTTCCGTGCATAATCTTTTCGGCTTTTACAATTCGCCCTCCAAAAACATTAGCTATACATTGATGCCCTAAACAAACACCTAGAATCGGAACCTTATTGTGAAATTCTTTTATAAAATCACAGCTGATACCGGCATCAGCCGGACGGCCCGGACCAGGCGAAATAACTGCTCTGTTGAATTTTAATTCTTTTATTTTATCTACACTGATAGCATCGTTTCTGTAAACTACAGCCTCAGCGCCAAGCTCCTGTAAATATTGAACAAGGTTGTAAGTAAAAGAATCGTAATTGTCTATAACCAATACTTTCATAATTTTGTTTAGTATTGCGTAGTTAAAGTACGCAATACTCGATACTCAATACGCAATACGCAATACGCAATTATTGTTTGGTTCGCTTTATTTTTGCTCCCAATTTTTTAAGTTTATTCTCTATGTGCTCGTAGCCTCTATCAATATGATATACTCTTAAAACCTCGCTTCTACCTTCTGCCGCTAAACCTGCTATAACAAGAGCCGCTGATGCACGCAAATCTGAAGCCATGATTTCGGCCCCATAAAGTTTGTCTTTACCGGCAATAATACAGTAAGGTCCATTGCGTTGGATAGAAGCACCCATGCGATTAAGTTCGGCCACATGCATGAATCTATCAGGGTAAATCTTTTCAGTAATTAAAGAAATTCCGTCAGCAAAACACAAAGAAACCATAAATTGAGCTTGTAAATCCGTAGGAAAACCCGGATAGCACAAAGTCGTTATGGTAATAGGCTTTAAGCGCTGTCTTGGCTTAACAAATATGGTTTTATCCTTATCGATGCTTATATCAGAGCCAATGTTTTTGGCCGCATCAATTACCGAAGTTAAATGGAAAGGTTCAGCGCCTTTAATGCACAAAGGTGATTTTGTAGCAATGCTCGCGGCGATAAAGGTTCCAGCTTCAATTCTATCGGCAATGTTATTAAAAACACAACCATTAAGTTTCTTTACACCTCGTATTTTTAAACGATAGCTTCCTTCACCTTCTATCTTTGCTCCCATTTTTTTTAGAAAATGAGCCAGGGCCTCTACCTCAGGTTCACAAGCAGCATATTCAATAAAGGTTTCTCCCTGGGCAAGAACTGCCGCACTCATGACATTGGCAGTCGCAAGTACAGAAGAGCCGAAGGGGCCTCCTAAATATACATGCGATCCTTCTAGCTCCCGTGTTTTAGCAAAGCAATACCCTTTATCTATTGAAATATCAGCACCTAAATCACGCAAGCCCTTGATATGCAAATCAACCGGTCGCGGCCCGATAACACATCCTCCAGGAAGAGCGACTTTAGCTTTTTTCCTTCTAGCTAATAGCGGCCCTAAACAGCAAAATGATGCCCGCATAGTGCGAACTAGACGATAAGGAGCAACATAGCCTTTACTTGCCGAACTTTTAATTGTAAGTATATTATTCTCAAACTTAATCGACTTGCCTAAAACCTCTAATATTTTAATCATAGTCCTGATATCCATAAGATCAGGAACATTATTTACAACACACTCCTCATCTGTTAAAAGAGTTGCAGCCATAATTGGTAAAGCCGCGTTTTTAGAACCATTAATACTTACGGTACCTGACAACTTTGATTTATATACTATAAATTTATCCATATTTTCGTATTGCGTAACGCGTATCGCGTATCGCGTTTTTTTCTAATACTACTCCACGAAAATGACCGGAGTAGTCCTTGATCCACTCTTTTATTTCATAACAACCCTTAGATAAAACTTTTTCTTCGATAGCTCTACGATGCCTGTAACCGAATTCCATTATCAGATACCCTTTGTTTTTTAAATGCTTGTAAGCTTCATCTAATATTCTTGTTATATAATCAAGACCGTCGAAACCAGCATCTAATGCCCTCTGCGGCTCATAACAAAGTGATCCTTTTACCTGCTGACTTTGGACATAAGGAGGATTACTTACGATTAAATCAAAAGCATCTTCCTTAAAAGCGTTGAGCAAATCTGAATTCACCAGCTTTGTACGAGAAGAGTTAATCCTCTTATTTTGCAAGGAAACTTCGAGAGCCTCAAAGCTTATATCAGAGGAAAAAATATCAACTTTTTTGTTTATAGATTTATCTATGGCTATCGAGATATTAGCACACCCGCAACAAAGATCTAAAACAGATAAAACATTATTATTCTTTATAATCTCTATAGCTTTCTCAACTATAAGCTCTGTTTCTTTGCGTGGTATGAGAGTGCACCTATCAACGCAAAAAGTAAAACCAAAAAACTCTTCTTTGCCCAGAATATAAGCCAAGGGCATGCCTTGAACATAAGCTGCAGTTACTACCCCTAATCTTTCTATGATCTCCTTATCGAGACAGATATCCTGACAGAGCGCAATCGGCATATCTTTACCCAAAGTGCTTTTGATAAGGTAACGTAAATCAGTGTTGCTGTAAATCTTTCTATTTCCCGATAGCCACTCTTTTAACTTCATAATTTCGTATCGCGTAACGCGTATCGAGTATTGCGTTTTTTCTATCCGCTAACCCTGCCTGCCGGCAGACAGGCGCTATACACTAAACGCTAATTTAAGTAAGTCCTTTTGCTTCATATATTTTCTTTCGTTCTTCCTTGATCAATTCTTTTATTACCATATCCAGATCACCGCCTAGAATTTCTTCTAATCTATAAAGAGTTAAATTTATTCTGTGATCAGTGACTCTTCTCTCGGAAAAATTATAAGTCCTTATTTTTTCGCTTCTATCACCAGTCCCTACCTGAATTCGACGGGTTTCTGTAATCTTACTCCTTTCGTCTTTAATTCTTTTTTCCATAATACGTGCTTTAATAACACGCATAGCTTTTGCCCTATTTTTTATCTGCGACCGCTCATCCTGGCATGTTACAACCGTACCTGTTGGCAAGTGTGTCAGACGAACCGCTGAATCTGTAACATTAACGTGTTGGCCCCCCGCACCAGAAGAACGAAAAGTATCAATTTTTAAATCTTCAGGATTTATTGTTAAATCTACTTCCTTGGGTTCAAACAATACAGCAACCGTAACTGTTGAAGTGTGTACACGGCCACCTGATTCAGTAGAGGGAACTCTCTGAACTCTATGGACTCCTCTTTCAAACTTAAGACGGCTCCAGGATTTATTCCCTCTTATTGAAAAAATTATCTCCTTAAAACCGCCTATCTCCGTATCACTTGAACTTAAAACTTCTAATTTCCAAAAATTACGCTCCGCATAGCGGGAATACATCTCAAAAAGCGAGGCAGCAAACAAGGCCGCTTCATCTCCTCCAGCAGCAGAACGTATTTCGATTATAACATCTCGCTCCAGCTCGCTTTCTGAGAAAACCTTGTCTTCTATGTCCTCTTCTATTGTTGCTATCTTGACTTTCAACTCTTTTAGTTCTTCTTCAGCCAAATATCTCATGTCCTGAGGCTCGTTAAAGTCGGACGACATAGTTTCCAGATGCTCTTTTTCTTTTAAATAACCTTCTTTGGTTTGGAGAAGTTTAATTATTTTTTCTAGATAAGAGAATCGCTTAGCAAGCTTAGTGTATCTATCCCGGTCTTTAATCAATTCTTGAGTAGACAGCTGCTTGGAGAGCTTTGCATGCTCTTCTTTTAGTTTTTCAGTATTAATCACTTTTATTTCTTTTTGCCGTATTTCTTTAAGAATTTGTCTACTCGGCCTTCAGAGTCAACAAACTTCTGCTTGCCTGTGAAAAAGGGATGACAATTAGAGCAAATTTCAACATTAATGCTCTTTTTAGTGGATTTAGTATGTACAACATGTCCGCAAGCACACATGATTGTCGCTTCTTCATACTTAGGATGCGTTTTCTTTTTCATATCGACCACCTCTGTTTTATTATTGAGGGAGACTTCTCGAGGGCAACGCCCGAGAGAAGGAGTACCCCTGCTTCATTATTTATTTATTCAAAGTAAGCAAAAATTCTACATTATTCTTTGTTTTAGAGAGCTTTTCAAGCAACAATTCCAGCGCCTCTGCCGAATTAAGCTCATTCAATGCTTTTCTAAGCACCCAAATTCTCTGCAATTCGTCAGGATGTATAAGTAGCTCCTCACGACGAGTGTTTGAACGCTTAATGTCGACTGACGGATATACACGTCTTTGGAAAATGCTTCTATCCATAGTGATTTCCGAATTCCCGGTACCTTTAAACTCTTCAAAAATAACATCATCCATACGTGAACCGGTATCAACGAGTGCTGTTGCGATTATTGTTAAAGATCCTCCTTCTTCGAGTGCACGAGCTGCTCCGAAAAAGCGTTTCGGTTTATGAAGAGCGTTAGAGTCAATTCCTCCGGAGAGTATTCTTCCCGAATGAGGCTCTACTAAATTATAAGCTCTGGCTAACCGAGTAATACTATCTAAAAGTATTACTACATTCTTTTTGTGCTCAACAAGCTTTTTAGCTTTTTCAATAACCATCTCCGCAACTTGTACATGCCTCTGAGCCGGTTCATCAAAAGTCGACGAGATAACTTCGCCATCAACTGTGTTTTTCATTTCAGTTACTTCCTCCGGCCTCTCATCAATAAGAAGAACCATGAGGGTCACATCAGGGTAGTTCTTTGTAATAGAATTAGCTATCTTTTGCAAAAGCACTGTTTTACCGCTATAAGGCGGAGCGACTATTAAACTTCTTTGCCCCTTTCCTATGGGACACAATATGTCCAATACGCGGGTCGAAAGCTCATCAGGATCAGTCTCAAGAATAAATCTTTCTTTGGGATAAATGGGCGTGAGATTGTCAAAAAGTATACGACTTCGTGACTCATCCGGATGCTCAAGATTAACCGCTTCTACCTTCAACAAGGCAAAGTATTTTTCGTTATCTTTTGGGGGACGAATCTGCCCAGAAACAGTATCGCCTGTTCTAAGAGAGAACTTTCTGATTTGTGACGGCGAAACATATATATCATCGGGTGATGGTAAATAATTATAATTTGTAGCTCTTAAAAACCCGAAGCCTTCAGGTAATACCTCCAGCACACCGTCTCCAAACATGAGACCTTTTCTTTCGGCCTGAGCCTGCAAGATCTTAAAGATAAGTTCTTGTTTCCTCAAACCGCCAACACCGTTGACTTTTAACTCTTTTGAAATCTTATTAAGCTCCGAGATTTTCATCTCTTTTAAAGTACCGATATCGACATTGTCGTCTATGTTTATCGGTTTACTACTTTTTGGTTTTGCTTTAGCTTTTTCCACAATAATTCAACCTCCTTTTGTAAAAATTCAAATTCTAAATTGTTCTCAATAATATAATTAACCTTTTTGTTTTTTTGCCTATCCGCCATTTTATACTGCAAACGCTCTAGCGCCTCTTTTTGTGTAATTGTATACTTTTTGATAATGCGCTTAAGAAGAATTTTTCTATTAGCAAAAACTAAGATAGTATAATCGAAATTTCTTTCCAAACTCTTCTCAAAAAGAAGCGGAACCTCGGCAAAAAACAATCTATTCTTAACTCTTGACGCCTTTACCCAGCGCAAAAGATCCTTAATTATTACTGGATGTACAATTTTTTCTAGAATACTTTTTTTATCTTTGTCGGAATATATTATGGCAGCCAGCGATTCACGCGAGATTCTTCCCTCACGCAAAACCTGCGGAAACACCTTTTTTATTTTTTTATAAACCGCACTGTTTTTATCTTGATAGTAGCCGTGAATGACTTTATCCGCATCAAAAACAAAAGCCCCTTTTTTCTTAAAAGCCTTTAAAACTGTACTTTTTCCGCTTGCCGGACTTCCTGTTATTGCAATCACCGCCATAGCATCACCATTCTGGACTCTAGGAAAGAGCCATGCTGCCCCAATCGTTACCACATTTTAAATTGACCTTTATGGGAACGCTTAAATCTAAAGCGCTTTCCATGTGGTCTTTAATTAAGGCTTTAACCTCCTCTATCTCATTCTTCGGTACGTCAAAAATAAGTTCATCGTGTATTTGAATAACCATTTTTGTTTTCAGTTTTCTAATATGTAATTGCTTATATATTTTTACCATTGCAACCTTAATAAGGTCGGCACACGAACCTTGTATAGGAGTATTTATAGCCTGACGTCTGGCGAATTCTCTTAACTGAACGTTAGTGCTTAGAATATCAGAAAGAATACGGCGTCTTCCCAATATTGTCTCAGCGTATCCTCTTTCTACTGCCTGTTCATATATCTCATCCATATATTTCTTTACACCCTTATACCTTTTAAAATAGTCATCAATAAAGTTTTCTGCTTGCTCCAAGGAAACTCCCAGCTCACGGGAAAGCCCGTAGGAACTCATTCCATATACAATGCCGAAATTAACGCGCTTAGCTGTCGTGCGCTGATCAACTTCTACCTTTTTAACATCTACATCAAAAAGCAAACTAGCTGTAAATTTATGTATATCCAGATCTTCTTTGAAAGCCTTACACAGATTTTTATCACCCGAAAGATGGGCTAAAATACAAAGTTCAATTTGAGAATAATCACCTGAAAGTAAGTATCCGTCTTTAAAGCTAGGTACAAAAGCACTCCTGAGCCAATCAGAAAGCTCGCCCTTAACAGGTATGCTTTGTAAATTAGGCGAAGAGCTGGAAAGACGCCCGGTCTGAGTTGAAGTTTGGTGAAACTGGGCGTGCAATACCCCTTTATTTTTTTCGGCTGCCTCAGCTATCGGAACAACATAGGTGCTTTTTAACTTATTAAGGTATCGGTAATCTAAAATGATTTCAGCAATAGGGTATTCGCTCGCAAGCTTACTCAAAACTTCTTCGTTTGTGGAAAAGCCTGTCTTTGTTTTCTTAATGGGCTTTATCTTCAACTCGTTGAAAAGAACTCCCTGAAGCTGCTTTGGTGAATTTAAATTAAACTCATGTTTCGCTATTTTATAAACTTTTTCTTTTGCCTTGCCCCTTTTTTTATCAACCTCTTTAAGTAATTTTTTTAAAATATCTGTATTAATTTTTAAACCTTGCATCTGCATATTGGCTAAAACCTCGACTAAAGGCATTTCTATATCAAAAAATAATCTATCAAGGCCTTTCTTTTTCAATTCTTTGCTAAAATAAGTATACAAACGCTTTATGTAGCAAGGATAATCCTCAGGAGTAAGCTCTCCTGTGTTTTCTTTTAAATAATATAAAACCAATGCTTGTAAGCTATAGTCCATTAATGAGGCATCAAGAACGTAAGCGGCAATCTTGATATCAAATATTTTTATTGAAAAATTAAGATCATTCAATTCATGCATCTGATCTTTAAAAGCATACGTCACTTTTTCAAAACTTTCATCATTTAGGAATTCAAAAGCTGAATCTTTATCGATTCTGCATACGTTTTGATCACAATCATGCACAAACATATCACAGCCTCGAATAAAAAAATGAAATTGCTCTTTAGCCAAAATATTTTTTATGTCTTTGCTGCAACCTTCCTTGAGCGTAATATTCTTTTTCTTTGACGGAGACATGTCTTTTAATAAACCCTTAAACTCAAAATCAGAAAATATTTTGCGCAAAGCTTCTCTGTCCGGATCTTTCAGGCTTAGATCCTCTGTGCTATAGCTTAGATCGCAAGGTTCTAACGTTATCAGCTCTTTACTTAAAAAAACCTCTTTTTTATATTTTTTTAAAATATCATGCATTTTTGGCTTCAGCTTATCTAAATTTTTAAATATATTATCTATATTTGAAAACTCCTGTATCAATTTTGTGGCGGTAACTTTTCCTATTCCTTTGGCTCCGGGAACGTTATCGCTTGCATCTCCGGCTAATGACAAATAATCAATGATCTGTTGAGGCTTAAACCCAAAATCTTTAAAGAACCTATCTTTGTTTATAAAAACATCTTTGCTTTGATTAAATATCTCAACGTCATCGCAGGTAAGCAGCTGATAAAAATCTTTATCCGAACTCACGATAACAACCGAAAAATTATTAGCAAGAGCCTTTTTGCACAAAGAAGCTATTACGTCATCAGCTTCATAGCCTTGTTTTTGAATAATAGTTATTCCCATTGCCTCAATTAACTTTCTTATGTGGGGCAGTTGTAAGCCCAAATCATCTGGCATGGGCCGTCTATTTATCTTGTACTCTTTAAATTTCTCAGTGCGAAAAGTCTTTCGCGAAACATCAAAGCACATCCCTACATATTTGGGGCTATATTTAGAAAATATTTTCGTAAGTATTCTATGTACGCCATAAATAGCTCCTGTAGGAAAACCTGAAGCTGTCGCAAGATTTATCGCGTAAAACGAACGATAGCACAACGAAGTGCCGTCAATGAGATAAATTGAATCTTTAGACATCACGGAATATGCAGGTACATGTTCACTCAAGCAAAGTAGTATGTTTTGGCTCTACAATAACAATATTACAAGGAATGTAGTGACGCAACCTTCATGCTTTTTGTTATAGACACTATATTATCAATTAATGATACATTTTAGATGAAAAGGCTGGTATATTTTATTCTTTTCGGGTTACGCGAAATACTGCTGTAAGAGCATCTTTCAGTTTATCTGCGGCTGATAAATAATCGTCCTTCTCAATATAATCTAAAGCATTCTTGGTATTAATATAAGCCTGCTCTCTTAAGAGAAGCCTCTCGGCTTGAACCATGAACTCATGGGAATCATTGTTTATTTTATCATCAGGGGCATTAATAGAAAGAACGGTCCTGAACTCTTTGATGGCAGTTTCATAATCCTGGGCCGAAAATGCGTTATTGCCTAAATCAAAATGAAGCCTGGCTTCCTCAATGTTTTTAAGTCTTGCTTGCTCATGTTTATAAATAAGATCTCGGGAAAGCCTGGCTGCTTTCTCTTCGAGAATAGCTTGCCTGATTTGGGGATAAGTTCCTAATTTTAAAAGGTGCTGACGTGAAACTTCCTGCCAGTACTCGCCTTGTTCCCCGGAAAGGTATCTCTTTTTCCAATATAAAGTCGCGTTTTCAATATCACCGCGTTTTTCATAAAGGAAAGCCAAATTCGTGTATGTTGCTAGATTATCCGGGTCTAACTTTAGAGCCTTGTTGTACATAAAAAGAGCCTTATCCTCATCGCCCATGCTTTCATATATAATACCTAGATCATTATGCACTTCGGCATAATTAGGGTCTATCTGGACAGCCTTTTGGTAATTTACTAGAGCCCCTGAATAGTCACCTACAGATTGCAAACGATATCCTTTCTCCCTGTAAACTCGCGCCTCCGGCTCAATAAGGCCTTGAGCTTGAGAACAGAATAAAGGTAAGAAAAATAGGGAAATAATAAGGAGAATCCTCATTGGGTTAACTTTAGCATAAAACAAATTAACTGTCAAGAACTTTAAGGAAATCATTGCCATTTCTCTATTAGCCTAATCATCAATCTCTGCCAACACGTCTTTCTTAATATAAATACGCTCCATTTCCGGGAAAGCCCCGCCCAAAGGTGTAGGAAAAAGATTACCAAAACGATTTCTCACGGCATACAAAGAATATGATATAGGGGTATAAATCATAGGCAGCTCTCTAGAAACGATATCCTGCCATTTACCGTACAATTGTTTACGTTTTGCTTCATCCAAGGTTATAGCAGCCTTATTAAAAATAGTCTCTACTTCCTCTTCCCATTCTGATTGAGCCTCACCGCTTTTGTTCCAGAAGTGGAGATTGCCTGTATAAGACCATACATTTTTACTAAAATGAGGGTCAAGTGCACCTCCGCCAAGACCTAACAATATCATCTCCCAATCAAGAGTTGTGCTAATTTTACGCACAAGATTATTGAAATCAAGAGGTAAAAAATGTACTTTAACTCCCACATTTTCTAAATCTCTCTTAATAAGAGATGCTATCTGAATACGCTCAATAGCATCAGCATTGGTAAAAAAGGTAAGTTCAAGTTTATTGCCCCGAGAGTCCTTTAAAAAGCCGTTCCTGTCATCATCTTTAAACCCCATTTGTTTAAAAAACTCTTTAGCTTTTTGAGGATTATAATCATATTCTTTGACATTACTATTATAAAAATAAGTGTTTGCCGGTGAGATAGGTGAAGACAAGGCAACTCCTAAACTGTTATATATCAAATCAATTATTTTTTCGTTATCTATCGAATAAGCTATAGCCTGGCGGAAACGTTTATCAGAAAACCATTCCAACTTGTAAGGCTTAACGTAAGGCTTGTTAGTTTGAGGATTATTACCAGGATTTTGGTTGAAAGTAATAAAAACAGATGTAAAAGTCGGACCAGCATTATATAAAGAGAAGTTCCGCTTCTTTTGCAAAGGCCCCAGTATGCTGATATCCTGTGTACGCAAGCTGTAATAATCTATTTCTCCTTCTAGAAATTTTAGAAGAGCCGTATCTTGGTTAGACAAGATAATAAATGCGATTTCATCTAAATAGGGAAGCTTGTTGCCACAAGAATCTTTTTTATAATAAAAAGGATTTCTTTTAAGAACTACCCTCTCACCCGGAAAATATTCTTTAAGCATGAAAGCCCCGGTTCCCACTATATCTGAAGGACTTGAATTAAGCCCCATAGCAAAAGTAAATTTCTTATCTTTAACTATTCCTCCGTAAACGTGTTGAGGTAATATTCCCCTGCCAACTGCCCGCAGAAGCGGAGCAAATGCAACCGGCAAGGTAAACTTAACTGTGTAATCATCAATTTTTTCAACCTTAATTTCCTTACCTTCTATAGTAAGTATATCGCGAGCGCCTGTGGGTATATCGTGGTTATAGATTATATCATTAAAAGTAAAAACAACATCATCAGCCGTAAATTTCTTCCCGTCACTCCAGTAGACATCATCTCGTAAATTAAAGATCCAAACTTTTCCCTTTTCTTTAGTCTCCCATTTTTTTGCCAGAGAAGGCAATACCTCAAGAGTGAGGGAGTCACCCTGAGTAAGGCCTACAAATAAAAAAGAAGTTATCCGACTGGTTGTGCTTTCCTGAGAAACTATAGGATTAAATGATTTTGGGTCATTGGTTATATAAAAAACCAATCTTCCCCCTGAAGACCCGCACTGGAATTCATAATCTTTATAGAATTCTTTAAAAAGCGGTTCGCAATTAACTGGATGACTAAAGCAAAAAGCAATTAATGCTATAAAAAGAGTGATATAAGGTCTGATCATGTGTTTCTTGGGAAAGTGTTTATAGAAATGAAATTGATTCGTTAGTCGCTTTTGGGTACTTGTTGACCATCGACAGCGGTGCTTAAATCCGACGCCAGAGCTTCACTTACCTGCTCGCCGGATAAACCTTCATCTACTTGAGCCTGATCTGTATATCTATCCATCAAAGACTTACCCTGCTGTTTAGAAAGGTAGGCTAAAGATATCGAACCAATAAAAAAAAGAACCGACAAGACAACTGTTGCTTTTACAAAAAAGGCGCTTGTCTTCGTGCCAAAAATAGACTCCACTCCGCCTAGAGCTTCAACCAGGCCGCCGCTTCTTCCGCGCTGAATTAATATAAAAGAAATAAGCGTCAATGATACAATAACATGAAATACTAACACAACTTTATACATATTTTCTAATCACTCCCTACATTTTTAAAATATCATACTATAATAATTCACGCAAGCAAAATAAATATACCTGTTCTTACAAGGAATTCTTTACAATATCAACAAAAGAAGCAGCATCCAGCGATGCACCGCCCACAAGGCCTCCATCAATGTCAGGCTGCTGTATTAATTCCTTAATGTTAGACGGCTTGACGCTGCCACCATAAAGTATTCGTAACTCTTTAGAAATATCATCACTAACATTATCTTTTATCCAGTCTCTTATAAATTTATGAACTTCTTGAGCCTGCTCTGGCGTTGCTGTTTTTCCCGTACCAATCGCCCAAACAGGTTCATAAGCAATAACCATTTTACCAATATCCTCTTTTTGAAAACCAGCCAAGCCTTCTTTTAGTTGATTCCCTATAACGTTCAAAGTCTCTCCGGCCTCACGTTGGCTCAAGACTTCTCCTATGCATACTATAGGTGTAAAATCTGCCTTTAAGGCCGCCCTTATTCTTTTATTAACTGTTTCATTGGTTTCGCCAAAATACTGTCTTCTTTCTGAATGACCTATGATAGCATAAGTACACCCCACATCTTTAAGCATTACCGGTGAAATCTCACCGGTAAAAGCACCTTTTTCTTCCCAGTATATATTTTGGGCGCCCAATGAAATGCCTGCGTCGGTTAAAGTGTCATTAGCATCAGATAAAGAAGTATAAGGCGGGCAAACTAAAACGTCAACCTCATTGCAATCAATAAGATTTCTTTTTAAACTATTAAGAAGCTCAATGGTCTCAGAAACAGTATTCTGCATCTTCCAGTTACCGGCTATCAATGGTTTTCTCATTTAAAACTCCTTTTCGTACTATGTTCGTATTGTGTATCGAGTATTGCGTATCGCGTAAACAATTTATTCGCGATGCGCGTTACGCGCGACGCGATACAAAAATTATTTATCAGTTAAAGCTGCAATGCCGGGAAGGGTTTTCCCTTCTAAATATTCTAATGATGCTCCTCCCCCTGTTGAAATATGTGACATTTCTGATGCCAAACCAAACTTTGCAACTGCGGCTGCGGTATCGCCTCCGCCGATAATGGAAATAGCTTTTGCTTTTGCTATAGCCTCAGCAAGCGCACGTGAGCCTTTAGCAAAAGCGCTATCTTCAAAAATTCCGACCGGTCCATTCCAGACTATTGTTTGAGCAGACTTGATCTTATCGCAAAAAATATCTATCGTCTTAGGGCCTATATCAACTCCTATCCAGCCTTGTTCAATCGCTTCAGACTCGGTAATCTTTACCTTATCTTTCGCTTTGATGTCATCAGTAACAACATGATCAACCGGTAATATTATTTCAACACCGCGAGCTTTAGCCTTATCAAGTATAACCTGAACCGTATCATACATCTGTGGTTCAAGGAGTGATGAACCAACCTCAATACTTGCAGTTTTCATAAAAGTATAAGCCATTGCCCCACCAATTAAGATACTATCTGCTTTATCTAGCATATTCTCTATCACCGGTATCTTATCTGAAACCTTAGCTCCGCCTAAAATGAAGATAAACGGTTTCTGAGGCTTAGTTATAACTTTCTGGAAATATTCTATTTCTTTTTGAACTAAAAAACCGCAAGCTGATTCAAGATAATGCGTCACGCCCTCTGTTGAAGCATGAGCACGATGGGCAGTACCAAAGGCGTCATTAACAAATACCTCGCCTAGACTAGCTAACTGTTTAGCAAAATCAGGATCATTTTTTGTTTCTTCTTTATGAAATCTAAGATTTTCAAGAAGGACAACGTCTGAATCCTGCATACTGTTAATTTTTTCTCTAATAGCTTCGCCTATGCAATCCTCAAGAAGTGTAACCGGCTTACCTAATAATTCACTTAAGCGAACAGCAACCGGCTTTAAACTAAACTCAAGCGTTCTCTCTCCTTTTGGCCTTCCTAAATGGCTCATAAGAATCAGCTTTGCGCCACCCTCTATCAAATAACGTATCGAATCTAGAGACGCTCTTATCCTGTTATCATCGGTGACATTAAGGCCTTCATCTAAAGGAACATTAAAATCAACCCGCATAAGCACGCGTTTTGATTTAATATCTATGTCTTTTACGGTTTTCTTATTCATTTTTTTCTTGCAATTATTTGCTCATCATCAATTTAATCAAATCAACTACTCTACAAGAATAACCCCATTCGTTGTCGTACCATGAAAGCAATTTGAAGAAACCTTTGCCTATTTTCATAATGCTTAGTGAATCATAAATTGACGAATTTGGATTTCCGATGACATCCGCAGAAACGATCGGATCTTCACAATACTCAAGTATCCCTTTCATTGGCCCCTCGGCGGCTTTTTTCATGGCAGCGTTAACTTCTTCAATTGATGGATCTTTGCTTAGCCTTACAGTTAAATCGACTATAGATCCCGTGGGAACAGGAACGCGCATTGCAAGACCGTTGAGCTTTCCATTTAATTCTGGTATAACAAGGCCTACTGCTTTTGCGGCACCAGTAGTTGTAGGTATAATAGACAGACCGGCAGCACGGGCTCTTCTTAAATCACTATGAGGTAAATCGAGAATATTCTGATCATTGGTATAAGCATGGATAGTTGTCATAAGCCCATCTTCTACTGAGAAGCTGTCGTTAAGAACTTTTACGATAGGTGCAAGACAATTAGTAGTACACGATGCATTTGAAACGATTAAGTCTTCGGCTTTTAGAGCCTCGTCATTTACCCCTAAAACAATAGTATTATCTATTTTATCTTTAGAAGGAACAGTAAGGATTACTTTTTTTGCACCAGCCTCAATATGCATAGCGACTTGTTCACGTTTTCTAAATACCCCGGTTGACTCAATCACTAAATCAACGCCAAGATCTTTCCAAGGAATATTTTTAGGGTCACGTTCCGATAGAATCTTTATCTTTTTGCCGGCAACGACCATAGAGTCACCGTCTACACTTACATCTTTAGAAAATCTACCATAAACAGAGTCATATTTAAGCAGATGGGCTAGAGTCTTTGCATCCGTTAAATCATTTATAGCAACAACTTCAATGTCACTTCTTTCGGAAATTACCTTAAAAGCATTTCTGCCAATTCTGCCAAACCCATTAATACCTACTTTAATTGCCATCGAACACCTCCATTTTGTTATTCAGTGAGATCCCGATGAGCAAAGCGAAATCGGGATAAGAACACCTCCGTTTAATTGTTTAGTGAGATCCCGACGAACAACGTGAAGTCGGGATAAAACCTTATCTGTTTTCCACCAATTTTTTAGCCTTTTTATCGTTATTGAACGGTCATTACGAAGTCTTTAAAAAGGAATCACATTATAGCAATCACCTTATGAAATGCAAGGCATTTATTAGCCTACATAGCGTATTTTGAGGAATTTTTTCTTCCCTATTTTTAGGACCAACCCGTCTTTAGGTATATTCAGATATTCTGAAGTAACAGGAATTTGAGCACCGCTATTAGGATCTATCTGATAAATAGCACCCTGATCCTGCAATCTACGCGCCTCATTCCTAGAGGCTACTACCTTTACAGCGCATACTAAATCTATAACTGTCCGCCTAGACTCTTTAGACTCATAAATGGGCATATCTTCGGGTAGCTTCTTTTGGGAAAAAACCCTTTCAAACTCTTCCTTTGCACGCTCAGCATCCAGCTCGCTATAATAAAAAGCTACTGTGCTAAATGACAAAGAAGCTTTTGCCTCTTTAGGGTGTTTTAACTTAGCTTCTTCTATATCAAGATCACTAAGCAAACGGTAGTATTCCCACATCACCTCATCGGAAATGCTCATAATCTTGCCAAACATAGATTTGGGGTCATCAGTGATCCCAATATAATTATCTAAGGATTTTGACATCTTATTGCTTCCATCTAAACCAACTAAAATCGGCATAGTCACAATAGCCTGTGGTTCTTGGCCAAAATGTTGCTGGAGATGCCTACCCACAATTAAATTAAATTTTTGGTCAGTTCCTCCAAACTCAATATCAGCGCCAATCTTCACCGAATCATAGCCTTGCATTAAAGGGTATACAAGTTCAAGCATAGTAAGAGGTTTCTGCTCCTTAAATCTTTTGGAAAAATCATCTCTTTCTAGAATTCGTGCGATAGTATAGGACGATAATAAAGAAAGAAAATCAGACAAAGATATACTTTTATACCACTGACTGTTATATATTTGTTTTGTTTTTTTCCTATCTAGGATTTTAAAAACCTGCTTGCAATAAGTAGCGGCGTTAGCTTTTATCTCTTTATCACTTAAAACAGGCCGAAGTGCTATCCTGCCTGAGGGGTCGCCTATTTTCGCGGTAAAATCTCCAATAATAAGACAAACTTCGGTATAGCCAAAATCCTGAAGCTTCCGAAGCTTTCTCAGTAGAACAGTGTGGCCTAAATGAATATCGGCAGCGGTAGGATCAAAACCTATCTTCAAAACCAGGGGCTTATTGGAAGTTATAGCGAGGTTAAGTTTTTTTTTAATTTCAGTTTCAGAAATAAAATCAACCGCGTTCTCTTTTAGAATTGCGATATAGTCTGATATTATTTGCTTCATGGCTAAAATATAATCCTTCGTCAAAACTCTCTAAAAAAACTAACAGCTTAAAGAGAACGCCTTCTTTCATAGAAGATTAAATAATTATGTAGGATTTATTATTGCCACTTACCGCAAGATTATTGCAGTAAGTGGTTTTTACTGAGGTGTTTTTGTGCTCGCGTATTCTTCCTACTGCGGAATTTCTTGGTCTAATTTAGTTGATAAACCTATTTTTGCTGAACCCGGATCTATTTTGATTACCTTTACTGTTAATTTATCACCGGATTTCAATTCTTTCATTTGCTCTTCTTCTATTTCTCCGGAAAATACAAGCCCTTCCAAATCTTCATCTATTTTGACGAAAACCCCAAAGTTGGTGACTTTTACCACCTCTCCTTTCACAATGGTATTGAGTGAAAATTTTTCAAGAAGATTTGGCCAAGGATCATCTTTTAACTGCTTAAGGCCTATTATGACTTTCTTGTTCGACCTATCAATGCCTAAGATTTTATACTCATAATTATACCCTTTCTTTAAGATTTCCTGAGCCCGGGACACCCTCTTGGTCCAAGAAAGATCCTCGTTGTAGGCAATTCCTTCAAGGCCATTCTCAAGCTCAACATAGGCACAGCCGTCACCAAAAGCGCTAACTCTACCCTTTATCGTGCTGTCAATAATAACCATGTTTTCAATATCTTCCCAGGGATCTTTTTCAAGCTGCTTTATGCTTAAAGATATCTTACGCTCACTAGCGGCTACCCCGATCACCTTTGCCTCAATAGCATCGCCTACAGCAAAAGCTTCCTGCAAATTAATGAATTTTCTGGTCCAGGAAATCTCACTAATATGTACAAGTCCTTCTATGCCTTTCTCCAACTCAACAAATACTCCATAATTCTGAATATTAGTTATCCTGCCTTTGACTAAGGCCTCAGGAATATATTTTTTATCTAACTCTTTCCAAGGATCAGGAGTAGTCTGTTTCAGACCCAAGGAAATTTTACCTTTGTCTTTGTCAAAACCAAGAACCAGCACCTGAATCTCATCGCCTTGAGCAACAATTTCCGAAGGATGAGTTATCTTCTTCCAGCTCATATCAGCAATATGAAGAAGTCCATCAACCCCTCCTAAATCTACAAAAGCACCGAAATTAGTGATACTTTTTACGCGACCGGTCATCATTTCGCCTTCTTTGATGTTTTCCCATATGTTCTTGCGCGAGATCTCTCTTTCGATTCTAAGGGCATCCTTACGCGAAATAATAAAACTACCTTTTAATTTATTCATCTTGATAATTTGAAACATGTAGGTCTGACTCAAAACCTCTTCTCCGGTAAGATTCCTAAAAGAAGATAAACTTTGCGGCAAAAACCCTTCAACGCCAAAAACACTTACCATATAACCACCCTTAATCTTACGCGTAACAATGCCTTTGACTAAATCACCTTCTTTGTAGCTATTAACAAGAGTAAGCCAGCCTTTTGCCTCACGAGCTTTTTTGTAAGAAAGTATTATTCTTCCGTCTTCATCCTCAACGTTTTCTATATAAACGTCTATCTCCTCAAGACCCTCAATGTCCACGCCCTTAAACTCGTCTTTAAGCAAAACCCCCTCAGATTTATACCCCACGTCCACAATGACCTCGGTAGGGTTAACTCTTACGATTTTGCCCGTGACGATTTCACCTTCACGAAGCTCCTTTATCGAGTCGTAATAGGCCTTTTCTAATTCTGCTAAATACTCACTCATACAATACTTCTCCTCTTTCATAACAAAACCGCTCTTTTAAAGACAAAAACAATTATACTTTATATAACAGTCTCAAGCGCCTTTGGCCCTTAGTTTCGCATGAAAATTTGCACAATTATCTCTTAAAAGACATTCTTTGTCAATAGAAAGGTTGTTTTCCTCATCAACCGGATAAGAAATCCTTTTTTTTCCTATAATAGCAAAAAAATGTCACCATATCATAAACAGTTTTCAGACCATCATATGCTGCTCTGAACTTGACTTCTCCCAATCTCGGTCGATATTCTATATATAATTCAGCACTTTTTACATTAGGAT